>Ga0210044_10002879_pt1 | contig 25032 bp, 28 predicted proteins | sample CryGey13umfilter_2_FD_183959 | JGI IMG/M metagenome (GOLD analysis project Ga0210044, IMG submission 183959) | Groundwater microbial communities from aquifer in Utah, USA - Crystal Geyser 4/9/14 3 um filter (SPAdes) (version 2) | ecosystem: Environmental > Aquatic > Deep subsurface >... | reverse complement strand
CTTAAACAAGGAACTCAATCCACGCTGTGGTTCATTGAACGCTAGATCCACGGCTTTATCCACGATCTTCAGAGCAGGGTACCCAAGACCAACACCAGGAATGCCTGAAGATTGTCCAGGGCGGTTCATCCTCTGCATCTGCCGCACGCGGTTGACTTGCTTCATCTCACGCGCCTGAGCAAGCTCCTCTGCTTTCGCATGAACCCGTGTGTATTCTGCAAGATCAACCACTTGCTGTTCACGGTTTCTTTCTTCTAACGCACGAAGTTCCGCCTCTAACGCTTCTTCAGCTTGCTGAAGTTCTTCTTCTGTTTCTCCCTCAGCTTCATGAAGCCCTTCTAAAAGCTCGTTGTCACTGGGTTGTTCAATTGGCATGCCCTCTCTTCGTTCTGCCATAAAGTTTCAATGTTAATTGTCCTAAACATAGCATAAATTATGCTCTCTGTCAATCAGCACACACCCTTTACACCCCATAAAAAGGCCGGTATTCTTAGAATATGAGTGAAGTTATGCGCACCTACGATGAGTTGGAGCAGCTCGTCCAAAAAACATACACGAACCCGGATATTCCATCCCTTCGGATGGCTTTTGAAATGGCGAATAAGGCACATGCAAATGAAACGCGACTGACAGGCCATCCTTTCATCTCCCACCCTCTCGCCGTCGCCTACCGTCTCGCAGAAATGGGCCTGCATCTCAATGTGGTGATTGCTGGACTGCTTCATGACGTTGTTGAGGATAGTGATGTTTCTATTGATTTAGTGAAGGAAACCTTTGGAGAGGATGTGGGGTCCTTGGTTGAGAGTGTGACCAAGCTCAAACAGAACATTAAGTACAAGGGAGCCGAGCGCTATGCAGAAAACATGCGCAGAATGTTTCTTGCCATGGCGAGTGACGTGCGGGTGGTGTTCATGAAGTTTGCGGACCGACTTCATAACCTGCAAACCCTCTACGGCCAACCCAAGCACAAGCAACAACGCATTGCACGCGAGTCTCTCGAGATTTACGCACCGATTGCGAGCCGCCTTGGGATGAGTGAATTCAAAGGCGAACTCGAGGATAGCTCCTTTGCCTATTTGCAACCCCAAGAGTACGAGCGGATGAAAAACATCATGGACATCAAAGTCCGTGAAAAAGGTGCCTACGTGAGCCGTATTATTGACGAGACAGAAAAGATCCTTGCGGAAACCCGCATTTCTGAGTTTCAAGTTCATGGTCGTGTGAAGCGTCTCTACAGCCTCCACAAAAAACTCAACAAGTACCAAGGCGACCTCAGTAAAATCTACGACCTTATTGCGATTCGCATTATCGTCAATGATGTTGAAGATTGTTATGCCACCCTTGGACTCCTCCACCAAACCTGGCGACCTGTTCCTGGACGTATTAAAGATTATATTGCGCAACCAAAACCAAACGGCTATCAGTCCCTGCACACAACCGTCTTTACCGAAAACGGTGAGATCGTCGAGTTTCAAATCCGTACCGTTGAAATGCACGAACTCGCCGAGTACGGTGTGGCCGCACACTGGCGCTACAAGGAAGGCGGCTCCCATATGCGTAATACACGCTGGATGGAAGAGCTCGCCATGATTCAAAAAGAACTCGCGAGCAAGAAGGACTTCATGGAGCAGCTGGAAATCATGAAGATCGATGTGTTTAAAGATCGCATCTTCGTGTTCACGCCGCAGGGAGATGTAATTGATCTCCCAGAGGGTGCTACACCGGTAGACTTTGCGTATGCGATTCACACAGAGGTCGGCAACAAATGCACAGCCGCACGTGTCAACGACATCATGCGCAACCTCGACACCACCCTCCAATCAGGAGATATCGTCGAAATCACCACAGACAAAAACCGACGCGGCCCAAACCCAGACTGGCTCAAATACACAAAAACCCGCCACGCACGCAACAAAATCAAAGACGCCACAAAGCACACAGTCAAAGGCTGGTTTGCAGAGGTGTTGAAGGGACGGGAGAAGGCAAAAAAGTAGTTAAAAAATCAACCAATAGCCAATAAGCATCACGGCTGCATCAGCAAAAATATGAGATACCCAACTCGCTACAATGGAGTTGGTTTTTTCATACAAATAGCACCAGAAGAATCCTGCCATACCCACGATTGTTCCTCCAAGAATAACGAGTGCAGGTGAGAGGAATTGACCAAGAACAACGTAGTGATGTGAAGCAAAGGCAACGCTGGAAACGCCAGCGGCTGCAAGAAAGGAAAACCGATGTCTCAACATTCCATAAACAAACCAACGCCAATACAACTCCTCAAACAGAGAGTGCACCAAACTCAAAAACAAAGCGAAAAGAAGATAATAACTTCCAATACCAACCCGCTCAACTGTTTGCTGGATCAGTGGCCGGAATGTCAACAATAAATCTTTTAAGAGAAGTGCCACACCCAACAGCACAATAACGATCAGCAACCCGCTCACGATTCCTGCTGTCACACGTTGTCTCCCAGAGGGTCGAACTGGGGATATGCCGTACAATAACCACACGAGAGGCAAACCAACCATGAGCAGTTTCAGCGAAGGATAGATGAGTTGTGCGTACTGAGGAAACCAGACGAGATATCCAAACACTCCGACCAACTGAATAATCATCGCTGGGATCACGATGAACCAAAATTGCTTCGATGATGGAGACACGGAAATCAATCGTTTCATAAATCTAAAAGAGGGCCTGGCCCCCTCGATGTTTCCTAACCAATGAGTCGGTCCAAAAGATCCATAAGCTCTTCGCGGGAGTAGAACGAGATCACGATCTTTCCCTTCCCGGCCGTTTCCTGAATGTCAACCTTTGTCCCAAGAATCTCTCTAAGTCGTTTTTCATGTGCAAGAACATTCGGATCCTTTTGGGTCCCATCCACGTTTTTCATTTTACGTGCCCCATGCGAACTCACTCTCGCCTCAACTTCGCTCACGGTTACGCCCCCACGAAGAATCTGTTCAAAAAGTTCATGACGCTTCTTTGGGTCTTTCTCAGCAAGCAGTGTACGCGCATGGGTCTTCGTGATCTCTCCTCGCTTGAGTGCTTCCAGAATGTCTTCGTCAAGATCGAGAAGTCGAACAATGTTGGCGACGTTTGATCGACTTTTCCCAACACGTTTCGCCACGTCTTCTTGGGTAAGATTGAACTCTTCAATAAGCGCCGTGTACGCAATCGCTTCTTCAACCGCGTTCAGGTCTTGGCGTTGAATGTTCTCAATCAAGGCAAGCTCGAGCTTCTCTTGCTCGTTCACCTCACGCACAATGGCTGGAACGGTTCTGAGTCCGAGTGTCCGAGAGGCACGTAGGCGACGCTCTCCCGCAATCAATTCATACTCGCCGTTACTGCGTGTGACAATGAGTGGTTGCAAAATGCCATGCTCCTTAATGGAGCCAATGAGATCTTCGAGATCGGCGGGTGAAAAGTACTGTCGTGGCTGACGGCTGTTTTCTCGAATGTCGTCGACTGGAATTTCAAGAATCTCACGTCGTGCCTCCGGGATCACCTGTTCGGTTATGGTTTGCTTTTGTGGGATCAAGGATCCAAGTCCTTTCCCAAGTGCAGATTTTGCGGACATGTATGTTTAGACTAATCCTCCCTCTCGCATGAGAAATTCTCGTGCGAGTCGCTCGTAAGCTCGAGCTCCTTTTGATTTTGGGTCATACCCAAGGATGGTTTTTCCAAATGATGGTGCTTCCGCCAATCGGACACTGCGTGGAATCACCGAACGGAAAATCTTATCTGGAAAATAACGATACAATTCTTCAAGCACTTCCTTTGAAAGTTTGGTGCGGGAATCGTACATGGTAATGACCGCCCCCATCACATCTAGGGATGGCTTAAGATTATCACGGACAAGATTCACCGTATTGAGGAGCTGTGAAAGACCCTCAAGGGCATAATACTCAGCCTGAACAGGAATGAGTACGGAATCCGCTGCCACCAAGCCATTGAGCGTAATCATGCCAAGAGATGGAGGGTTGTCGATAAAGATGTAATCGTAATCATTACGCACCTCAAGGAGAGCTTTTCGTAAAAAGTGTTCCCGCTCATCTGCATTCACGAGCTCGACGGAGGCTCCCGCAAGTGCTTGTGTTGCCGGCAAAATCTTCAGGCCGTCGTGTTCTGTTTTGTGAATGAGATTACGAATGGAGTGAGATCCAATCAGTGCCTCATAGACCCCAGCAGGAAGCGTCTTATGATCGAGCCCCGCCCCTGAAGTGGCATTGGCCTGTGGATCAAGGTCAACGAGTAAAACAAATTTTCCGGCTTCAGCTAAAAACGCGGCCAAATTTAAAGCCGTCGTTGTTTTTCCCACGCCTCCCTTTTGGTTTACGACAGAAATAATGTGTGCCATAGGAGTGGGGACATTATACAGGATCCAGAATCAAAAAAACAGCAGTCGGCTGCTGTTTTTTTGGTGCCGCGGGAGGGAATCGAACCCTCATATGGAAACCCATACAGGTGTTTGAGACCTGCGCGTCTACCAGTTCCGCCACCGCGGCATGTGTTGAAATAAACAAGAAGTGATGAAAAAAACAGATTGCTTTTTTCATCGCTTCTTGGTGGCTGGGGAGGGGGTCGAACCCTCGACCTCGGGCTTATGAGTCCCACGCTCTAACCAACTGAGCTACCCAGCCAGTAAAACGTCCAGGATTGGCGAGCTGCTTGCTCTTCGGTCGGAAATTCGTTCGACGTGGGATTGGCCCACATCTCACAAACTCTCCACCCTGTAAAGCGGCGCATCTCACTCAATCCTGAACGTTTTACGTTCGGATCAGATCCAAAAGGCAGGACAAATATAGCGAATCAACGGGATTATGGCAAGGATTCAAAAAAGAAAAGGCCTGCGAGTGCAGGCCGTGCGTGGGGTCACTCCTCCTTGATTGGAGTACGCCTGTTGGCGCGACGAGTGGTAATCACCCACTCGGAGATCTTGATGCAGAACCCTTTGAGAAGGATGACGACACCGACGACAAGAGGGAGTGCTCGTACTGCTAGGTCAGGAAGAGGCAGTTCCCCAGTCATCCATAGACCGACGGAAATGGCAACGAAGCAGCTGCAGATGATTGCGCCAGACAACCAGAGTAGAGCCTGACGAAACAGCGTCCTCTGCTCCTTCTTCTGTCGTTCCTGCTGCTCATACCACTTCCGTTCCGCTCGTTGTTGAGCCTGCATCCGCTCTTCTTCAGTCGCTACCTCCGCAAGCAGATGGTTGATCTCGCTCGTGCGGTGCTCGTACCAAGATATCAGGTTTTCAGGGAAGAGCGGCTGGGTCTCGATCAGACGACGATCGGGATAAAGCACTAGTTTGTTGATCCTTTCGCGAAAGACCTTCCACAGGCAAGCAGGAATCGAAGCTGACCTTAGAAAGGTAGATTGATCCTCATCCTTTGTGAGTCGTGTCCTGACATCACGAAGTTGCTCCCTCGCCGTGCTCCAGGCTAAATCCGCACTGTGCAACCGATCTTTTAACTGTTGTTGAACCATCTCCGCCTCACGACGCAGGCGTGCATCCTCCATGGCACGCTCGCGACGGTACCCCTCAAATAGCGGCGAGGTTGCCACTGTGTGACGAGCAGACTTCGCCACCACGTACATCTGCTGGAAACACTTCTCGAACGCCGGTAGTTGAGACGCATCTGTGCAGGGCTGGATCATCAAGCCGTAGAAGTGGACCTCTATGGCTTGATCGCGCACAAGAGTGGAGAGTGCCTCCAGCGTAGGCAGTGGCGCTGACGCTGGACCTGCAAGTCGTCGGAAGAACGGCTCCACCTCTTTCATGAAGAGTTGATCGTTGCTTGCAATGACCCGCCGACCCCAGTCCGACTCGTGCATGATTCGACGGATCTCGCTCACGAGGATCCCCAGATCACCCTTCACATCTTGAGGGGCATCCAACGCTTCCACCAAAGGAAGCATGCCGACGGCCTCCACGAGCTGAACGTAGGGACTGTTCCCGCTTGAAAGCCAGGGACAGCGCTCACGACACTCCTCGAACAGACGGTCGTGTGCCACCTCGTCACGCAGTTGGGGTCGCTCGGAGAGAATGCGGCGCAGATCTGTCTTAATGCGACGAACCATCTCCTCATCGACCGGCCTGTCCTTGATTTCGAACTTGAAACGTTCGAATACGACCTCAGGAAGCCATCCGTTGATCTGTGGGTTGAGATCGGCGTAGAGAACTCGCTGTGCCTCCAGATCCTTCCCCTTGGACGCAAGCGTCTGGAAAATCCAGATCTGCATCTGCTCGTACTTGTTCAGATCTAGCATGGCAATAAACACCGTAGGCCACTGCTGAGCCCACGATAGATGATCCCTGACCGCTGTGGGAAGTTGTACTTTTCCAACCTCGCACAGATGCAGAGCCATATCGTAGAGATCTGGATCCGCACATGGCTTATCCTTGGCGTCCACCTCGATCCAATATTCTGCCAGAGTGATGAACGGCGCATTCCCGTACCGCAGGTAGGGATCCGCATCCACAGCCTCTTTCCAGAGGAGTGACCCAGCGACTTCATCACGAAGTTCGGGTTGCTGGCGCAGCACACCACGTAAGTCTCTTACGATCTCGTCGAGACTCTCCGTCCGATCCGGATGCACGAACCGCGCCAGTACTTCTTCGTACTCAAGCTGGTTGATCAGATCGATGGTGGAAGCATTGGGATTTCCGTTGACATCCATTTCCATCTCTTCTTCCGCCTTGCGTGTCATCGCCTCCAGCGCCTCACGGATCACCGCCAGACCTTGGTCATGATTTTCGACCAAGCGTTCCAGACGAGCAAGACGCAGCATGGCGTCCGTGTAGGGGGAGGTGAATCCGTCCTTGAGTGCGTATGCCGCCGCGTGACGAAACGCATCCTTGGCAACCGCTGGCTGACCCAGTCTGAACGCACAGACCCCGAACAGAATATGCCCAGGAACGTGCGTAGATTGCTGGGTGAACACATCATCCAGATCAATCAAGCACGCCTCGATGTTACCCGTGTCGTACTGGGTCACGGCATGCGTGTACTTTTCGTTTGCGGCTCTGGCGAAGCGGACCCTGCCCTCACCCATCTGCTCCTGATGACGATGCTCCGCACCTTCTTCTTGGAATCGCGTCCGTTTCCAGGCCTCCTGGTTCTGCATGGAAATCAGTTGTGCCATCTGTGCACGGCCAAGTTCACCCTGCAGACGTGTCTCATCAAGGTGGGCTTGGTGCAGTGCGTTCGCCTCTCGCAGTTCACCAGTGATGTCACTCAGTTTACCGTCGATGCGGCTAAGCCGGACACCAAGATAGGTGAACCCATCCCGCATGACATCTTCGATGACCAGAAGTTCATCCAGCATCCCCTGCTGAATAGTACAACTCGCCTCGATACCGTCCTCGATGCGGGTCAGGATGACCCCGTTGGCTGACTCAGCCTGGGCGACCGCATAGATCGAGCTGGCAACCTCCTGCTGTGCACGGACAAGAGGAGCAAAGTCGATCGTGACCTCGGTAGGTCCCGGATGAAAATTCTGGCCGCTTAAATCGCGTTTTTGTGCGATACGTTCAAGCGCCTTCACCCCTCGGATTTGATGATGGACCTGCTCGTTTCCAAGCCTCACAAGGTCGTAGCGCTGTCGCCGTTCTTCGTTGAGCCACTGGGACATGTCGTCTCCTGTTCTGTTGTGAATGTACGTTGATTCTTTGAATCACCAATGTGACCGTAGCACCCAGCTACCTTACCGTCAAAAGCCCACCTGCTTTTGTACAAACGCCTTAAACACTTCGTCTTCGTCGAGTCCCCCACGAAAACCCGTACAGGTTGGATATCCTTTGAATAACCCCCTCTGACCGCCCAAAACACGACCGACCCACGGGTCGTTTGTTCTCTCAGGCCGTCTTGTGTTTTTGCTTGAATTCTTGACATTCGATAAAAGTCCACGTATAACTGTGGCGCGGGGTAGAGCAGTCAGGCAGCTCGTCGGGCTCATAACCCGAAGGTCGTCGGTTCAAATCCGACCCCCGCAACCACCGAGCTGAGCTCGGTTGGCTGTACGCATGGGCAAAGCTTAGCTTTGCCGAATGCCAACCGAAGAATTGAAGCGAGGTTAGACCAGCTGAGCTGGTCAGCACACTTAGCTTATTCATCGAGATCATATCGGTAGTCAAAACAAGTCGCATAGCCGACTTGTTTTGTTATATAGTAGACGATATGTTTTATGTGTACATTCTGTTTAGTATCAAAGATAGAAAACTCTATGTTGGATACACAAACAATCTCAATAGACGACTACAAGAACACATGGATGGTAAAGTGCTATCAACAAAAGAGCGACAGCCTTTAAAGCTAATCTATTACGAAGCCTACATCACGGAACCGGAAGCAAAACGTCGTGAAAAATACTTGAAAGGTGGTAATGGGAGAGCCCAATTAAAAATTCAGTTATCAGAAACATTGAATCAATGCGGATACAAATATCTTTGATCTCATTCACGTATCTATAAAATTCCTCCCAACAAACAAATAAGCTATGGAAAAATATATCACTATCCCAATCCCTCATAGTAAGAAAAAGATCTACGCCGTCCGGCGAGGAAATTTTAAGAAGCCTGTGGCAGTACTTGTCCACGGTCTTTCATGCACAATGAACGAACACTGTCTCTTTAATGGTTCTCACTTTCTCGAAACACACGGATTTTCAACATTGCGATTCAATCTTTACGACTGGCACGACGATGCACGCAAACTGCACGAGTGCGACTTCACCACTTATGCGCGAGACGTAGAGACAGTCGTTTCATATTTGCGAGGTAAGGGCGTGAAGAAGATTTTTGGCGTCGGACATAGTTTCGGCGGTGTGAGCATCCTTTATGCTAAACCTAACCTGTTCGATGCGATTTCGCTTTGGGACGCAAGTAATTACGCCACCCTCCCGAAGGGTTTTGAGAAAAAGTTCACACGGATTTTTCATGGGAAGCATTTACTTCGAGGCAATTGGGATTTCGTGATGAATCCAAAGCTTCTTACACAGATTGAGACGACAGACTGGAAGTCACTCACGTCACAGTTTCCAACACCAACACAGGTGATTGTCGCTGGAAAAGGAATGCTCATCAAGGGTGGCAGACAGTATTTTAAGAATTCGTCTGCTGTGCAAAAGGAGTTTTTCGTTGTGAAGGGTGCAGGGCATTGTTTTGATGAAGAGGGTGCAGAAGATCAGCTTTTTCTTGCAACTGTGAAGTGGTTTAAGAAGTTTGTTTAAGTCGTTCTCCCAGAACCGTTCCAAATCCGACCCCCGCAACCAAATGGGACTCTCTGTACAGAGGGTCCTTTTTGTTTCAAAAATCGATAAATTCTGCTATACTTGTATCGCCTATGACACTTACTACACATGCGACCCTAGGCGCTGTGATCGGACACACAGTCGGAACTCCGTTCCTGGCTTTTCTTTTTGGGTTTATTTCTCATTTTTTGATCGACGTGATCCCTCACGGAGACACAGGCCTTGCCGACAATTACAAAATTCACAAAGTGAAGCGTAAAACAGCTCTTGCGTATGTGATGGTCGATGGGATCGTTGCGCTCTTCTTTGTCCTCATGATTGCAAACACCCGTGATATTGAAATGATGAATGCCTACACCTGGGGCATCATTGGTGGCGTACTTCCAGACCTCATCGTCGGCCTCTATGAGATCACCAAGACTCCACTCCTCAGGTGGTTCAACACGCTCCACTTCGCCTTCCACGACTTCTTCGTCAAACGCAAAGGCGATGTCCCCCTCTACTACGCCATCCTGGCGCAAGTCGTCCTCATTGCCTACTTGCAAACGAAGCTCTGATCTTTAAACAAAAACGGTTTGTCAATGCGATATAGGGTCAGGTCCGGAATTCGGAATTTCTACTAACGACACAATCAAAACAAAATCCCCCAACTTATGTACTTAAAGAGGGGGATTTTTCTTTACACCACCGGAAGTGCAAAATTTTACTTCTGGTACGCTGCCTCCTTCAAAACCTTGAGCGTTTCCTCTGCTGCACGTTCCCAGGTGAAGGTTGCTGCGCGTCGGTAGCCGTCCATTTGCATCTGCTTGGTTCCCTCTGGCACGAGGAGACATTGGGCGATGGAGAGGGACATTTGTTCGACGTCATCGGGATCAACATAGATCGCAGCGTCCCCGCCAATCTCTGGGAGTGATCCTCTTGAGGAAGTGATCACGGGTGTGCCAACACTCATGGCCTCAAGCACAGGAAGTCCAAATCCTTCATCAAGTGATGGGAACAGAAGCACTGAAGCACGGGCCATGAGCTGCCATTTTTCTTCCTCTGTCACTGGACCCAAAAACTGGACCACACCGTTTGGCTCCACATCCTTCCATGCGTGATTCACACGTAACAACTCAGCCTCAATCGCTTTTGTTTTCCATCCGCGCTTACCGGCCACGATAAACCGTACGGATCCAACCAACTCAGGATGCCCCTCCAAAAAAAGACTGAACGCCTCGAGCGCATGCGCAAGATTCTTTCTTGGTTCAATCGTTCCGAGATGTAGGACATAATCTTGATCAAACGGAAATCGCACATTCCCTGCATCAAGTTGATCCAGCAATTCTGTTGGCGGACGTACCCCCTCGTAGACGACGACGGTCTTTCCTTTTGTGTGTGGAAATCTCTTCTGAAGACGATCCGCTGTCGCCTGTGAAACCGCAATCACCCTCGTTGCGCGATCAATGCTTTTTGGGACGACCACACGGGAAGCAAAATCTTGTCCCTCTGGAAACCATTCCGGGTGGTCGTAAATGGCAAGGTCATGAATCGTCACCACACTGTTTCCTCGAAAAAAAAGTGGAGCTTGTCCTGCTGGAAAAAACGTCACGTCTGGTCTCCACAGTGCAAACCGAAGTGGCAACAAGACATGCCGACTAATAAACGAAACACGCGGTCCATAGGACCTAAGAATACGCACGTGTTCACACCCTTCGGTGAGTTCCTTCACCCGAATTTCATTAAACATGGGTGGCACATATACTAAAAATTCGTGCTTCCCGTCTCCAGAGCGTAAAAGCTGCCGAACCAAAGCCCAGGTGTAATGTTCGACTCCCGCCCCAGCCCGTCCTTCTGCATCACAAAGTGTTGTCCCGTCAATCAAAATTCTCATAGTAAGAAGCTCAGTGCTCCAAGAACCCCCTGGATGATTAATAGAACGATAATACCAGCAACAAGCAGTCCACCAACAATGGCTGAAAGAGCACGTTTCTGCTCAAGACCAAAGAGAATGGCAAGGACGCTCCCCGTCCACACTCCCGAGCCTGGAAGTGGAATCGCCACAAAGAAGAAAAGAGCGAGCGCTCCATAGCGTTGGAATCGATCATGATGCTTACGCTCCAATTTTGCAAAATAATCATCCAGCACATGCTTGAGCCAGGGGCTCTGCTTCCGTGCCCATGCAAGTGTTGGAGGCAGAAGCCAAAAGACAAGGATGATTGGCACGAGATTCCCGAGGACCGTCCACGCATACGCCGCTCCAGGCTCCATGCCAAAAACGGTTATGGCAATCGGAAGCGCAGCACGCAGTTCTGTAAGTGGCAAAATCGCCAGCAGGGCTGCGGCGATCTCTGGTGGAAAAGTTGAAATGTAGTTAATGAGTGCGTTCATCGTACGTTCGTCCAGCTGAAGGTGTCGTAGGCCCAAACAGCAAGAGATTTAACATCTTGAAAACGACCTATCTTAGAGTCTGACCCTAAGACCACCACAATAATTTCCTGGTCGTCATTATAGGAGAATACCGTGCTAAGACAATACCCTGCCTCTGGAAGATACCCAGTCTTTGCGAGCTCAATCTTGTAAGGATCTTGATTGACAAATGTTGTGAGTAACTCGTCCGTGCTCTCTAGTAAGTAGCTCCGTCCGGAAGCTCCCACAACGGTCGTGCTCGCCACCTGTGTAAACGCACGTAAGGTGTCATTCTTTAAAAAGTGATCCAGCATGATAGCAAGATCTGTCACCACTGACTGATTTTTTGTGGAAAGTCCCGTCTCATCCGCAAACGTTGTGTGTTCCATTCCGATTGATGCAGCGACTTCATTCATGCGCGCAACAAAATCCCCCTGACTCATGCCAGAAAGACGCACTAAACTGGTTGTGGCTGAGTTGTCCGAGCTTACGAGACTTGCCATAAGTAAATCGCCAACGGTCACCGTATCCCCGATAGAGAAATTCAAGCGTCCCCCTGCGCGATAATCAACAGATTCAATCGCCGCAAGAGCGTTCAAGTCTGGGTTCCCCTGCAAAAATACATACGCCGTCATCAGCTTCGTGATACTGCCAATTGCTCGTGGCTCTGTCACGTTTTTTTCAAAAAGAATTTCTCCACTCTTCCTGTCCATCACAACTGCACTCTGAGCCGTCGTCATAACACCAAGACTGTTTGGATCCAGCTTTTCAGGAACAGTAACAACATCGGAAGACTGCGGGAGTTGGCTCATGAATTCATAAGCCTCGAGCAAATCAAACGATCGATCCGGCGCATCCGGTAATGTCGCAAGTTGTTCCACCTGTCCAGCGTCTGCTGGAAAAAACTGAAGCATCATTCCTGCGACCATGAGTTGTGAAAAAAGTTTAATGATCATACCTCCTCGGAAAATTCTTCTGTCTGCCCCTGTAGGAGCTCTGTAATTTTTTCGTTGTGAATAAATGTTTCGTAATCAGGCAATTGATCAATGGATGTGAGGCCCAGCGCCTGCATGAACTCGTTTGAAAGTGTGTACACAGGTTGCAAACGTTCGCGGTCCTCTTCCTCATTCACATACCCACGAATCAGCAAGTTCCTAATAATCAAACTGCAATTGACGCCACGAATCACCTCAATCTCTGGTTTGGTAATCGGTCCTCGGTACGCAATGATCGTGAGCGTCTCGAGTGAAGGACGTGTCAATGGACCAGAGGCCTCTTTTTTTAAAAACTTCGCAACGTCTTCCCCAAGGACGGGATTACTCACGAGCTGCACCTTCCCATCATGATCCAACAGATGAATCCCGGATCCTTCTACATTTCGCATTGTTCGTAGTTCTTCAATCGCTTCTTGAATCACTTCTTTTGACACATCAAGATTCTTTGAGAGATCTCCAATGGCAAGAGGTTTGGCAGCGGCAAACAAGATTGCTTCGACAGTGGCAGTAATCATAACTTAATCAACTCGAGTAATTTCAATATCGTTAAAAGTGTCTTGTTGCGTCACACGCACAACGCGTTGCTTTACAAGCTCGAGAAGTGCAAGGAAACTCACCACCACGTCAATCCGTGACGCTCCCCCTTTTACGACATCTCGAAAGGTCATCTTTGCTCGGCTTAAGACAGCATCGTGAATCTCTCTTAAGCGTTCCTTCACGCTCACCACACGTTCAAGCGCTGTTTGCTGAAGTTTAAAAAAAGGTTCTAACCGTTTCAACAAACTACTGAACGCTTCCTGTAATGCGCTCACTGTCAGGCCTGGCGACACCTCCACACCCCCTGCCTTCACCACATCTGCTTTTCCACGTGGAAAACTTTTCACATCCCCTTCAAACAAGAGCTCCAGATGTTTCGATGCGTCCACAAACTCTTTGTAGAGACGAAGTTGCAATGCAAGTGTGGAGGCATCCTCCACTTCCTCTTCTGTCTCCATAGGAAGAATCGCCCGAGATTTAATGAGGAGAAGACGGGTTGCGAGGATGAGGAAATCGGCCAACTCCTCTGGTGGAGGGACATGTTCATCAATATACGCAAGGTACGCCTCTGTGACCTGTGAGAGCGAAACTTCGGTAATCGGAAGCTCCTGCGACTCGATCAGCTCGAGTAGCACATGCATGGGTCCATCAAACTTCGCGAGGTTCACCTCAAAGCCCATAGGTACAAGTAGTATAAGCGAAAAACGCCCAGCTCGCAAAACAAAACATGGACAACTTGTGCCCACGTTTTTGACTAAAGTTAGTCCTTTTTTGTGTCCAATTTGATATGCACATCCCGCAGGCGTTTCTCTTCAAGTTCTGATGGCGCATGCATCATTGGATCACGTGCATCGCCCGTCTTTGGAAAGGCAATGACCTCACGAATATTTGGTTCTCCTGCAAGGAGCATCACGATGCGATCAATCCCCGGAGCAAACCCCCCATGTGGTGGAGCACCATAGGTAAACGCATCAAGCATATGTCCAAAACGATCTTGCTGTTCTTCATCACTGATCCCAAGGATGGAGAAGATTTTCTTTTGAAGTGCCTGCTCATGGATTCGGATACTTCCACTTGAGAGTTCATAGCCGTTCAAAAACAGATCATAGGCATTCGCACGGACGCTCAGGGGGTCAGAATCGAGCTTGTCGAGATCCTCTGGATGAATGGAACAAAATGGATGATGCTGTGACTGGATCGATCCATCTTCAAGCGTCTCGAACATTGGAAAGTCCACAATCCATCCAAAGGCTAATTCGTTTTGATCCTCTTTGTTCTGTCTCAGATCAGGTTTGTCTGTGCCGTACTTCTCCATCACTTCTTGATACGTAAAGCGTGGAAACGGTTTGGTCGTGATCTTCTTTTCAGGGAAAAGCGTCTCAACCAGTTGAATAAACATTTCCTCGGTGTAGGCAAGAACGTCTTCACGCTCCACAAACGACATCTCGAAATCTAATTGAGTGAATTCAGGCTGACGATCTCCTCGCTGGTCCTCATCACGAAAACAGCGTGCGATCTGAAAGTAACGTTCGAACCCTGCCACCATACACAGTTGCTTGAACTGCTGCGGAGACTGAGGCAACACATAAAACTTCCCCTCATGAATTCTGGACGGCACCACAAACTCACGAGCCCCCTCGGGCGTCCCCTTCATTAAGATCGGTGTTTCAATCTCGATGAAACGATGCGCATGCATGTAGTCTCGGAAGAAACGAATAATCTGATCACGCAGACGGATGTTGCGCTGCATCCGCTCGGTGCGTAGATCGAGATAGCGATAAGTTAATCGCAATTCCTCATTCACATCTTTTGAGTTCTTGTCGATCTCAAATGGTGTGGTCTTTGCGGTGTTCAAAATAGTAAGTGCCTTTGCCCCAAGCTCAACCGTCCCTGTTGGCAGATCTGCATTCACTTGCTTCTCTCCGCGCTTTTGCACAACTCCTTCAATTTGCACACAAAACTCGGGCCTGAGTTCGTCCACCAGAGTGGCGATCGTCTCATCGAGGTCTGGTTTATAAAACACGACTTGCAGAAGACCTGTGCCATCGCGCAGATCCACAAATACAAGCTTGTCCCCCATTGTTCTAATGCGATGCACCCAACCGCTCACCTGAACGGTCTCGTCGATGTGATCGACAGTTTCACTAATCCACGTTCGTTTCATATAAATGACACTCTTCAGAAACTTCTGATAATTAAAGTTACGGAGTTATACGGTTGATCATGCGTGGAAACGGAATCGTCTCACGGACATGATGCAATCCACACACCCAACCCACAATACGTTCAAGGCCATAGCCGAATCCAGAGTGCGGCACGGAACCGTAGCGACGCAGATCCAAGTACCACTCAAACGGTTTTGGATCGAGATCGTGCTCTTTCATGCGTTGAAGAAGTGTTTTGTAATCATCTTCACGCTGTGACCCCCCAATAATTTCTCCATAGCCTTCTGGTGCGAGGAGGTCGTTGTTGAGTGCCACGCTCTCATCGTTTGGATCGCGCTTCATGTAAAACGCTTTCACTTCTGCTGGATACTTCTCGATAAAAATTGGTTTGTCGTAGGCCTTCGTAAGAATCGTCTCATCATCTGCTCCTAAATCATCACGCTCACCAATATCACTTCCCATTTCACGGAGCTTTGCTACGGCCTCCGCATGCGTCATACGTACAAACGGTGCCTGAACCTTCTTTAGGGCTTCTGTGTCACGCTCGAGTACCTTCAGTTCATGCTCGTTCTCCTTCAAAACCGTTTCTACGATGTGACAAATAAGTCCTTCCTGAATCTTCATGTTCTCTTCGTGCTCCACATACGCCGCCTCTGCGTCCATCATCCAAAACTCAGTGAGGTGTCGACGAGTCTTCGACTTCTCTGCACGAAACACAGGACCAAAATCAAACGCACGTCCAAGACTCATAATGCCCGCCTCCAGATACAACTGTCCCGACTGCGCCAAATACGCCTTCGTCCCATCACGTCCCTGGCGAAGCTCAGCTTCGCCTTCTGCAAGCTCCATCGAGCTAAGCTCGACATCATTAAAATAATCCATTTCAAACAACTCGGTTGTTCCCTCACAAGACGTTGGGGTCAAAATTGGCGTATCAAACTTCACGAACCCGTGTTGATGAAAATAGTCGTAGGTTGCACGGATGATCGTGTCGCGTACCCGCTGCACGGCCCACTGACTTTCTGAACGAAGCCAAAGATGTCGGTTGTCGAGCAGGAAGTCAGGTCCATGATCTTTCTTTCCAAGGGGATAGCCTTCATCAGCCACATGAACAACCGTCACGGCACGTCCTTCGAGTTCAAACCCACTTGGCGCACGATCGTCTTGTTTCACTAGCCCGCGCACGATGACAGAAGACTCAAGTCGAATGCTCTGAAGCGCCTCCCAGATCTCATCAGAAATATCGCCCTTTGAATACACCACCTGCACGCGACCACTGCCGTCACGAAACTGGAGAAAAAAAATCTTTCCGCTTGAACGGAAGTTATAGCACCAGCCCTTAAGCTCTACCTCCTCACCCACATGTTCACTAATCTTTGATACAAATGTCGTTATCATACCCGCCCAGTGTAAAGAAAAGCCCAGAAATTGGCAATATTTGGATTAATTACACAGCCATGCAGGCACCTCGAATGGAACTTGCGGGAATCGTTGGAAAATGAGAAATGATGAGCGATTCGATCGCATTGTGAAATCCCTGGATATCTTCACCCGTAAGATGAACGCGCAGTTGCTGATCAAATCCCTCTCCCATACCAAATCGGAGGAGCTTGAGGGTTGAGTCATTTATGGGGCGCGCTGAAAACCATTGCTGCTCATCTGTGCGGACGCAGGTGTCGCACACCACCCCACCTTTAAGGGCATGCCACCGAAACTGATTCAACACAAGAGGTCGGCGGCAAGATAAACATCCGGAGAGTTCTGGTCGGTAACCGATGATGGAAAGAAGTTTAAGCGCAAACGTCCCGAGCAAAAATCCCGAGCGTTCACGACTCAGCTCTGGCGCGGTCTCAAGAAACTCAAGCCAGTCTTTGAGCATGTGATAAATGATTGGATCACGTTCATGCTCACGAGTGCCAATATCAACGAGGTGCATGGCGTTATGTGCAAGAGTGAGTTTTGCGATATCGGTATAAATACCCGGATAGGCCCGCCGACGTTCCACCCCTGCCACGGTTTGATAATGACGTCCATAGATGAGAAGGAGCTCTACCTCCGCAACCATCTCAAGATGCGGTGTGAGCTTTGCAAGTGGCTTGTGTCCCCCACGCGCCAAAAATTCCACCTTGCCTTTATCCGGCGTAAAAACCGAATACCAACGATCCGCTTCTTTGTGATCACGGCGCGAAAGCACAATGCCAGTTGTTTGGTAAAGAAGAGACATGGTTAAGCGTCAAACGTCACCGCCTCAATATTGTTTCCGTCTGGATCGAGGACGAAGGCGGCAAAGTAGGTCTCGCCGTAATCTGGTCTTAGTCCCGGGGCACCGTTGTCGGTTCCTCCAGATGCAAGTGCTGCCTCATAGAATGCGCGCACAGTTGCTTGATTCTTTGCCCGAAACGCTACATGCACCGGTACAAAGCACGATCCTTCTTCTGTCTCTGAAATAAAAAATCTTCCCTCGGAAATTTCAAACTCAGGATCCTTACCGTCTCCAAATCCCCAAAAACCGTCTTCTACACTTCCAAAATTTACAGTCATCTTAAGCGGTTTAAGTACTTGATCATAAAAACGCTTACTTTGCACAAGATCCCGCACACGTAGGGTGATGTGATCAATCATACGAAACAAGTATACCTTGAATCTCAACCCCTCAAAACCAATTGATGGTCGTCAAAAATCATTTGACCAAGCGACTCTCATCGTTTAGGGTGAGTTCTTGCACTCACTGAAGGAGAGGCAATGCAGGAACGATTCACCGGAACCGTCAGCTACCGACGCATGGGCAGCGACGAGGATCAGGGCGAAGGCGTCATGGTCGAGATCATCACCACACGCAGCATGTTGCGTCGCCGTGTGATCATCCCAGGGCTTGGTGAGGGTATCTTCCGAATGAGCGCGAAGGGCATCTTCGAGGTTGGCCACTGGTCCCTCGCACCAGAGTGCCAGATCTGTGATCTGCGCGGCCAGGTCAAGGGCAACCGCACCGAATGGATCGGCACATTCACGATCGAGCGCGATGGCGAAGTGCTCGTCAAGGGCTCCCTCAATGTGAACAAGGCTCCCACACACTAAGAGCACCTCAGTGCTCTTTTCTTATTGAGGGACTGTTCCCATGACTAAAGAAGGAACAACACCGCAAAAAACATCACGGAGAAGTTTATTGCCGAAAGGACACACCATGTGCAATAGGCTTTTAGAACACGTGCTTGGACGTACATGAAGTACATGGAAAAGAGAAAGCCGATTGTGACCACAACCGAGACAGGCCACACAGGAAACACACGCTGAGTCATTGAAAGTCCGAGAAACATGAGAATGAGTGTGTACATCAAAAGACCTGCAAACGCATTTGGAAATCCGAAGAGTCGACTTTGTTTTGACCGCTGTACTTTACGACACCACTCGTCAGGAAAAAATGGACAGGCGACGGGAGACTTGTTGATGGCGTGGTAGGACAAGTAGAGCGTATCGAGAAGACCGATGATCGAGAAAATAAGAATGAGTGTTTCTGCGAATGACATATTAGATCTCTGCGTTTATGAGTGAATCTTTTTGCTTGCGCGTGAGCTGTTTTATTTGTGCTTCTCGTTTACGTGCCTCACTCTCAGAAAGGCCAGACTCAGACCAGACGAGTGTGACAGGACCACGTCCACGTGTGTACTTCGCTCCCCTCCCTTGGTCATGTGCACTGAGCCGTGCGCTCAGATCAACAGTGATGCCTGTATAGATGGTCGCATCCTTGCAACGCACCATGTAAACCGTCCAGCTCATAGAACGAGGAGTGTCTCTGAGAGTCTGGCACATTGTGAGACATAAGTAGTTAACCGATTGAATGAACGATGCGTCAAAAGAAAAAGAGTATACAGAATCAAAAAGACCCCTAGGACATGCTTAAGAACTTCTTCGTCAACGACAAAAGTAGAGAGGAACGTTAAAACAGCAATGAAAACAATCTCCATACCCTTTCATCATACCAGAGCCGTAAGGGAAGTGCTCTGAAATTTGAAAGCCCCGGTCGCACATTGTGCTTCCGGGGCTCGTAGGCTACTCCACCCGCATCTCGTCGGGGTCCTGGTCCATTCCCTTCCAGACCAAGACGACAGCCGATCCGTCTTCCCACTCGTACCGGACGAGTGCGGACCCGTACTCGTCGGTAGTTCTGATCGGATCGCCGACCTCCTCAGCGAGCATGACGGCGAGAGTGAGGTCGAACTCCATCTCGTCGACATCACCCTCTGCCAGGAACTCCTCCCCTACTTCTTCATCCTTCTCTTCGAGGAGCAGGACCGCCAGTTCGGGCCAGGACCCAACGGCCTCGTCATACTCTTTTGCCTTCGTCATGGCACCTCCGAACACGCTACTTACCCTCGCACATCACCGCCCTATGCGGTGACAGGATTGGGGTTCTTTCACGCATCGAACTCTATCGACCCTCCATGACATGTGCCATGAATGATCAAATGGAGTCCCCCTGCCGTACACGAGTGCGCACGGCAGGGGTCGTTGGTGAGATGGGGCCTAGGATCCCATCTCACGGAGAAGAAGAACACACACCTAGGACGTGGGGGGCGGCTAGCTCAGGCTGTTGAGCACCCCGACGATCGTGTTCACGTCGCCGCCGCGGATGGTGGCCTTCTGCGGAATGCCGGAGGCCTGGAACTCGGCGAGGACCTGGAGGAGGTTGGTGCTCCCCAAGTCCGCGTGGCGGGTGTTGAGTCCCACCACCACGACCTCGCCCTCGCCAGCCTTCTGGCCAACAATGGCGACGAAGGGGGCACGCCGGTAGCCGCTGAACATCGCCGAGGTCTGGTTGATCTCGACGCCCGAGGGCTGACGGATCACCAGCACGTTTCCGCAGAGCTCGGCCGAGTCGAGGGCAGCCTGAGTGGCCATCTCGGTGGCCATGCCTTCCTCGAGGCGCTCCTGGAACAGCCGGGCCGCCTGGGGGTCGTCCAGCAGGTGGAGCAGGGTCGTCACGCGGAACTGGTTGTCCACGATCCGTACCTTGGTGGCGGTGTCGATGGCCCAGGCGAGGGCCTGGGCCTCAGGTGAGACCTCGAGCTGGCGGTTGTCCGCCCAGTCTCCGGCGAGGCGGAAGATGTGATCGGTGTCCGCACCGGAAGCCGTGAGGCTCGCGGCGGAGAGCACACCTTGCTCCTTGCCCCTGCAGAAGAAGAACCCCTCGTGCAGACCGAGCTCGGTCTTGAGCGTCTCCCACCTTTCAGGCTCGTGCTCGTCGTACACGCCCGTGATGCGCGCTCCCATGGCACGGAAGGCACTTGCGGTCATCTCGGGGTCCCGGTTGTTGACACCCAGACCGACCCAGAGAACGAAACCGTCCTCGGGAAGGCTCTCGATGGCGGTCTGGACGGCGTAGGGCCGACCGCTACGGTCGTTGCCCCAGACCTCGAAGGCCTGAGCGAATACGACGCTGACGTCGCCGTCACCGATGTCCCCGGCGGTGATGCCGCGAGCACGGCAGAGCAGCGCCGTGGCGAGAATGCTGGAGGGGCTGCCACCAGCGATGATGAGGACCTTGGAATTGGACAAGGAACATTCTCCCCTCCTCTTCCAGGCACTCCGCCCGGAAGGAAGAGGAGTCATGTTGGACACGAATGTCCCGCTGGCTATCCCTGCTGGATTGCAGGTATTCACCAGCCCCGGGCGGAGTTTTCACCCGGAACATACTGGAGTCTACGTTCGCCGTTTTTTGGCTACTTGTGTACTCCGCGAGAGAACGTTCTTTTCTGTCTTTCCCCTACAACTTCTCGACGACGATCTGGGCGACCGTCTCCATCTCAAGGCCGGAGTCCCGACCCAAAGGCGATCCGCAGATTCCACCATGGGCAGGTCCGCCCCAACCTTTTTCAAGCCTTGCGAGCTCTTCCAAGGCAGGTGCGACCGTGAGATCCGGAGCTACGACGATGTCTGCCCCCTTCCCGTACAACGCGCCCGGAGCCCGGAACCACTCGGTCTCCACCACAGCCAGCTTGTGACCGGCGTGGGTGGTGTACCAGGTGGCACTCTCGCAGACCTCCTCGAACTTCCGGTCATGCTCGCGCTTGGTGGCGGCATAGAACCGGGCGTTGGGGATGTGATCCAGAATGGACTCCATCGACCCGTAAGGATCGATGCCGCTTTGGAGCACTCCCCGCAAAATCTCCAGCCCCTTCTCCATGCGGAGATGGGGGCTGTCGACCACGAGGAGCATACCTGAGATGAGCTGACTGAGCGACGGATAGCCTCCGCCCTCAATCTGCTCGGCACGTCGATCGCCTCGATCAAGCTCATCAACGTAGCGAATAAGCCGAGCAAGGCGCTCAAGGGCCTGGGCTGCCGCACTGAGGTTGGTGACCCCAGCAAGCAACCCGCTCGAAGAATGGTGATCGAAGTTGTTCTCGGTGGTTCTTCCACTCCCGCCGACTTCGATGGCGACCACTGACGAATCCGCCAGCGCCGCCGATGCTGCTGACCCGCCGATCGCACGAAACATCACGTCCTCGGACCGAAGTCCAAGTACGAGAGCTGTGGCGATCGTATCTAGGTCAACCTTGCCGAACAGCACTTCACGGACAACGCCCATGGTGCCTCCTGGGGGTTGACCCAGTTGTGTATATTCTCTCATCCCACCCCACCACCATGGTGAGGAAGGAAGTTGAGAATTCAACAAACTTTTCTAAACCAAAACCCGATGCTTTAAACATCTCAGGAAGAAACGTGCAAAACATCGGGTTTGTCGCCATTTAGTTATTTCAGGCCAGGGTTGTTGGCAACCTCACGTCTCTCTCCCCAGAAACGTCAAAGATCATTTTGACGCAAAAATATAGCACTTTTTGACTGTTTTGTCAAGAAGCTTCTGCTGGTGCTTAGCTAAATTTAGTTAAAAAATCTATCAGCTAAAAAAGAACTATTCCTCTGCAACCGACATGCCACCAACGTATTCATAACGGCGACAAAATATGTTGTACTCGACCCACAGAGCCGTCGTCGAGTCGTACCTTGATCCCACGAGGATGGATGGGTTTGCTTGTCAGAATATCTTGAACAAATCCCTGCGTCAGCTTGCCGGTTGGCTGGTCCTTCTTGAGCACAATCGCGACATAGAGGCCTGGGTAGATGTTTGCACGTTTGGTATTTGACATGTGGCTATCATCTTAAGCGGCACGACCGCGTCGCAGCTCTCTTCTTGCTTCTGTTTCCTCAAGACCCTCCACAAACGCTCGTACCCGTTCTTGAATTTCCGCCACACGCTCTTGTTTCGATTCTTTTCCAAGACTCACGGCATCCGCCATCTCTCGACAGCGCTCAATCGCAAATCCATATTCTGGATTATCTTCCATTTCAATACGCATCGCACGCTCGACTTCCACTGGATCGGTTGAGTCGTCTAAACGCGCACGCATGAGCACGCGCTCAATGCGATCCTCTACAGGGGCATCCGTCGCTATCACAAACAGCCGCTCACCAAACGCACGGTGTAGGGCTTCAATCTCACCCGGATTACGAATGGAATCCACAATCAAGACCGTTCCTCCAAGCGTGGGCAAGCGAGAGAGCATCTCCTCCACCCAAGCGCCAGGACCCTGCTCCTTGCGCTTTGCGTTCCCCGCTTCTCGCAAGGTATCTCGGTTTAAAGGAAGTCCCTCAGCACGAACCACCTCCCGAATGTAATCGGAAAGCAGGATACTTTGAATGGAACGATCACCGAGCTCCTCTCGAATCGCTTTCACGGCCAAGCCTTTTCCTGAGGCAATGGGCCCGGTTAATCCAATAACGTATTGATAACTGGTTTTGAGAGCAACGTTCATACGCTCTGTATGTCATCATCCTCAAGACCAAGGAGACCTAATAAAAACTCAAGTTGCTCTTGCTCTGAAACAAGATCAGACGAAGGAATCCCGAGCTTGAGTGGATCACCACTTGCTTTAGGGACTTCAACACGACGTCCTTGCCCATCCTCCCAAAAATCCTCCTTTTGCTTGAACCCATTCGCCTGTAGTTGGCGTGTAAGCCCTGAAATTTCTCCCTGAAAAGGAGAAGAAAACCATAGCATGTTCATCATAGTGCTTGTATGGACACCTTTTTTATACACCTTGATAAAACCCTCCTGGGTCCTCGCATGTATCACAGACTTTCACAAGCACTTCGTACAGAGCGATAATCTTGCGAACTTCTTCGTTTGATTCAGCCCCGTCAACGAGGGTGAAGACCTCGTCACTCAGATGCCCATCGCCGCAGTGCTTACAAATCCATTGCATAGTCCCTTCACTATATCACTTGACAATTATGGTGTTCAACCCTAAATTACCGCAGCCAACCCCAACAAAGGAGTGATCGTGTCAATTCACATCAGTGCAGAAAAGGGACAAGTTGCGAAGGTGGTGCTGCTCCCCGGAGACCCCCTGCGTGCCAAGCGCATCGCCGAGGAATTCCTGACGGACACGGAGCAGTACAACGCCGTACGCAACATGCTCGGCTACACCGGCACGGTCACCCTCCCTGACGGCCGTCGTGTACGCGTGTCCGTTCAGGGTTCGGGAATGGGCATGCCTTCGCTCTCCATCTACGCGAACGAACTCTTTCACTACGGTGTTCAGACCCTCATCCGGGTCGGCACCTGTGGCGCTCTGCAAGAACATCTTCACTCTGGGGACCTCGTCATCGCCCAGGGAGGGAGTTCCGACTCCAACCTCAACCGACGCCGGTTCAAGGGACTCGACTTCGCTCCTCTCCCCGACCCCAACCTCTTCGTCTCTGCCGTCCTGGCAGTACGCGAACGTGGCTGGCAGACCGCGATCGGGAACGTACTGAGCACCGACCTCTTCTACGCCGACCACGCCCCCGAGGAGTGGAAGATGTGGGCTGAAGCAGGTGTCCTGGCCGTCGAAATGGAAACGGCAGAGCTCTACACGCTAGCAACGCTCAAGGGTCGCCGAGCGCTCTCCATCCTCACCGTTAGCGACGTGATTCCGACGAAGGAATCCATGTCGGCGGAGCAACGCGAGACCTGCTACGGACGCATGGTCGAGATCGCCCTGGCTTCTGCCTTCGCAACCTGATCCCCTTCACGCACACGACCGACATGCCACTGTCGGTTTTCTCATACAAAAAATCCCCCACTTGAGGGATTCGTGCCGAACTCAGAGCAGAAAGAGTTGGCGGATGCGGTCGCGTGTGGTTGGGTGGATAGCGCTGAGCTCGTACATGCGCGCAAGTGCCGGGAACGGCGTACTCGGATTGAGTCCCGCACGAATATCCTGCTCGATGTCGATGCGGATCTTCAGCACAGTCACACGCCGATCGCGTTTGATGTCCACGATTTCGTTGGAGCTATAGCTGTTTCCTACGATCTTGTGGAGCTTGCGCTGTTCGAGATCGAAGATGAAGATCGAGCCATCATCGGCGTAGATGACGGTCTCTCCGACGATCCAGTGGATCCCCCATTCAACAAGCGCAAACGGCTCGAGAATGACCTCATTCAGACTCACAGCACCCTTGAGAACGACTGACATGTTTGTCTCCGTGAGAACACAAGTAAAAGACCACCAGCTAACGCTGGTGGCTTTTATCTTGCCGTCTGTCGACGGCGTCAGATCCCGAGTGTCTGGATGTCACGATGGTGGATATGTTGGTTCTCAACGTATCGCTTGACCATGTGTTCATCCAAACCGATAGTAGAAGCATAATAC
>Ga0210044_10002876_pt1 | contig 25048 bp, 24 predicted proteins | sample CryGey13umfilter_2_FD_183959 | JGI IMG/M metagenome (GOLD analysis project Ga0210044, IMG submission 183959) | Groundwater microbial communities from aquifer in Utah, USA - Crystal Geyser 4/9/14 3 um filter (SPAdes) (version 2) | ecosystem: Environmental > Aquatic > Deep subsurface >... | reverse complement strand
CCGCCGTCTGCTTCCTGTGCCACTTCAAGGGGGTCGAAGCGGGGCAGGCCCTGGGCGGCTGCCCGGGGTGCCACGGGACGCCCACGAAGGTCGTGGAGCACAGCGGCTTCATGTTCTCCCACGACTCGTACCTGAAGCTCGGCGTGGCGTGCAGGCAGTGCCACATCCGGGTGGCCGAAGGCGACGGGAAGGTGGAGGACGCGCATTGCTACGACTGCCACGTCGGGAGGCTCGACAAGAAGGGCGACGTGCTGGCGATCCACCGGACCCACGTCACCTACAAGGCGATCCAGTGCTTCAAGTGCCACGAGAGGGTCCGGCACGGCCTGGTCGAACTGGTCAGGACGTTCGAGGTCCAGTGCGACGGGTGCCACAAGCGGACCCACAACTACCAGAAGGAGATGTACATGGGGGCCGGCGCCAAGGGCGTTCCCGACACCCCCTCCAGGATGTTCTCCGCCCAGGTTTCGTGCAACGGGTGCCACACCCGGTCCGTCGAGGTGAAGGAGTCCGGCGTGTCGTTCCCCGGTGAAAGCAAGCGGACGGCGGAGCGGCAGAGCTGCGTCGCGTGCCACGGCAAGCGGTACGACCTGATGCTCGACGACTGGGTCCGGGAATCCCGAAACCTCGCTGTCGGGATGGAGGGAATCGTGCGCGCCGGGAAGGCCGCCGTCGGGAGCGGGGGGACCTCCAACCCGAAACTCGCGGGTGCGCGGGCGCTCGTCGCGGACGCGCAGGCGAATCTCGACTTCCTGCGGGCCGGGCGCGGGGCCCACAACATCGAGTACGCCCTCAAGATCGTCCGGGTCGGCTTCGAGCAGGTGACCACGGCCTACCGGATGGCGGGGGTTTCGGGCGGTCCGCCGAAACCGGCGATCCTCGCCACGCCGTCGGCGTATTGCGCCACCCTGTGCCACGCGCGCGTGATGCCCGCGGACAAGGTGTTCTTCAAGGAGATGGAACTGTCGTTCCCGCACGCGCTCCACGTGAAGGACGTGGGGATCGAGTGCGCCAAGTGCCACTCCCCCGATAAGCACAAGATGCGCATCGTGACGCGGTCCGAGTGCATGAAGTGCCACCACGAGAACAGGGACATCGACTGCGGGCATTGCCACAAGGCGCAGAAAGCCCTCTACGAGGGGAAGGTGAAGGCGTACGGTGCGACCGCGGCGCCGGACGTGATGGCCGCCGGTGATACGAAGTGCACCGAGTGCCACGAACTGAAGAAGGGGACGCAGACGGTGCTGACCGTCAAGGCGAAGTGCGAGGGGTGCCACGACGCGAAGTACGGAAAGATGCTCCTCGACTGGAAGCGTGAGATCTCGAAGCAGGAAAACATCATCGCCGTCGCGCTCGAGGAGGCGAAAGAGTACGTCTCCCGCGCGAAAAAGTCGGGAAGGGACGTCTCGAAGGAGGAGACGCTGGTCCTGCAGGCGGACGCGAACTACCAGGCGGTCTCCGCCGGCCGCGGCGTCCACAACCACAAGCTCAGCCTCGACATGCTCCGGGCGGCGAAGGCCGACCTCGAGAAGGTGCTGGCGGCCAAACGGAAGAAGTAAGGGCGGTTACTTTTTGCTCGCGGCCAGCGCCGCCTCGGCGTCGGCCTTCGCCTTCGTCAGCACGTCCACCGCGTACGCGACGTTGTGGACGCCGTGGCCGTACTGGACGAACAGGAAGTTGTACTCCGCGTCCTTCGCCAGTCGGACCGCCTTCGAATCGCCGCCCGCCCGCGCCAGGATGCGCGCCTTGTCGACGGCGGGCTTCGTGTCGGCCAGCGCGTCCTTCAACGTCTTGTGCCACTCGTCGAGGATGCCCCGGAAGTCCTCCCCGTGGCACTTGATGCACCCGTCCTCGCCGGCCCGGTACGTCTGACCGAGGAATACCACGGCTTCCGGGCCCATCTTCTTGACGTAGTGGCACGCCGGGCAGTCGACGTTCGTCGTGAACATCGGGCTGGGCCGGTTCGGCACGCCGCGCGCGCCGATCCCCTGGTAGATCTGCTTCTGGATGTTGTGCTTCCGCTCGTGGCAGACGGTGCAGTCGAAATGGAGCGGTTCCAGGCTCGTCTTCACGGCGTGCTTGATCGGCTCGTGGCAATGCATGCAGTCGACCTTCCTGTCGGTCACGTGCTGCCTGTGCATGAAGTCGATGTCGTTGAACCGGGAGAGGCGCTTCTCGTCGTTGTGGCACCGGAAGCACCGCTCCTTCTTCGCCTCGCCGGTCCCCTGGATCGCGTCGAGGTGGCAGTTCTGGCACTTGACGTGCCGCGATCCGACGAAGTCCTTGTGGTTGAACGTCATGGCGCCGAACGTGATGTCCTTCTCCGGCGCCTTGTGGCACTTGTCGCCGCAGCCGCCGATCGGGTTCATCTCGCGTCCCACCACCGCGCCCCGGAAGTGGCACAGGAAGCAGGTGCTCTCCGTCACCTCCATGTGGTTCCCGACCACGATCTGGCTGTGGCAGCTGGTGCACCGGAGCTTCTTCCCCCGCTTCATTTCGGTCAGGTGGGGCTTGTGGTCGAACTTGATCCCCCGCTTGAACGTGACCACTCCCTGCAGGAGGCGGGTCTCGTGGCACCCCTTGCGCAGGCACGACTCGTCGCTGATCTCGGCGTACGGTTTCGAACTGTACGTCCGGGTCACGTACTTGGCGACCTGGGAGAGGGCCTGGAACTTCAGGATCATCTTGTCCCGCACGTCCGGCGGGTAGTGGCAGTCGACGCACGGCACGTGGTTGTGCCTGGAGGTCTTCCACGCCTGGTAGTACGGCTTCATGATGTGGCAGCTCGCGCAGAAGTAGGGGCTGGTGGAGAACTCGAACATCCCCACGGAGAAGATGAGGAAGAGCACCCCGAGAAACCCGAGAAACTTGAAGAAGCGGGGCTGGATGTGAAGCCGGTCGTGCTTCCCCTCCGGGACGTGCATCCCGATCTTGTCGAGGAGAGCTTCCTTGCGGTGTTTTCCGGGTGTTTCCGTCCCCTGCTCCCGTTCGTCCATCCCCTTCCTTCTACTCCTCCACGAAGGTTTCGTACTCTTCGCCGTTCATCAGCCCCTCGAGCTCCTCGGGTTCCTCGATCTCGACCTCGACGATCCATCCCTTGACGTACGGGTCGACGTTGATCACGGAGGGGTCGTCCCGGATCGCCTCGTTGACGGCCCGGACCGTCCCCGTGACGGGAGAGGGGAGCTCGATCACCGTTTTCTGGGATTCCAGTTCGCTGAACGCGTCCCCCGGCTCCAGGAATTTTCCGACCTCGCACAGCGTCACGGAGAGGATCTCTCCCAGCTGCTCCTGCCCGTAGTCGGATACGCCGATGCGGACGGTGGGTCCCATCTCGAGGACCCAGACGTGATCTTCGGAGAATTTCGGTCCGGTCTCGTCCATAGGCTGCCAGTGTACTTCGACGCGGGAGGGAATTGTCAACAGAAGGGGAGAAAAGTTTCAGGTGGATTTTCCGAGAACCGCCAGCGCCGTCTCGACGTGCCCCATCGGGGCGCTCACCTGGAAACCGCTCACGCGGTCCGAGATCCTCTCGATGATCCCGCGGGCGATCTCGATCCCCGCCTTCCGTCCGTCCTCCCGGGTCCGGCACCGCGACATCCGCTCGAGGATCTCCTTCGGCACCACCACGCCGGGGACCTCGTTGTTCATGAACTCGGCGTTCTTGAAGCTGACGAGCGGCCACACCCCCGCGAGCACGGGGATCCTCCTCCGGTACCCATCCACGCGGTCGAGGAACCGGAGCAGCGCCTCGGGATCGAACACCGGCTGCGTGATGGCGAACTCCGCCCCCGCGTCGATCTTCCGGAAGTACCGCTCGATCTCGCGCGAAAGGTCCACCGCGCACGGGTTGGCGCCCACGCCGATGAACAGGCCCGTGGGCGGATCGATCGGGTTGCCGCCGATGTCGAGCCCGCGGTTCAGGTTGGCCGCCACCTGGACCAGCCCGATCGAGTCGACGTCGAAGACGCCGGTCACGTCGGGGTATTCGCCCAGCTTCGGCGGGTCGCCGGTGATGATGAGAAAGTTGGCGAGCTTCGCGGCGTATCCCCCCAACAGGTCGGACTGCATCCCGATCAGGTTCCGGTCGCGGCAGCAGTAGTGGAGGATCGTCTCGATCCCGACCTCCCGGGAAATCGTGAGGGCGGAGATCATCGGGGAGACCCGGGCGCTCGCCCGGGGCCCGTCGGGGATGTTGATCGCGTCGACGCCGGCCTCGGCGCACTTCCGCGCCCTGTCGAGAAGCGCCGTCATGTCGCTCGACTTCGGGGGCACCAATTCCACCGACGTCACCTTTTCCCCCGCGCACATCTTCGCCGCGAGGCGGGACTTCCGCTCGGTCGGGACCGCGTAAACCAGCGACTCCTGCCGGAGGAGCGGTTTCACCTCGAAGCGCCGCTTCCCGACGCGCAGCGGCTTCACGGCGCGCGCCGCCATCCGGATGTGCGCCGGCGTCGTCCCGCAGCATCCCCCCACGCCCCGGACCCCCAGCTCGATGTACTTCTTGGCGTACTCGGTGAAGTATTCCGGGCTGGTCAGGTAGATCACGCGCCCGCTGATCTCCCGGGGCATCCCCGCGTTCGGCATGACGACCACCGGTTTCCCGGTGTGCGGGAGGATCGCCTGGAGCGCGTCGAAGGCGCCGGAAGGGCCCGTGCCGCAGTTGATCCCGACGATGTCGACGTTGGCGTCGCCGGAAAGGGCCGACGCCATCGTCTCCGCCCGCATCCCCAGGGCGGTCTCTCCCCGGTCGTTCAGGACGAAGGAGGCCAGGACCGGTTCGCCGAACTCCTTCGCCACCCGCGCGGCGAGCTGGAGTTCGTTCAGGTTGGAGAAGGTCTCGAGGAGGAACAGGTCCACCCCCTCCGCCGCGAGGGCTCCCATCTGCGCCCGGAACGCCGCCTCGACCTCGGCGGCGAAGGCGTCGGGCATCCGCTGCCGGGACTCGGTGCACGGACCGACCGAGCCCGCGACGAAGACCTCGTCCCCCGCTGCCTCCCGCGCCAACCGGACGCCGGCGCGGTTGATCGCCTCGGTCTTCTCGGCGAGGCCGTACGGCTTGAGCCGGATCGGGTTGGCCCCGAAGGTGTTCGTCTCGATCACCTCGGCCCCGGCCTCGACGTAGTCCCGGTGGATCCGGAGGATGAGCTTGGGGTTGGTGAGGCACAGCTCGTCGTAGCAGGTGTTGATGAACACCCCGTGGTCGTAGATCATCGTTCCCACGGCGCCGTCGAAGATGAGCGGCGACTTCTTCATGCGTGCGAGGAGGTCCAGGGCTACTCCAGTTCGTCGAACGCGGATTTTTGCGCGTAGCACATCGGGCAGACCCACCCCGGGGGGAGGTCGTCGAACGCCGTCCCCGGCGGAATTCCGTTCATCGGATCCCCGGCCGCCGGATCGTAGACGTAGCCGCAGTTCGCGCAGATGTACTTCTTGATGGGGGGCCTCCTCTTCAGACCGCGAAATATTTCGCCTGGGGGTGGTGGACGACGATCGCCGAGGTCGTCTGCTCCGGCGCCATCTCCATCGACTCCGTGAGCGTCACGCCGATCCGGCCCGGGTCGAGCAGGTCGAACACCGCGGCGTGCGCGGAGAGGTCGGGGCAGGCGGGGTACCCGAAGCCGTAGCGGGATCCCTGGTACTCCTGCACCACGTACCCGGAAAAGGAGGCCGGCCGGTCCCCGGAGATGCCGAGCTCCCGGCGCATCGCCTCGTGCCAGTACTCGGCGAGGGCGTCGGTGACCTCGACCCCGAAGGCGTGGAGCATCAGGTAGTCATGATACCGGTCGGACGTGAAGAGCGCCCGCGTCGCCAGGGCCATCTCACCCCCGATGGTCGCCACGAAGAAGCCGGCGACGTCCCCTCCCTCTTCCCGCGTCCGGAAATAGTCCGCGATGCACAGGTGCGGCGGGTTCTTCTGCCGGGGAAAGGGAAAGGGCCACGAGCGCCCGTCGTGCTCCACCACGAGCGTGTCCCCTTCCGCGAAGGCGCGAAACCAGCCGTAGGCGACCCTCGGTGCGAGGATGTTCTCCTCCACGCCGCGCGCTTTCAGCTCCTCGTACATCGGGCGGACCTTCTCCCGCACCAGTTCCTCGTAGGCCGCCGCGGTCATCTTCCCCCGCCGGTACCCCCACCGCCCGCGGAAAAGGGCCTGCTCGTTGACGTAGGGGAACAGTTCCCGCGGGTCGATCCCATCGACGTGCCGGGGCCCGAGAAAGGGCGGCGCGGGGACCCGGTTGTCCCGGGCGACGGCGGCTCCCCTCGGGCCGGGGGTCATGGCGGGGGCGCTCCCCGCCTCCAGGAAGACGGTGGACGAAAGGGTCCCCTCGTCGATCCGGCGCATGGCCGACAGGCCCGCGAACGCGTCGGCGCAGTAGACCACGGGCCCGGGGTACCCGGGGACGCACTCCTGCGCCACGAACTTCTCCGTGAGCGCGGCGCCTCCCAGCAACACCGGAACGCGAAGCCCCGCGGCGGCGAACTGCGGCAGGTTCTCCCGCATCACCAGGGCGGATTTCACCAGCAGCCCCGACAGCCCGATCGCGTCCACCCGGAGCTCCCGGGCCTTGTCGATGATCGTCTCCGCCGGCACCTTGATCCCGAGGTTGAACACGCGGTATCCGTTGTTCGAGAGGATGATGTCGACCAGGTTCTTCCCGATGTCGTGCACGTCCCCGGCCACGGTGGCCAGCAGGATCCGGCGCCCCTCCTCGCGCTCCGCCTTCTCCATGAAGGGGGCGAGATAGTCCACGGAACGCTTCATCACCTCGGCGGACTGGAGGACGAAGGGGAGGAGCATCTCGCCCCGTCCGAACAGATCCCCCACGCGGCGCATTGCCGGGACGAGCATCTGGTTGATGATCGACGCCGCCGGCCGGCGCGACAGGAGGATGGAGAGAAGATCCTCCAGTCCCTCCTTGTCTCCCGCCACCACCTTATTGGCCAGTTCCTCTTCCGGGGGGATCGCGGGGAGGTTCCCGTCCCCGGCGGTCTCCTCCTTCACGGGCTTCGCGTTCGAGAAATGGCGGAGGAAGGCGGAGAGGGGGGACTCCGTACCGCTCCCCCGGCGGTCGTGGATCAGGTCCAGGCAGACTTCCCGGTCGGCGTCGGAGATCTTCGACATCGGCAGGACCTTCGCCGCGTCGATGATCGCCGCGTCGAGCCCGGCCGCGATCGCCTCGTGCAGGAAGATGGAGTTCAGCACCCGGCGGGAGGCGGGGGAGAGGCCGAAGGAGATGTTGCTCACGCCGAGCAGCGTGAACACGCCGGGGAGTTCCTCCTTTACCCGCCGGATCGCCGCGAGGGTGTTCGCGGCGGCGTCGACGAGGGTGGCGTCCCCCGACCCGATGGTGAACGTGAGAACGTCGAAGAGGAGGTCCGAAGGGCGCAGCCCGTACCGGTTCACGGCGAGGTCGTGGATCTCCTTCGCGGTCGCGACCTTCTCCTCCACGGTCATCGCCATCCCCTTCTCGTGGATGGTGAGGGCGATGACCGCCGCCCCGTACGTTTTCGCCAGGCGGCAGACGTGCTCGAGGTTCTTCCCTCCGTCCTCGAGGTTCACCGAGTTGACGAGGCACCTCCCGGGGTGGATCTTGAGCGCCGCCTCGATGCAGTCGGGGGTGGTCGAGTCGATCACCATCGGGATCCGGACCGACTGCGCGAAGAGCCGGACCATGGCTTCGATGTCCGCCTTCTCGTCCCTCCCCGCGTACGCCGTGCACAGGTCCACGGCATGGGCGCCGTCTTCCTGCTGCTCGAGGGCGACCCGCAGCGCCCCCGCGGTGTCGTCCGCGAGGAGCAGGTCCCGGAACCGCCTCGAGCCGTTCGCGTTGCACCGCTCCCCGATGAGGAACGGGGGAATCTCCTGGCGGATCTCCGCGGCCTGGTAGAGGCTGGAAAGCGACGGCGTCTCCACCACGTTCCGCGGGGCCGGGGCGACCCCGTCGAGCGCCTCCCGGAGTTTCCGGATGTGCTCCAGCGTGGTGCCGCAGCATCCACCGACGATCGAGACCCCGTCGTCGCGGACGAAGGCGGAAAGCTGCGCGGCGAACGCCTCGGGGGAAAGAGGGTAGTGGGTCTTCCCGTCCCGCACTTGCGGGATCCCGGCGTTGGGGATGCAGGAGACGCGGCCGCGATAGTGGCGGCAAAGGTACCGGAGGTGGGAGGTCATCCCCTCGGGGCCGGTGGCGCAGTTCAGCCCGATCGAGAAGACGGGGAACGGCTCGATGGCGGCCAGGGCGGCGGCGACGTCGGTCCCCACCAGCATCGTCCCGGTGCTCTCGATCGTGAGGGAGACCATCACCGGGACGTCCCGCTTCATCCGTTCGAGCGTCCTGAAACAGGAGACCAGCGCGATCTTGACCTGCAGCAGGTCCTGGCACGTCTCGACGATCAGCAGGTCGGCCCCGGCCTCGACGAGCGCGCTCGCCTGCTCCGAGAAGGCGGCCGCCATCGGATCGAAGGCGATGTGCCCCAGCGACGGCAGCTTCGTGGTGGGGCCGATGGAGCCGGCCACGTACGCGGGCCCGCCGTGCCGACGGATCGCCTCGCGGGCGTTTCCGACCGCCGCCCGGTTGATCTCCGCGACGCGGCCGGCCAGTCCGTACTCCGCGAGAACGATCGCGTTGGCGCCGAACGTGTTCGTCTCGAGCACCGTCGCCCCGGCGGAGAGGAAGGAGGCGTGCCACTCCCGGATCACTTCGGGGGCGGTCACGTTGAGAAATTCATTGCACCCGTCCCGCCCCTGCCAGGCGGACGCGGGGATCTCCATCCGCTGCAGGTTCGTCCCGCACGCCCCGTCGAAAAGCAGGGTTTTTTCGTCCCGGACCGCCATCGTTCTCCCCTCGGTAAGTGCTCAATCTTAGAACAGAAATCTCAAGCGGTCAAACGTGTTTTCTTTCCGCTTGACTTCGCGGATCCATTCCTGCTAACTAGAAAGTATCCGTGTATACCGTATACATCTCACAGCGCTGAGTTCACGGCCCGTACCTAGACACAGTCGATCGCGATTCCATCCGAAAGGAGGCAGGGACCATGGCACCGGTTGCAGAAAAAGCCGACGAAAGGAGAAGCGCAAACGTGTCCAACCTGAAGGCGAAACTCTTCGAAAAGATCCAGGCCCACCGCCCGCGCGTCACGAAGCTCGTGAAGGAGCAGGGGAAGATCGTGATCGACCAGGTCACCATCGACCAGTGCATCGGCGGGGCGCGGGGCATCCGCAGCCTCGTGACCGACATCTCGTACCTCGACCCGATGGAGGGGATCCGCTTCCGCGGCAAGACGATCCCCGAGACGTTCGCGGCGCTGCCCAAGGTGCCGGGGTCCGACTACCCGTACGTGGAAGGGTTCTGGTACTTCCTGATGACGGGAGACGTGCCGACGAAGGAGGAGGCGCTGGCGGTCGCCGAGGACTTCAAGACCCGTTCGGCCGTGCCCCAGTACGTGTTCGACGTCCTCCGCGCGATGCCGCGCGACACCCATCCGATGACCATGTTCTCCGCCGCCATCCTCTCCATGCAACGGGATTCGATCTTCGCGAAGCGGTACCACGACGGGATGAAGAAGACCGAGTACTGGGACCCGATGTACGAGGACTGCAGCAACCTGATGGCGAAGCTCCCCACGATCGCGGCGTACATCTACCGGATGAAGTACAAGAGCGACACTCCGATCGCACCCGACCCGAAGCTCGACCTGGGCGGGAACTTCGCGCACATGATGGGGATCCCGAAACCGTACGACGACGTGGCCAGGATGTACTTCATCCTCCACTCCGACCACGAGTCGGGGAACGTCTCGGCGCACACGGTGCACCTCGTCGCCTCCGCGCTCTCCGACGCCTACTATGCCCTGTCCGCCGGCATCAACGGGCTGGCGGGTCCCCTGCACGGGTTGGCGAACCAGGAAGTTCTCTCCTGGATCCAGGACGTCATGAACCAGATGGGCGGGAAGCTCCCGACCGAAGAGGAGCTCAAGAAGTTCCTCTGGGACACGCTGAACAGCGGGAAGGTCATCCCGGGGTACGGCCACGCGGTGCTCCGCAAGACCGATCCGCGGTACACCTCGCAGATGGAGTTCTGCCAGAAGCACCTGCCTGATTACCCGATCTTCAAGCTGGTGCACATGATCTACAAGGTGGCCCCGGACATCCTCCGGGAGCACGGGAAGGCGAAGAATCCGTGGCCCAACGTCGACGCGCAGTCGGGCGTCATCCAGTGGTACTACGGGCTCACCGAGTACGACTTCTACACCGTCCTCTTCGGCGTGGGGCGGGCGCTCGGAGTCCTTTGCAACATCACCTGGGACCGCGCGCTGGGGTACGCGATCGAACGGCCGAAATCGGTCACGACCGGCATGCTCGAGAAGTGGGCCGCCGAAGGGGGCCGCAAGCTCGCGTAAGCGAACCCCCCGGAATCACGGAAACGGGAAGGGGGCCGAAAGGCCCCCTTTCCGTTCCTTGAACAAGCCACGGCGGGTCAGTGCGTTGCCGCCCCCGCGCACCCGGAGCAGGAACCGATGACGTGCAGGTCGATGACGGAAACGGCCGAAATCCTCTTCTCCTCCTCGAACCGGAGGCTCTCGAGGGTGGCGGGCAGCGGGATGTCGACCAGCGCGTTGCAGTGGACGCAATGAAAGTGCGCGTGGGGGATGTCTGCCCCGTCGAATCGGGAGGAGCCCCCTTCGCTGGGCCGGATCTCCCGCACGGTCCCCTGGTCCCGCAGGAAGTTCAGGTTTCGATAAACGGTCCCCAGGCTGATGTTGGGGAGGATCCGGCGCGCTTCCCGGTAGATGATCTCGGCGGTGGGGTGCTCGTGCGACTCCCTCAGGATGCCGAGGATGACGCCCCGTTGCCGGGTATTCCGGGTCTTCTTCATATATCTTCCTTCATGGATGGAGTTCCAGGACACATCCTATGTACCCGAAAAAAGATTGTCAAGGTGATTGAAACGGCGTGTCGAATCCGTTATATAGGGGTGTTGATGCAAATCGACCGGAGGAGGCTTCCTTGATCGTTCCCGTGGGGCTGGTTCTGCCCGTGATCCCCCTGACGGCGGGGGTTTTCGACACCCAGGTGCTGAAGCACGTCATGCTGGCGGGGCCCATCGTCAAGTCCGTCCTGCTGCTGCTGGTCGGGTTCTCGGTGGTCTCCTGGGCCATCATTTTCCTCAAGCTCCGCCTCTTGAAGGGGATCGAGCGGAACCAGGCCGGATTCACCCGCGCCTTCGCCGAAGGGAAAAGCCTGTCCGTGCTCTACGAGCAGGCGGAAAAGGGGGAGAAGTCGCCCCTCACGGAAGTGTTCCGCGCGGGGTACCTCGAGCTGACCCGGATCCAGCGGGAGCGCGGCGAGGCGCCCCAGGGCGGACGCACGGCTCCCTTTCCGGTGGAGAACGTCCAACGCGCCATGTACAAGACGACCCACGAGCAGGTGGGGGGGATGGAGGATCTCCTCCCCTTTCTCGCCACCACCGGCAGCACCACGCCGTTCATCGGCCTGTTCGGCACCGTGTGGGGGATCATGAACGCCTTCTCCGGCATCGCCACCACGGGAAACGCCACGCTCGCCACCGTGGCCCCGGGCATCGCCGAGGCGCTCGTCGCCACCGCGGCGGGGCTGGGTGCGGCCATCCCGTCCGTCATGGCCTACAACTATTTCCTGACCCGCATCCGGACGGTCCACACCCGGATCGACAGCTTCACCTCCGATTTCATCAACTTCCTCGAGCGCAAGGTCGAAAAGGGATGACGCCATGGCGATGATGAGCTCATCCGGTCGAGCCGGGGATCGAAGGGTCATGGCGGAGATCAACGTCACGCCGATGGTCGACGTGATGCTCGTCCTCCTCATCATCTTCATGGTCACCGCTCCCATGCTCACCCAGGGGATCGACGTGAACCTGCCGAAGACGAGCGCGAAAGCGCTGCGCAGCGACGAGGAGCGCCTGGTCATCACCGTCGATGCCAACAGCCGTGTCTTCGTGGGGAAGCAACCCGTCGAGTTCAACCGCCTGGGGGGCGCCCTCCGGGAGATCGTCGCCCGGCGGACCGACCGTCAGGTGTATTTCCGCGCCGACCGCGCCGTCCCGTACGGGTTCGTGGTGAAGGTCATCGCGGAGGTCCGAAACGCCGGGATCGAAAAACTTGGCATGGTCACCGAACCGCTCGAGCGGTAAGCCGCTGCGGACCATGCTCGCCCTCTCGGGGGCGGTCCACCTGCTCGTGGCGATTGCGGCGCTGGCCGTCCCGCCCCTGTTACCGAACCCTCTACGTCTCGAGCCGGTGGCCGTGGTGGACCTGATCGGCGGCGGAGAATTCCGCGAGGAAGCTTCGATGCCCCCGGGGCCGACGCCCCGACTCGCCCGGGAGAAGGAGGAGGCCCCGAAGGGGGACAAGGCGTCGACGCTTCCCCCGGCGGCCCGCGGGAAAACCGCGAAGGCGCCACTCGCCCGGAAGGGCGGCGCGTCCCCGGCGAAGCCCGACGCATTCACTCCGTCGAAGCGGCGGGCTCCCGACACCGCATCGCTGACCGAGCGGCTTCGGAAGATGCGGGAGGCCCGCGCCGGGTCGGAGGCGGTCCGGGGGGCGGTCGAGGAACGTCGGAGCGAAACGGCGGCGCGCGCAGCCGTGCGCGGCGTGGGGGAGCGCGTGGCCCACAGGATCGAGGCTCCCGCGCCCGCGCGGTCCGGGGGGCGTGCGGCGGCAGGTGGCGGTGGCGGGGCGCAGGGAACCGTTCGGGTTTCTCCGGAGCTGCTCGACTATTTCCACCGGCTCGAGGAGAAAGTGCGGAGCAGCTGGGTCCTTCCCGGAACGCTGGTCCGCGACGCGGCGAAACTCGTGGTCGAGCTGCGGATCGTGATCGAAAAGGACGGCCGCGTCTCCGCGGAGCGGATCGAGCGGGGTTCCGGGAACCTCTACTTCGACGACTCCGTGCGACGCGCCATCCGGAAGGCGAGCCCTCTCCCGGTTCCCCCGGAACATCTGCGGGGCGGGGAGGATCATTACGAAGTGGGATTCCGATTCCACGGCGGGGGTGCGGGATGAAGCGATCGATCGGTTCGGCGGCGGTTGTCTTCCTCCTCGCCCTGTCCCTGTTCCCCTCCCCGGCGTTCCCCGTCCTCTACATCGACATCAACGCCCCCGGCGGAAAGCGGATGCCGATCGCGGTGGCGGACTTCGCGGTCGGTCCGGGCGATCGGTCCCTTTCCCGCGGGATACCGACGATCCTCTCCGCCGACCTCGCCCTCACCGACCTGTTCGACCTGGTCCCGCCGACCGCGCACATGGAGAGGGTGACGGCGGCGCACTTCTCCGGCAAACCGCTGTCGTTCCCCGGGTGGAAGATGATCGGCGCCGAGGCGGTGGTCATCGGCCTGGCCGACGTGCGGGGCGACCGGCTCTCGATCGAGATGCGCCTCTACGACGCCACGCAGGGAACGCTCCTGCTCGGGAAGCATTACACCGGCACCCCGGCCCAGCTCCGTCCCATCGTGCACCGGTTCGCCAACGAGATCGTGTTCACCTTCACCGGGGTCCGGGGCGTCTTCGGGACCGAGATCGCGTTCACCGCCCGCTCGAGGAAGTCGAAGGGGAAGGAGCTCTACATCGTCGGGATGGACGGGCGGGGTCTGCGCAAGGTGACGGACAACCGCAGCTTCAACCTCTTTCCACGCTGGTCCCCCGACGGGCAATGGGTGGCGTACACCTCGTACCGTACCGGCGCCCCCCACGTCTACCTGCGCAACGTCTCGACCGGGGCCGAGAAGGAGGTCGTCCGGTTCGGCGGGTCCAAGGCCCCCGGAGGGTTCTCGCCCGACGGGGTGTGGCTCTACGCGGGCGTGAGCCAGGCCGGCAACTCCGACATCTACCGCGTCCGCGTGGTGGGCGGCGCCGCGGAGAAGGTGGTGGAAGGGTGGGGGCTCGAGGTCTCCCCCTCGCCCTCCCCCGACGGGCGACGGATCGCCTTCGTCTCCGACCGCGGCGGTTCTCCGCAGGTCTACGTGAAGACGATCGGCGTTGCCGCAGAGACGCGGATCTCCAGCGGGACCAACTACGCCACGTCGCCTTCCTGGTCCCCCGCGGGGGACCGGATCGCCTACACCGCCCGGTCCGGTGGACGGTTCGTCGTCGCGACCGTCGCACCCGACGGATCCGACGCCCGGGAAGTCGCGTCCGCGGCCGATGGCGACTGCGAGGACCCTTCCTTCGCGCCGGACGGGCGTTCCCTTGTTTACACGTATCGGAAAAGGGGTTATTCTGCCTTGAAAATCATTTCATCGGACGGTCGGAGGCAACGCATCCTTGTCTCCGGCCTCGGCGACGCCGGTTCCCCCGCCTGGTCACCCGGACGGTAGATAGCTTGTAAGGCGCTCATGCGCCCGGATTCATCAATGAAAGGGAGGAGAAACAGAATGAAAGGTACATGTTCCTGGAAATGGGCGGTTCTCGCGTTGTCCGTCGCCGCCTTGGTGGCGGTGGGGTGCGCCAAGAAGCAGACGGTGAAGTCCGAAGGAACGACCGGTGCTCCGGGAGCGGCCTCCGCCCCCGGCGCGGTCACTGAAGCGCCCGTGAAAGAGGCTCCCGTGGCGGTCGCCCCGGCGACGCCGCCCGCAGCGGCGCCCGGGGTCGCGGTCACCGAGGAGAAGCTTTCGCGGTTCGACGATGTCCTGTTCGACTTCGACCAGTCGGTGCTGAGGGAGGACGGCCGCAAGACGTCCCAGGTCGTGGCCGACTACCTGATGCGACACTCCGGCGCGAAGCTTCTGATCGAGGGGCATTGCGACGAGCGCGGCACGGCGGAATACAACTTGGCGCTGGGGGAACGTCGCGCAACGGCCGTGATGACCTACCTCGTCTCCCTCGGCGTTCCGACGGCAGACCTCTCCACGGTCAGTTTCGGCGAGGAGAAGCCGCTGGATTCGGGTCACGACGAGGGGGCGTGGGCGAAGAACCGCCGCGCGCATTTCGTTTTGAAATAAGATGACCCGGGTGGCGCGCAATGCGGTCGTATTCCCGCTGATCGGGGTATTCACCGCCTTCATGACGGGGTGCGCGGTCATGGACACCGGTGCCTTCACGCGGCTTCAGGACGAGATGGCGGGGCTGAAGAGGGAGATGGCGGTGCTCAAGACGGCGCCCCCGCCCGCATCCGCTTCCGGTGCGGACGAGATCGGGTCCGTTCGGAAGAACTTCGCGGACATGAACAGCGATTTCGAACGGGTCAGGACGGACCAGCTGGCCGCCACCACCCGGATGGACGAGGGGCGGGCCGAGATGCAGCGGATCGCCGCCCGGCAGGACGCGCAGGAGCAGGCGTTGCAGGAGATCCGGGGGAACGCCGACCGGGTGAAGGAGATCGAAAAGCGCCTGGCGGCGGTCGAGGAGAAGATCGGCAAGCTCGCCTCCGTTCCGGCCGCGATTCCCGCTCCGGGGAGCCCGCGGGAGTGGAAGAGCCCGGAGGAGATGTACGAGGTCGCCGTGGGACAAGTGAAGGGCGGGAACCCGAAGAAGGGGCGGGAGACGCTCTCCGACTTCGCGGCGAGATACCCGGACCACAAGCTGCTCCCGAACGTCCTCTACTGGAAGGGCGAGGCGTTCTATTCGGAAAAGGACTTCGAGAACGCCATCCTCACGTTCCAGGACGTGGTGGACAGATACCCGGGAGGCGGGAAGGCTCCCGACGCGATGTACAAGCAGGGGCTTTCTTTCCTCGCCTTGAAGGACAAGAAGAACGCCCGCATTCTGTTCGATCTCGTCCAGAGGAAATACCCGAGGTCGAAGGCGGCCGAGATGGCGAAGAAGAAGCTGAAGGAGATCCGGTAGGAGCCTCCCGGTCCTCGCCGAGATGCGCGTTCTTGGGATCGAGAGCTCCTGCGACGAGACCGCCGCGGCCGTCTACGACGCTTCCGCGGGGCTGCTCTCCAGCGTCGTTTCGTCCCAGGTCGCGGTCCACGGTGCGTACGGCGGCGTGGTCCCAGAGCTCGCCTCCCGGGAACATCTGAAATCGATCGTCCCGGTGGTGGAGAAGGCGCTGTCCGACGCCTCCTCTGGGCGCGATGCGATCGACGGGATCGCGGCCACGGCGGGGCCGGGTCTCATCGGATCGCTCCTCGTGGGCCTGTGCTTCGCGAAGTCGCTTGCCTTCGCGTGGGAGAAACCGTTCTTTGGCGCGGACCACCTTGAAGCGCACGTCTACGCGGTCTTCCTCGAGAGCGACGTTCCCTTTCCCTACATCGCGTTGCTGGTGTCCGGCGGCCATACGTCCCTGTTCCGCGTCGAAGGATGGGGGGAGATGAAATTTCTCGGGGGCACGCGGGACGACGCGGCGGGGGAGGCGTTCGACAAGGCGGCGAAGATGATGGGGCTTCCGTACCCCGGCGGGGTCGCCATCGACCGGGCCGCGCGGGAGGGGGATGCGGCGCGGTTCCACTTCCCCCGGGCGTGGCTCTCCCGCGACTCGGCGGACTTCTCCTTCTCGGGGCTCAAGACGGCGGTACGAACCTTCCTCGCCTCCCGGGATGGGAGGGCCGCGCGGAAGGAGGACGTCGCCGCCTCCTTCCAGGAAGCGGTCGCCGACGTGCTCGTGGGGAAGGCGATCTCCGCCGCGGAGCGTGAGCGGGTTCCGCGGCTGGTGCTGGCCGGCGGCGTCTCCGCGAACTCCCGCCTGCGGGAGCTGGCGACGCTTCGGGGCGCCGCGGCGGGGGTCGCGACGTTCCTCCCTTCGAAGGAGCTGTGCACCGACAACGCGGCGATGGTGGCGCTGCTCGGCGAGCGGCGTCTCTCGGCGGGGATCGTCTCCGGGCCCGAGCCGGGCGCCTATGCGGCCTCCCGCTTCACCCGCTGATTCGCCAAGGCGGACCCTCGCCGCCCTCGGCCTGTCCCCCCGCAAGTCGCTCGGGCAGAATTTCCTCGCCGATCGGAACGTCGCCGCCAAGATCATCGCTTTGACGTGCTCCTTCGCGCCGCCGTACCTCGAGATCGGCCCCGGGCTCGGGGCGCTGACGGACCTTCTCGCCGAGACGGGAGTGCCCGTCGTCGCGGTCGAGGTGGACCGCGGGCTGGCGGCGCACCTGCGCGACCGGTTCACCGGCGGTTCCGTGGAGATCGTCGAGGCCGACTTCCTCAAGGTCCCGGAGGAGGAGTGGCGGTCGCGCTTCCCGGCGGGAGGGACGGTGGTCGGGAACCTCCCGTACTCCGTCTCCTCCCCCGTCGTCCTGCGGTTGATCGAACTGCGGGATGTTTTCCCCCGCGCGGTCCTGATGCTGCAGCGGGAGGTGGTGGACCGCCTGTGCGCCGGTCCGGTAGGAAAGAAGTACGGGATCCTCTCGGTCTACCTGGGCGTCCTCGCGGAGGCGCGCAAGGAGTTCCCCGTGCGGCGCGCCTGCTTCCATCCCGCCCCGGACGTCGACTCCGCGGTGATGTCGGTCCGCTTCGCCGGCGAAACTCCCGAGGCGCTGGTCGCCGCGCTGCGTACGGTCGTCCGCGCCGCCTTCGCGCGCCGCAGGAAGACGCTGCGCAACGCCCCCGTCCCGTTCCTCCCGGGGGGGTCGGACCAATGGTGCGAGCTGCTCCTGGCCGCCGGGATCGATCCCGCCGGCCGGGCCGAGGAAGTCCCGCCCGCCGCGTACCTCGCGCTGGCGCTGGCGTTCACCCGAATGTAGTGGAAAATCGGCCGCCCCGCGCATACAATTGAGCGGACATGACCGAATCGAAGACCCCCCGTTACATCGCGATCGAAGGGCCGATCGGCGTCGGGAAATCGTCCCTGGCGAAGATCCTCGCCCAGAAATACGCCTCCCGCCTCGTAAGGGAGGAGGTGACGGGGAACCCGTTCCTCGAGCGCTTCTACGAAAACCCCCGCAAGTTCGCCTTCCAGACCCAGCTCTTCTTCCTCCTGTCGCGCTATCGGCAGCAGAGGGAGCTGGCCCAGGGGGACCTCTTCGAGGCCGGCGTGGTGTGCGACTACATCTTCGCCAAGGACAAGATCTTCGCCCTCATCAACCTCGAGGACGACGAAGTCTCCCTCTACGAGTCGATCTACAAGCTGCTCGTGTCCACGCTTCCCAAGCCGGACCTGGTCGTCTACCTGCAGGCGCGCCCCGAGGTGCTCCTGTCCAGGGTACGCAAGCGGGGGATCGCCTACGAACGAAACATCTCCCTTGACTACCTGCGCACGTTGAGCGATGCTTATAATGAATACTTTTTCCACTATAACGAGACCCCGCTCCTGGTCGTGAACACGAGCGAGATCGACTTCGTGGAAAGCCCCCGCGACCTTGAACATCTCGTGAGAGAAGTCAAGAGTGTGAAACGCGGGACGCAGCACTACATACCGCTGGGATCCGGGTAGTTCGGACCGAGACGGGTTCGTAGAAGGGAGCGGCGGCGGTGCGGGAGGTTCCCGCCTTGCCGACGCCCGACGCGGTTCATCACGCGGCCTTCCGGATCCGGTTCCGGGAGGCCGCTTTCGTTTGGGGTCGCAAAGGGGGACGGGCGCGATGCGCAAAACGAACATTCTCGACCTTGCGCGGATGAAGGCGGAAGGGGCGAAGATCGTGACGGTCACGGCGTACGACGCCCTGTTCGCCCGCATCTTCGACGATGCGGGCGTCGACGTGATCCTCGTCGGCGATTCGCTGGGAATGGTGGTGCTCGGTCACCCCGACACGTTGAACGTGACGATGGAGGACATGGTCCGGCACACGGAGGCGGCGTCCCGCGGGCGCAAGCGCGCGTTCCTCGTGGCCGACATGCCGTTCCTGTCGTACCAGGCGTGCACCGCCGACGCGGTCCGGAACGCCGGCCGGCTGCTCCAGGCGGGCGCGGAGGCGGTGAAGCTCGAGGGGGGGCGCAACGCCTTGGGAACGATCCGTGCGATCGCGTCGGCGGACATCCCCGTGATGGGGCACATCGGGCTCACGCCGCAGTCGATCCACCGGATGGGCGGCTACCGGGTGCAGGGGAAGACCGACCCGCAGCGGGAGCGGCTGCTGGACGACGCCGCGGCGGTGCAGGAGGCGGGGGCGTTCTCGGTGGTGCTCGAGGGGATCCCTGCCGCGCTCGCCGAAGAAATCACCCGAACCTTGTCGATCCCGACGATCGGGATCGGCGCGGGCGTCGGGTGCGACGGGCAGGTGCTGGTGATGCACGACCTGCTCGGGCTGTTCGACGAGTTCCGGCCGAAGTTCGTGAAACGCTTCGGTGAGTTGCGCAAGCCGGTGGTCGACGCGGTCGGGGCGTACGCCGCCGCGGTGCGCGACGGGTCGTTCCCGGGGAAGGAGCACTCCTTCTGATGGAACTGCTTCGATCCCCCGCGGCGATGCGGGCGTGGGCCGACGCGCGCCGGGCGGAAGGTGCCCGGATCGGCCTGGTGCCGACGATGGGGTACCTGCACGAAGGGCACGTGAGCCTGGTGCGGGTCGCGAAGGGGGCCGGCTGTTCCGCGGTGGCGGCGTCGATCTTCGTCAACCCGACGCAGTTCGGTCCGGGAGAGGATTTCGAGAAATACCCCCGGGACGAGGCCCGGGACCTGGCGATGCTCGAGGCGGCGGGGGTCGACGCGGTGTACCTCCCCGGCGTGCGGGAGATGTACCCGGAGGGGCACCAGACGTTCGTCGAGGTGACCGGCGTTTCCCAGGGGCTGTGCGGCGCGGAGCGCCCCGGCCACTTCCGCGGGGTCGCCACGGTGGTGGCGAAGCTGTTCCTCGCGTCGAAGCCCCACGTGGCGGTCTTCGGGGAGAAGGATTGCCAGCAGCTGGCGGTGATCCGCGCGATGAACCGGGACCTCGACTTCGGCATCGAGATCGTGGGGGCGCCGATCGTCCGGGAAGAGGACGGGCTGGCGATGAGCTCGCGCAACGCCTACCTGAAGGGGAACGACCGGATCGCGGCCCGGTGTCTGTCGCGGGGCCTGTTCCGGGCGAAGGCGCGGTTCGGCAAGGGCGAGCGGGACGCGGCGGCCCTGGTCGCGTCGGCCAGGGAGGCGATCGAAGGGGAGCCGCTGGCGAAATTGGAATACGCGGAGGGGCGGGACCCGGTCACGCTCGCGCCGCTTTCGGGTCGGGTCGACGCCGTCACGATCCTGGTGGCGGCGAAGGTCGGGCCGGCACGGTTGATCGACAACATCACGCTGGGAAAATAATTTCCGGGGAGGGACGCATCATGATGAAGACCATGCTGAAGTGCAAGATCCATCGGGCGACGGTGACCGACGCCGTGCTGCACTACGAGGGGAGCGTCACGATCGACAGGACGCTGATGGACGCGGCGGGGCTCGTAGAGTACGAAAAGGTGGACATCTGGAACGTCGACAACGGGAACCGGTTCAGCACCTACGCCATCGCGGGCGAGGCGGACTCCGGCGTGATCTGCCTGAACGGCGCCGCCGCCCGCCAGGTGAGCAAGGGCGACCTGGTGATCATCGCCGCCTTCTCCGCCTACGACGAAAAGGAGCTCGCGCAGTACCAGCCGACCCTGGTCTACGTGGACCGGAAGAACCGGATCACGAACGTGAAGCGGAAGGTCGAGTCGGAGAGCCAGCGCCCGCGCGTCGCCGCCGCGGTTTGACGAGGGGAGATGAGATGCAATCCGCCAAGCTGGAAGTGGCGAAACTGATCGAAACCTTGCCGGACGATTGCTCCCTGGATGACATCCAGTACCACCTGTATGTCCTCCAGAAGGTGGAGCGTGGGTTGAAGGACGGCGAGGCGGGGAGAACGATCCCTCAGGAGGAAGTCGGGAAGCGTGCCGCGAAATGGCTCGACAAGTAAGAGGGTCGCACGAAGCGGCCACCGATCTTGAGTCGATCGCCGAGTACATTTCCAGGGACTCCACGTTTTATGCCGCCGCGTTCGTCGAGGAGGTTCTTTCGGTGGCGGCTACCCTCGAACGGTTTTCCGGGAGGGGGCGAGTCGTACCTGAGGTCGGCGAAGAGATCATACGGGAGTTGTTCGTCAAAGGGTATCGCCTGCTTTACAGGATAGGGGACGATTCCGTTCTGGTGCTGGGCGTAATCCACGGATGGCGCGACCTGGGCCGGGCGAGGGAGTAACGCTTTGGCCGTGAAGGGTGTTGTTTATATCGCCTCGCGGCTGGTCGCGGAGGCCGGGGCGACATTTTCCCCCGGCGCCGTGGTCGTGGCGGACGGGATCGTCCTGCTGGCGGGGCCGAAGGCGGATGTCCTCCGGGCCGCTCCGGTGGGGTTCCTTCGGATGGAGTTCCCCGGTGCCGCGATCCTCCCCGGGTTGGTCAACGCGCACGTCCACCTTCAGATCCCGCGGTTCACCGACGACGCAGGGGCGCCGTTGCAGATCCCGGCTTCGTTCGTCGACTGGATCCTGCGCGTGATCGCCTGGAGGCTGGGGGCGGCCCAGGCCTCCTTCGCCGAAAATTTCAGGTCGGCGGCGGCCGAGGCGCTCTCCTTCGGCACCACGACGGTGGGGGAAATCAGCGGGCCGGACCTTTCCTCGTACGATGGCTCTCCCCTGCGGGCGCGTGTCTTCGCGGAAGGGATCGGCTTCGCTCCGCACGTCGCCCCGGAGGTTCTCGCCCTGGTCGGAGCGGCGATCGACCGGTTGGAGAAGATCTCCATGGGAAACCCGCTCGTCCAGGCGGGAGTGTCCCCCCACACGCTGTACACCGTCGGGGAACGCCTCCTTCGCTCCCTCGCCGATCTTGCCGCCGCAAAGGGGCTTCCCGCCTGCCTCCACCTGGCGGAGTCCGTCCCTGAGATGGCGTTCCTCGCGGACGGCGGAGGGGAGATCGCGACTCGCCTCTACCCGGCGGTGGGGAAGGACGTCTCCGGATTCCACGGTCTCAGGCGGACGATCCCGACGTACCTCGCCGAGGCCGGTCTTTTGCGGGAAGGGGTGCTGCTGGTGCATACTGTCCACCTCTCGCGTCCGGAGATCGACGCCCTGTGCGCCGGCGGCGCCCGCTTCGTCCTTTGCCCGCGGAGCAACGCGGCGCACGGGAACGGCGCCCCGGACGTCACCCATTTCGTGGACGCGAAGATCCCGTTCGCCCTCGGGACCGACAGCCTCGGGTCGGTGCCGGATCTGTCGCCGTGGGAGGAGATGCGCGCGGCGCGTTCCCTGTACAAGGGGAAGAGGAAAGACGCCGCGCTGTGCAGGGAACTCTTCCGCGCCGCGACGGAGCACGGGTCCGCCGCCCTCGGTCTCCCCGGCGGGATCCTCGCCCCGGGCGAGCCGGCCGATTTCACGATCGTGGACGATCCCGGCGGGTTCGGCGGCCGATTCTTCCGGGAACTGTTGGAGAAGACGGACCGGGCAAACGTGCGGTTGACCGTCGTCGCCGGGCAGCCGGCGCACGGCGCCGCCGCGTAAAGAAAGGATCCCCGGAAGGAATGACAGGCAAGTCCGAAAAGACCGACAGCCCCTCCGTGAAGGTGGTCTCCACGAACCGCCGCGCGCGGCACGAGTACGAGATCCTCGAAACGTTCGAGTGCGGGCTCGCGCTCCAGGGACACGAGGTGAAGTCGATCCGCGAGGGGCGCGTCAACATCGCGGACGGCTTCGCCTCCTTCCGCGGGAACGAGGCGTTCGTCGAGAACATGCACATCACGCCGTACTCCCACGGGGACGTGCGGGTCATCGACCCGCTGCGGGTCCGCAAACTGCTCCTCAAGCGGAAGGAGATCGACTACCTCTTCGGCAAGGTCAAGGAGCGGGGGCTGTCCGTCATCCCGCTCAAACTCTACTTCAAGGGGCCGCGGGTCAAGCTCGAGGTGGGGTTGGGCCGCGGGAAGAAGCTCTACGACAAGCGGCGCGACATCGCCGAGCGCGACGCCCGTCGCGATATCGAGCGCGCCACCCGGACCCGGGGGAAGCGCTCCACCGACCGGGAGTAGCCGCGCCAAAGAGTCCGCAATCTGCTATAATACGCATTGAAGGGGGGCGAAACGGCTTCGACGGGGATGTCGATGCTCGTGGGTTGCGTGCCGAGGCCCTGCACCTCGTAAAAAGCGGGAAACCAATAGTCGCCAACGACTATCCGTTAGCTCAGGCGGCTTAAGCCGCCTGCCTCCGACCGTCGAATGCCCGTATAGGCGCAAGGAGGTCACTCTCACGGGATAGCCTGAAGCCTCCTCCCGGGGGGCCGAAGGGCGAGCCTTCTCCCGGGATGGTCCGAAGGGAACCTTGCCGGCCAGGGTCCCCGGGGACGAGACCCAAATGACCGGAAACGCACGTAGTGGCCCTGGGTAAAGAATCTTCGGACGGGGGTTCGACTCCCCCCGCCTCCACCATCCTTCGCTCCTCACCGCAACCGTAATACCGAGGTTCGGAGCTACGGATGGCAAGCCATCTGCCGCGATATCGGAGCTTCCTCATCCGCCAAGGCTTCGGAGGACAAGGCGGATGGCAAGCCATCTTGAGTTTTCTCCGAGGATGGCGAATCCGCCGTAGCTTCAGCGAAGGCGGAAAGCCAGCGGGAGCGAAGGATGACCCTACGAAGCTCGAGCGACCGAAGGTTTTCGCATGGAGCTCGAGCGAAGTAGGGCATTCCCTTTGCAGGTTGTAGCATCATCCGTTTCAATAAAGGATGATGCCCATGAAGTATGTCTACCTTCTCCGGAGCATAGCCTACCCCGACAAGCGCTATGTGGGCCTTACAGGCGATTTGGAAAAGCGCTTGGCGTATCACAACTCTGGACGATCCCCCCATACGTCTCTATACATGCCATGGAAAGTCGTCGTATCTGTCCGTTTCGTAGATGATGATCGGGCGGTCAGGTTCGAGCGTTATCTTAAAATCGGATCCGGCCACGCCTTCGCATCGAGGCATTTCTGGTGACGATGTGAATCGGGTAGTTTATGCATGAAGCATGTGGTGCAGGTTTGGCTGGGCGGAGGCTCAGGTTTTATCCATGCGGACGGTCCCCACGGGCGTGGATCGATACCCGAACGTTGCCTCCCCTACAATGAAGCCCCGTTGCTTCTGCCCCATCTGTCCCCGAAGTGTCTTCTTCTTGAGGTCCGAAAGCTGCAGCTCGTTGAAGATCCCGCGGATCTGGATACCAAGCTTTGCTTCCTCATCTTCCGTATCGAGGCCGTCCGCGACGGAAACCACGCGGACACCGTTGAAGTGAAGTTCCGCCGTGGGGAAAGCATCTTGATAGTTATCGTTGACATGGAATATTTTATTGCTTATTATAATTTGCAAGAATAATATGCAATGACAATGAATATAATCGTTAGGGAGAGGCGAACATGACCGCTGGAACTCGCAAAGATTTCAACCGGATGGTCGGGGAGCGGATCAAGGCGGCCCGGGAATCTATCGGTCTGAACCAGAAGGAGCTTTCGCAAAGGCTGGGATTCAATGACAGGCAAACCTTGTCCACCATCGAAAACGGGACACGGAAAGTCTCATCGGCCGAACTGCTTTCCTTGATGAAGATCCTCCTCAAGGACCTTGAGTATTTTACCGATCCGTTTCGCCTCGTCGGAGAGGGCGCCTTCAGTTGGCGGGCACAGGCGGAGCCGGAGGTTCTCAGTACCTTCGAGGAGAAAGCCGGCGGATGGATCGCAATGTACCGGGTCCTGAGATCCGGTCTCGGCGAACCGTTCAATCCATTGGTCCCCCAACTCGGACTTTCCGAGCGGAGTTCCTTTGAAGATACCTGGGACGCGGCGGATCGGCTCCGGCAGAACTGGAACCTCGGGGAAACGCCCGCAGCGACCTTGACCGGAATCGCTGAAAGAGAACTGGATACCCTCGTGCTCTTCGTGGACATCCAGGGGGGAGTGTCGATCTCCGGGGCGGCATGCCATCTGCCCGAGTTCAACACCATCCTCATCAACCGCAGGGAGCCGGATGGTCGGAGGGCGTTCGACTTTGCCCACGAACTCTTCCATGTCCTGACCTGGAAAAACATGCCGCCCGAGTGGATGGACACGGACTCCCCATCCAGGACGAAGGCCAAGAGGGTGGAACATCTTGCCAACAATTTCGCGGCAGCCCTATTGATGCCGCGCCGGGTCGTGGAAGATCGCTGGCGGGGGCGTGGCGCCAATGAGGACATCCACGAATGGAT
>Ga0210044_10002869_pt1 | contig 25083 bp, 21 predicted proteins | sample CryGey13umfilter_2_FD_183959 | JGI IMG/M metagenome (GOLD analysis project Ga0210044, IMG submission 183959) | Groundwater microbial communities from aquifer in Utah, USA - Crystal Geyser 4/9/14 3 um filter (SPAdes) (version 2) | ecosystem: Environmental > Aquatic > Deep subsurface >... | reverse complement strand
GTAGGGAGCCGGGAAAGTACTACGTTCCTGAACGCAATCATCTTCCGAGGCCAGGGCGGAAGCATCGGAAGGAGAGAGCTTCTCGCCAAACACAACGTTTGCAGGGAATAATAAAAGTAACCCAATAATTGCAACTATTCTTATCCGGTTCAAAACTTACCTCCTGTTAGAGACCTTTCCCATTAAATCCGGCAATAAGCGGGACTATAGTGGGACAAGAAGGATTTTAAATGCCAGCCCGATTGCTTTTCATTTATAAAATTGTATCAATAATTAATTTACAAATGTACCTGATTTCGGAAGAGGGCGCTGATTTCGGTTTCCCTGACAGGAATCTACCGCAATTTTAAAATATAGTTCTTCCCCGCGATGGGGCGGTCGTTTTCCATGCGTATGACGGTGGGTTGGCAGGATGCGATGGCAAACTGATTTTCTGCGGCCAGTTTTTCAATGTAGTCTCGGGAGTGGCAATAACGCCCGGTTTTTCTCAGCAGGTAATCTCCCTTTTCCAGATCTTCGATGGTAAACAGAAAATACGCCCCCCGCATCGCCTTTCTTCTGACCTCGGCAAACAGGGGAACCAGATTGCCGAAATACGCCAGCACATCCGCCGCGACAAACAGATCATAAGTTTCCGGGGACTGGGTTAAAAAATTCAAAATCTCGCCCACCTCAAGTGCATCGTAACTATTTTTCCGTTTTGCCGCGTCGATCATTTTAGAAGAGATGTCCACTCCCGTCAGGCATTCAGAAACCGCGCGAAACTGCTGGCCCGAAAGACCGGTGCCGCATCCCAGGTCGATGGCGTTTTGGAAATGCGGCTCTTTCCCCAGCAGTTCGTTCAGGAGGGTTCTCAATTCCTGCGGCGAATTGTATTTGAGGTCGTTCACCAGCCGGTTCTCGAAATCTTCCGCCGCCTTGTCGAACAGGTTTTCCACATATTGAATGGGGGCGGTTTCTGTTGTCGTTCCTTTGAGCGAGTTCAGCATGTGCCGGGCGGAAACGCTGGCGGGGTCGAGATCCACCGCCTTCTGGTAGGCGGCCATCGCCTTGTCGTCCTCTCCCATCTTGTAATACCCATTCGCCAGATTGTTATACGCCTTGACCAGGCCGGGCTGGATGGCAATCGCCTTCAGGTAGGAGGATACGGCTTCATTCAATTGTCCGGTTTCATCGTAGGCATTGGCCAGATTGAAATGGGCATCGGCGTAATCGGGGTCAATTTTGATGGCCTGCCGATACGAGGCGATGGCCCGATCGTATTTTTCCGATTCCCTGAAGACGATCCCCAGGTTGTTGTGTGCCGCCGGATTTTCGGGGTTGAGGCGGATGGCCGCCTGATAACACGCAATCGCCGATGCCGCGTTGTCGAGGCTTTTCAATGCACCGCCGAGGTTGAAATGATAATCCGGGTCGTTGGGGTTGATGGCAATGGCTTTTTGCAAAGAGGAAACGGCTTTATCCAGATGCCCCAGCCGCAGATGGATGAGAGCCAGGTTGAAGTGACCGATATCCAGTCCCGGTTCGAGCGAAACCGCTTTTTCATAGGAGATTGCGGCTTCCTGCAACCGGCCCTGATCTTCCAACACCTTCGCAAGGTTGTAATGCGCGTCTGGAAAGCCGGGATTGATCGACAAAGCTTTGGTGATGAGTTCCTGCGCGCGGCTCACTTGCCCGAGCTTGTGTTCCAGGACGCCGAGCAAATGCAGGGCGTCGAAGTTTTCCGGAGAGCCGGCGAGAGCCTTCTGGAAACAGGAACGGGCATCTTCGAGCCTGCCGGCTTGCCAGTGCGGGACGGCGGAGTGCAGTAATTCCTGGGTATTCATGTCTCTACAGATGCACCTGATTGCGAAAGAGGGCGCTGTATTCCGATTCCCTGCCGATCAACTCGTCGTGCGTGCCGGACTCGACGAGATAGCCTTCTTTTAAAACCAGGATGCGGTCGGCCCCTTCCAGCGTCGACAGCCTGTGCGCGATGACCAGCGTCGTCCGGCCCGCCATCAATTTGCCGAGGGCTTCCTTGATTTTGGATTCTGTCTCGGTGTCCACCGTGGCGGTGGCCTCATCGAGAATCAGGATCGGCGGGTCCTTGAGAAAGGCGCGGGCGATGGCGATGCGGTGTCTCTCCCCGCCGGAAAGCTTGACGCCGCGTTCCCCGATCAGGGTGTCGTAGCCGTTGGGAAGGTTCTTGATGAAGTCGTCGGCGTGCGCCGCCTCCGCTGCTTTGATGACCCGGTCGCGGCCGGCTTCCGGGTCGCCGTAAAGAATGTTATCCGCCACGGTGCCGTTGAAGAGAAACGGGTCCTGCGACACCAGCCCGATCTGTTCCCTGAGAAACGCCAGTTTCAATTCCTCTATGGGATGATCGTCGATGCGGATGGCGCCGGACTCGACATCGTAAAAACGCATGAGCAGTTTGACGATGGTGGATTTGCCGCTTCCGGTATGGCCCACCAGAGCGATCTCTTCTCCCGGTTCGATGCTGAATGAAATATCCTTGGCCGCCGGCTTCCCCTTGATGTAGGAGAACCGCACCCGGTCGAACGCAATCGCTCCCCGCACGTTGGCGGAAGGAAGATACGCGTTGGGGCTTTCCTTGACGTCGGGAACCGCGTCGATGATTTCAAACAGCCGCTCGCCAGAGGCCAGCGCGTGCTGCAGCATGTGGTTGACCGAATGCAGTTGGTTGATCGGCGTGTAAAACAGGGCCAGGTAGCCGATGAAGGCCACCAGCGAGCCGACGGTGATCTCGCCCTCCTGCACCAGCCCCACGCCGTAAAGAAGGATGAACACCGTGCCCAGCGAACCGAGGAACATCATCGACGGCGAATAGATCGCCCAAAGGCGCATGACCTTGAGCGTGCCGTCGCAATAGTCCTGACTGCGCTTATCGAAGCACTGGATCTCGTGCCCCTGCCGGTTGAAGGAAAAGGTTTCGCGGATGCCGGAAATGGAATCCTGCAAAACGGCGTTCATCTTCGCCGCCCGCTCGCGCACCAGGTGATACAGGCTGTGCGCCTTGACCGTGTACTTGCTGGCGCCGAAAACCAACAGCGGAATCGGGATCAGCGCGACCAGCGCCAGTTTCCAGTGCAGGTAAAACAGGATGATGCTGATGCCGAATAACGTCAGCACGGCGGTCACCACCTGCTCGACGCCGTCGATGAAGATGCGCTCGACGTAGTTCACATCGTCGTTGACGCGCGACATCAGTTCGCCCGTCGAGCGGTTTTCGAAATAGTTGATCGACAGTTTCTGCAATGCGCGGTAAACCTCGGAGCGCATGTCGAACACGACCTTCTGCTCGACCTTGTTGTTGACCACGATGCGTTTGTAATTGGAGTAATTGCGCGCGAAGTAAGACACGAGCAGGCCGCCGATGGCCCAATAGATCCAGGAGGCGTCCTGCCCTTCCACCAGCTGGTCGACGATGACTTTGATGAGCCAGGGCGGCACGAGATCCAGCAGGGTGGTGAGAACGGCGAAAAACAGGGTCAGGTAGACATACCGGGAATACGGTTTCAAATAACCAAGGACGCGGAACAGGGATTTCATTTATGCAGGGAACCTGGGGTTAAAAGGTTTGCGCTCAACTTCGCGGGGGTCAGCTCCTTCGCGGAGGGCGAGTTTGTTCACGACGCGGCCAGCGTGCCGCAGGCCCCTGATTTCATAAGGGCCGTCCGCGGCCCAAAACAATTTTCAGAGACGCTCCCAAAAAAGGCTTGGGTCTGATACAACTATTCTTATAATGTATTTTTCACGCACAGGAAAGTCAAGCCCGGTGAACCCATAACGGGTTTTCCCGGATGATTGGATGGATAAGGAGAAAACATGGAATACAGAAAACTGGGTGGCAGCGATCTGGAAGTTTCGGTGATCGGGTTCGGGGCCTGGGGCATCGGCGGCCCTCCGTTCTGGAAGACGGAAGGCGACGCCTCCTCTGAAAAAGCGATTCTTAGGGCTTTCGATCTTGGAATCAACTTTTTCGACACGGCCCCCGTGTATGGATTCGGCCATTCCGAGGAGTTGCTGGGTAAGGTGCTGAAGCCGGTCCGGGACAAGGTGATTCTGGCCACCAAATGCGGTCTGGTGTGGGACAAGCCGCAGTTGGGATCGATTGCCAAAGTTGCAAAAAAAGAGTCCATACTGAAGGAGATAGAAGACAGTCTCCGGCGTCTCAATACGGATGTCATCGATCTTTATCAGGTGCATTGGCCCGATGCGACCACTCCGGCTAAAGAAACAATGGAAGCGTTGATGGAAATCCGGGAGAAACAAAAAATCCGTCACATCGGTGTCAGCAACTATTCCGTGGCGCAGATGCGGGACTGTTTGCAGTACGGCCCGCTCGTTTCCCTGCAACCGGAATACAGCCTCCTGCAACGGTCCATCGAAAAAGAAACCGTGCCGTTTTGCATCGAGAATAAGATCGGCATTGTGGTCTATAGCCCCCTGGCGTCAGGCGTGCTGACGGGAAAATACGACAAGTCCACCAAATTCAAGGACTGGAGGAGCAAGGGGATTCTCGGCACCTTCACCGGCGAGGGTTACGCAAGGAACATCGACAAGGTGAACCGGTTGAAGAAAGTGGCCGAAGAGGCCGGCAAAACCTGCGGCCAGACGGCCATCAACTGGGTGATCCGCCAGCCGGGAGTGGCGACCGCCCTGGTGGGCGTCAAAAACGAAAAGCAAATGGAAGAAAACCTGCTTGCTGTCGGCTGGGAGCCCAGCGCCGAACAGCGGAAGGAAATCGAGAAGATTTTTGCCCCGGCGTAAGTTTACGCCCGGCTAATTTTTCAACTCCAAGTCCCTGTCTTCAGAGTCACCCCGGTTTTCAGCCGGTTTTTGGGCCGGGTCTTTTAGAGCATTCCTGTCATCCGCATAAGCCTGCAGCAGGCCGTGCGCATCGTTTTTGACCTGCTCGATGAGGCGGGCCGTTTTTTCATCCCCGGGGTCAAGCTGGGAAAGGACAAGGTCCAGCCCTTCGAGGGTTCCGCGAACGCTGACGCCCGACAATCCGGTGATATCTTTATTCAGCTGTTCGACCTGGGCGGACAGGTTATTTTGCACTGTGAAAATTTTCCGGTTCATCAGGGTTTGCAGGGTATGAATGCTGGATTCCAGACTTTCCATCTGGGCGCGCTGAAGAGTGGAGTTGGTGTAAAGAAACCCCAGCAGAAGCACGATGAGCCCGGTGTAAAAAAGAATTTTCAGCGTCGTGTTTTCGCTTTTTCGCTTCTGTACGTTGAGCTTGATGGTTTCAAGCTCGGATGCAAGCGCCTCCACCGAACCGGTCAGTTCAACGATCCTGTATTCCAGCTCTTTTACCGATTTTTTCTGGAGGTCATTTTCTTTTTTTGGCTTTTCATTTTCCATAGAAGTGGAACCTTTATCGCGGTTTCAGGGGGGTTTCCGGATTCAGTTTAAATCAGAGTTTGTCCGCCATGGTTGTCATGTAAAGTTGAATCAGTTCATCGCCGAAAAAAATTGTGATCAGGGTTCCCACAGCCAGAAAGGGACCAAAGGGAATCAGGCTTTTGCGGTCTTTTTTTTGCGCCGCCATCAGAACCAATCCGATGATCGAGCCGAGCACCGCTCCCAGAAAAATGACGAGAAGGACTTTTTGCCATCCCAGGAGCGCCCCCGCCGCCGCGATAAATTTGATATCGCCGCCTCCCATGCCGCCGCGACTGAGAATGGCGATGAGATAAAACAATCCGCCTCCCAGCAGAAATCCGATTAACGAATCCGCAATACCCACAAGATACGATCCCGCCCCCAGTCCCAGCACGATTCCCGGAAGGGTGATGCGGTCGGGGATGATCTGGTGTTCATAATCGATCATGGTGATGACGACCAGAGCGGGGCAGACAATGGCGTAGATCAAAAACTCCCAGGAGACGCCGAATTTCAGAAAAACCCCGGTGACCAGAAGCGCTGTCACGATTTCAATCAGCGGATAAACGCAGGAAATTCTTTGTCCGCAGGAGCGGCACTTGCCGCCCAGCAACAGGTAACTGAGAACGGGAATATTATCAAAAGCCCGGACGGGCGTGTCGCAGGAAGTACAGCGGGAACCCGGAAAAACGACCGATTCTTTTTTTGGCAGCCGGTAGATGCAGACGTTGGAAAAACTTCCGATCACAAGGCCAAACAAAAAAATGCTGAAAACGGCTGCAGGGTAGGGGAGGGTGGATAATATTTCCATAGAGTACGAGTTTCAACAGGTGATTGCGATATTTCAGGTTTGCTGGTCATCCAGCATGGAGGTTTCCGATTCTGGAGTTTCCCCGCCCCCTCCTTTGGGAATCAGAGTGTGGACTGTTTTGAATACCGTGTCGGAAGGAAACCCTTTGCGCTGAAGATACTGGGCCAGGCGCCGGTATTTCGCCTGGCGATCGATTCCCCCGAGACGGGAAAGTTTTTTTTGCGCGCAGGACAGCGCCAGCTCTCCTTCATTGAATTCGGAGTACAACGCCCGAGCCGTTTTTTCGATGATTGCATCGGCCAGGCCCCTCGCGGACAATTCTTTCCTCAAACGGTATTCTCCAATATTTTTTGCGGCAATCCGCGCCCGGCCCCAGAGCAAGGCAAACCGCTCATCGTTGAGGTAGCCCAGATGTTTCAGCCAGGCGAGTGTTTCCCGGACCTGCGGCAGGGGGTGACCTTTCTGGGTCAGCCGTTCGGCCACTTCCCGCTCACTGCGATCTTTATAGGAAAGGTACCTCAACGCCGCCGCTTTGGCGGTTTTCAGTGTTTCCGGATCGGGCATCTGATTTTGCGGTGAAGAGGTTAAGCGGTTTTCGCGGCTTTTTTACTCTTACCGTTTTGCGACTCCTCTTCCACCTGAGGGAGCGTTGTGTCCCCGGACACGGGCAATTCCAGAATTTTTCTCAGTTTCTGCTCGATTTCCGTATGCATGTTTGCATCATCCTCAAGAAATTTCCGGGCATTTTCACGTCCCTGACCGATGCGCGTTTCATTGTAGGAGAACCAGGTGCCGCTTTTGGAAATGATATTCTGGACGACAGCCATATCCAGAAGGTCGCCGATTCTGGATATGCCTTCTCCGTAGCGGATATCGAATTCGCATTCACGGAAGGGGGGAGCGACTTTGTTTTTGACGATCTTCACGCGGGTGCGGTTGCCGATGACCTTTTCACCATCCTTGAGCGCCGCGATACGGCGGATGTCCATGCGGACGGAAGAATAGAATTTGAGGGCGTTGCCGCCTGTTGTGGTTTCCGGGTTCCCGAACATGACGCCGATCTTCATGCGGATCTGGTTGATGAAAATCAGGCAGGTATGGGATTTATTGACCACGCCTGCCAGTTTGCGCATTGCCTGCGACATCAACCGCGCCTGCAGGCCCATGTGCGAGTCGCCCATGTCGCCGTCGAGTTCCGCTTTGGGAACCAGAGCGGCGACGGAGTCGACCACGATGACGTCGACCGCGCCGCTGCGTACCAGAACTTCCGCGATTTCCAGGGCCTGGTCTCCCGTATCCGGCTGGGACAGGAGCAGGTTGTCCAGATTGACGCCAAGTGCATTGGCGTATTTGGGGTCGAGCGCATGTTCCGCGTCAATAAAGGCCGCGACCCCTCCGGCTTTTTGCGCCTCGGCGATGATGTGCAGAGTGACGCTGGTTTTTCCCGAAGCCTCCGGGCCAAAAATCTCTATGATGCGTCCGCGGGGAACGCCGCCCACGCCCAGGGCGCTGTCCAGAGAGATGCATCCGGTGGAAATGACCGGGATGCCTCTCTGGCTTTCCGCCTGACCCAGCTTCATGATCGATCCCTTGCCGAACTGCTTTTCGATCTGCATGAAAGCCAGTTCCAAGGCTTTTTCTCTATCGTCTGAACCCATTACCCCTCCTTGAGCTTGAACCGTTCAAGCTGCAATAAAATTGGTTTTACGCAATGTTGGCTAATGACCGGTTGAAGACAAATTCTTCAAGCACGGTATAAATGGAACCTTTTGCTGTCAATTCGCTTTTTATCAGTTTGACCGCGGAAACTTCAAAAGGATCAAACGCTGACTGTGTGTTGGATTCGACTTCCTTTCGCAAACGCTCTTTTCCCCTGGGAGATTTGATCCGTCCCAATGTCAGGTGATAAACGGAGTCTTTGTTGTCCGGGGGGAAACCCAGGCTGGACATTGCATTTTCAACCTGATTCTTTAATCGGTCGAGATGGTTTTTCGGGTCTTCAAGACCCACCCACAAAACACGGGGCCGGGCCAGACTGGGAAACACGCCTATGCCGCCCGAGTGCAAGAAAAAGGGCGGCGTGGTTCTCGCGATGTTGGCCATGGAATCTTTAATTCCGGGGATCATTCCGGGATCGGTATTGCCCAGAAATTTTACGGTCAGGTGAATATTGGCCGGTTTGACCCAGGTGACATCCAGTTTCAGGGCTTTAAAATGATTCTGAATCGCGGTAATTTGTTCCCTTGCGGAATTCGGAATATCAATAGCGAGAAACAACCTCAAAGCGTGCACAGTCTATTCTGGCGTCGGACAGTCGTGGCGTCCGAGGTCCTCCTCACGCTCGATTCGGGGCTTGCGCACATACCCGATACCCTCCACCCAGATCCAGGTCATCAATCACGGCCTCCGGGCCAGTCAATGTATAATATTGAGAGCACAATATATATTACTGCGTACCAAAAAATAAAGTGCAGCATAGCATCACCTCGCTCGTCCAGACAAAAAAATTAATACATAAATTACAAGTTCAGTTCTTCTACTCGTTATGAATACTACAGTCGGCCTTTTCTTTTTCCAACTCCCGCCTCAAAAACTCAAGAGCCTTCCTACCGGTCAGATCCGGCCCATTATCGAAAACGACAGCGAAGTTTTCCGCCTTAGGTAGCGCGATCGCTAGCAGCAACGCCGTCCGCCTGTCCTGTTCGAGCCAGACCACCATAGCAAAAGCCGGAAAAAATTGTAAGCTGAGACAGCAGCCGTTGTCGGGCATGACTCTTTCCAGATACACAGTTTCTGAATGAACCAATAAATTCACACTCATGGCTTTCCCTCAAGGCCCCGGAAACAAAGTCAAACTCAATCCAATTTATTTTATAACCCCAATTCTCTCAAAGGGCAATAGCGATTCAGGGTCCGCCGGAGAAGCCTGCCCCGGAAATGAAGTTTGCCGCTCACTTTAGGGGGAGCTAGTCGGAATGCCGATGCAGGCGAAATGCGGTGGGCAGATTTCCTTGAATATCAGGAATAAGTTTTGTCTCTGTTGAAGGGGGGATGCGTTGAACTCATCTGGCGGAAATATCGCTGTATTTGCCGCGAAGCCTGTGAGCCAGTCCGGCGGCCTCTCCTGCCTGGACGATATCGCCTTTTTTAATGGCAAGCGCGTGCCATGCTTCCGCATAGGATATTGCGGCTTTCCCGTCTTTTAATTCATCATGGATATTGGCGAGGTTGGTGTAGGGATGCAGCGATTCGGGGTCGAGGCGGATGGCTTCCTTAAATTCGTCGATGGCTTCCCCGATCCGGTTCAAGCCTCTGTAAGCCCAACCCAGGTTGTTATGGGCATAGGCGGCGTTGGGGTTCAATTGAATGGATTTTTTTAGCAGAGGGACGGCCTCTTCATATAGCTTCAGACTGTTTTTGGCCCAGCCCAGATTATTGTAGGCATCTGAATGGTCCGGGTCCAGCCGCACCGCTTTTTCGAGCGCCCGAACGCCTTCCTCAAAACGCCCCAGCCGGTTATACGTCCACCCCAGGTTGTTGTGCGCCACGGCGTATTCCGGGTCCAGCCGGATGGACTCTTTAAGGTTGACGATCGCGTCCTCATACAGGCTCAACCGGGAATGCATGAATCCCAGATTATTTTGCGCGACGGCATTGTCAGGGTGTATGCGGACGCTTTCCCTGTATTCATTCAGGGCTTCCCACGGGCGGCCCAGCCGGGAGTAAACGTATCCCAGGTTGTTGTGAGCTTCAAAGTGATTGGGGTCCAGGCGGACGACTTCCTTGAACTCCGTGGCGGCTTCCTCGTATTTCCCGGATTTAAGCCATTGATCTCCCGCGTTGTAATGGGCCTCGACTTTTTTCGCAGTGGTTACGGGGTGAGCGGTGGAGGTGGTTAAAATCAAAAGTAAAAAAGCCGCTGCAACCGGGGCGTGGAATTTTCTTTTCATGCAAGGATATCCTGAGTACGGGAAGCCAGGTTATTCTGCAATTGGCCTTTACAGGCAATGCTTGGGATGCGGGTTGCGTTCGCGATTTTGCCATACAGTCAACCCCATTGTATAACCCGAGTATAACAATAATTTAACTTGAAGTTTCAGAATTTGTGCTATGTTGGAATAAGGCAGTAAAATCAAAATGCAGGTTCATGGAAATCGAAGGAGGAAGGTTATGCAACTGGTGAAGAAAATAGCAGTGGTGATGACTCTGTTGGTTGTGGTTGGAGGTTTCGTGGGATGCAAGGAAAAGGGATCTGCTGAAAAAGCCGGACAAAAAGTAGATGAAACCATGGAAAAAGCCGGAGAAAAAATGGATGAAACCATGGAAAAGGCCGCCGAGAAAGCCAAGGAGTTGACGGATAAATAAAGGGCTCATAAAGAATTTATGGACCGGGATCCAGGCGTATCGAAATCCGGGGTTGAGCCCATATTGGCAAATTTATAAAAGCCATTTTTCTGTGCGTTTCAGGTATTGGTCAAAGGGGTCATGTTTGTTCTTTAACTTCCAGGAAGAGAATAAACCAGACCCCTTTTCTCTGTGTTTGATAGGTCTTCGATACTTCCCTGTGCTACTTCCTAAAGGTGTCAACCTCCCTGAATTCAGCCTCCCTTTCCCGGAAAAATTTGATATAATCACTTTATATAATTGATTAAAAAGGTTTAATAATTGGAGGCATCAGGCATGAGCGGTTCAGTGTCTTCTCAGGGGTGCAGGAATCTGATTCTTGCCGCGGTATTTCTGGTGATTTCCGGCTGTATGGGGACGGGATCGTCTGGAAAATATTCCACAGGATTTAAAACAGGAATGGATAAGTTGAATCCAGATGCGGAAGTGGAACTGGACCTTGTTCCCGTAGATTACACGGATGAGAATCAGGACCGGGGGAATTTCTCTAAAGAAGCGCTTTTAAAACAGTTTAAAGATTCTCCCCAAACCACGGTCTTCAATGGTTCTTTTTTTGTCATGAACAGTGAGAAAGTGGATGCCGAGGTTGCCAAAAATCCCACCATGCAGTGGACCACTCATGGGAACTGGTGCGGAATAGACGGTCCTTTGGGAAATAAGGATCTTGCGGCGGTGGATGGGCTGGACCAGGTCTGCAAGGCCCATAAAGTCTGCTACCGGGAAACATGGGAAGGGAATTGTTCCTGTGACGATAAACTGATCCAAAGTGTCAGGACATTGGAATCGACTCCGCCAGAGATCAAAAAGAACATGGAAGAATATTACAGCAATTCCCGCTGCATTTTTAAGTGCCGGTATCTCACGAAGTGGAAGGATGCTTACATATTTGAGCAGGGCGAAAGCCGCATTCCTGAAAATATAAAAAGACAGTTTGGCACTCTGGGGTGGACGATGGGCAAATTGAAAAGCGACAGGACAAAATACATCAGCGCCTCTCGCGACTACAATTATCTCTGCATCGAAGATAAAAATATTTTTGAGAAATTCGAGAGTTGCGCCCGCAACCGGGCGGGATCGTTAAACCGTCTGCAATGCCTGGAGGGGACTTATATCAAAAAGGGGGTTGTCATGGATATAGATTGGGATGCCATCGGGCCGCGGGACACCAGTATCATGAGTAAGTGATAAAAGAGCCGAATAGTGTCAGGCTTGTCGGGTGTAAGCGTCTGGCCCCGGTGGATCACACCGGACTGGTTTCCGGTGCGGGAACACGCTTTCCGGGAAAGTAAAAATCCATATGAGGCCGTGAGAGGAAACCCTTTTAAAGCCTCCGGGAACGCATGGTTCCTGCCAGCTCTTCCATTCCGATCGATGATTCGGTCGGTTGCCGCTCGAAAAATTTTTTCCGCAACGCACTTATTTTTTCCTGGAACCAGGCGGCCCGGATTTTCCAGTTCACCTGGGTGGATTCGGCCTGGCCTTTTTCATATTCCCTGAGCATCATTTCCTTGAGGAGTTCCTTGCATTCCTCAGGGGTCATCTCGCCGGCTTCCAGTTTGTGCTCCAAAAGGCTAATGAATTTTGGAGGCAACAAAGATTTAAAGTCTTTTGGCACTTGTGATACTCCTCTTTGTTCTGTGTGGACTGTAGGTCAATAATACCCGCTTATACAACCGTATTGTAAAAAAATATTGAGCAATCTTCGTGCCAGTATTAAAATGTTAAAAATAAATGAGTTAGGGAAAACATGATCCGTCAAAAAACAGGCATGCGAGAAAAAATTGGCGCCTTCCCAACCCCGAAACCATGCTGAAGGCTTTCAAACGACATCTTCCCGGCCTGAGGCCAATCAATCCACTGCGATATGCCAACCTGAATTTCCTGAAAAACAGGAAAAACGTCTCTTTAGCTGTTCCCGTTATGGCCTTGGTTTTTATCCTTTTCTGGAATTTGAATAAATTTGAAGGACCGGTCCAGAAAACGCAGGCGACTGCCGTTGCAACTAAAACTTCTCCACCTCCCGTGGAGGAGGAAATAAAGCCCGCACCCAAAAAAGCAGTCCCTCTGCAACAACGGGAAGTCCAGGACTGGTCTTACAGGAGGGATGACAAATATCTGTCTTTGGACCGCCATGAGCCGCCATACCCGGATGCGATCGCGCGGGACACAAAACAGGATAACGATAAACCGGGAAGCCCGGAAACCATCACCGCCGCACAAAAGCCTCTCATCCTCGCAGGCAAAGGGTTCGATATTCAGGGATTCCAGTTCCGGTCGAAAGAGCCCCTGCATGTGGATTTTCTCCGGCATCTGGAAAAACCCGCCGCGCAGAACAAAACGGATGCTCCGCGCGATAAGCTGGACTTGAACCTGGTTCAGGTTAAAAGCTCCAGGGATTTGATTTTTCATCCATCCCGTCCTGCATTGGGAAGCCTTCCGCCAATTCCCCCTGAAGAGCGAAGCGAACCTTTAAAGGAAAAGCGCTTTGTCGTGGAAGAGATTCCGCAAACCAGGGTTCATTTTATGGATAGCAGAGAAAGTGCATTGCTGCTCCTGCCTCCCGACAGGCCGTTGGACTTGTTGATAGGAAATGAAAAGATCAACAGGAAGCAATTCAGAACGCGGTGACGGTGCTAACCAGGGCCGCCTCCGGCATTGCCAATGATTCGTGCGGGAAATGAGTTATGGCGCGGGCGGAGCGGGGGATGTTTTTTCAGGGATTTCCTGAGCGTTTTGAGGTTCAGGGGCTGGAGGCGTGGGACCTTCATACCAATAATAGAAAAACCAAAAACCGATCACAAAAATCCAGAGAATGATCTTCCGGGTGCGGCTCATTCGAGGTTTTTCGTCATCTTCGGATATGGAGTCGGTCATATTACAGGAGCCCGCAAGGGGTGAAGCATGCGCCCAGGTTTCGGTCAGGCGATGCATCGGAATTTTAGGCCAACCGGCGGCAATGTCAAGGCGGAATCCCGTTGCCGGGAGGTTGAAGGATCAAAAGATCAGGGGGACTTTGCGCAACGGAACCCGAAGCTGTTATTGCGGACTTCCGGTGTGAAGAAACTGCGGTTGAAGGTCGGGGCGCTTAAGCCGCAGCCATAAGAGAGGCAATCGAACCACGAACCTCCTTTCAGAACTCTTTTATCCTTTCCATATTCCGCGCGCATGACGGTATTGCCGGGGTGGGGCAGATAATAGCTGTCCACCCATTCCCAGACGTTCCCCGACATGTCATAAAGTCCATAAGGACTTCTTCCATCAGGATAAGACCCGACGGGTTCCGTCCCGGTGGAGTGTTTGTAAGGATTGTTCGACTTGTCCAGAGTCCATTCATCGCCCCAGGGGTAGATGAGTCCATTTTCTCCGCGGGAAGCTTTTTCCCATTCCTCTTCGGTGGGAAGCCGCTTCCCATTCCATTCACAATAATCCCTGGCGTCGAACCAGCTCACATAAACCACCGGGTGCTTTTCTTTCCCTTGAGGAATTGCGCCTTCAGGCCAGTGGTAGGGGGCTTCATGCCCGGTGGCAGCGACAAACTTCTTGTAATCTTCATTGGTGATTTCATATAAATCCAGGTAAAAGGCATCGGTAGCGGCGATATATTCAGGGGCTTCGTCATCCCAGCGTTCGTTGGACCCCATGATGAATTCTCCCGCAGGGATGTAGGCCATTCCGGGAATGTCAGTCGGGTGGGACGGCTTTTTCGATTTCGCCGCGGCTTTTTTTGCGGGATTCTTTTTGCTATTGACCGCTACCTGTAAACTGGATTTTAAAAGAGATCGGTGCAATGCCGAAGTTCCCTCACTGGAAATGCGCCGCAGTTTTTCCACAGGAAGAAAAGGAGATTTGGCCGTTATCGCCAAGGTTCCCGCATGGCAGTCCCTGCATTCAGCCTTGCTCATTTTTTCCTGCCTGGCTTTGGCGATATTTTCCGCCTTGTGGCAGGAGGTCTGGCATTTTAAGATAGAGGACGGGTGTGCAAGGTTTTCATAAGCGAAAACCGGAGCCGCAAGGGGAATAAAGATCAGGACGATGCCAGCCGCAATCCCGGCGGCGATTTTTTTTGTGGATGAACGAAAGTCCATGTGACTCCGGGATGATGAATTGCCGGGCGAGGCCCATGCGACGGTTGATTTTATGAATGATACCAAAAGATGGGCCAAAAGAAGGCAAAATAAAATTTGCGGCCTGAATCACTGGAAATTTTAAAGACCGGGGCGATCGATGGAAATATGGAGATTGATTGAAGACGGGCCCTGTGACGGGGCGCTGAATATGGCCACGGACCAAGCCATTCTTACGGCCTGCGGCGAAGGCAAGGCGCCGCCGACACTGCGTCTTTATGGCTGGACACAGCCCACACTGACCATCGGGTATTCCCAGAGCGTTGTCCGGGACATTGACGTGAACCACTGCCGGGAACGGGGGATTCCCGTCGTTCGCCGTCCCACCGGCGGCAGGGCGCTCCTGCATGCAAGGGAGCTCACTTACAGTCTGGTCGCTCCCATTCCGCATCCCCGGTTTCCCGCCAATCTGCGCGATACGTTCAGAGTGATTTCCGATGCGCTTCTTCTCTCGCTGGCCCAGTTGGGAGTCCAGGGCGCCGGGATCGCGCAAATCAAGGGAATTTCAAAGGAAGCAAGATCCCCCTCCTGTTTTTCTTCATTGAATCACAGTGAAATAACCGTTAAAAATAGAAAGCTCATCGGCAGCGCCCAGCGCAGAATGAGCCGGTCGTTTCTCCAGCACGGTTCGCTGTGGATCGATTGCGACCGTCAGTTCATGACTTCCTTGTTTAAATTTGAATTTCCTAAAACCAGGGAAAGAGAACTGGAAATTCTTGAAAGCCATACCACCACGCTGCAACAATTGTGCGGCAGGGATGTGCCTATTGCAGAAGCGGCGCAGGCGTTTCGCAATGGATTTGAAAAAGCCTTCCCGGAGCAATGGGAATCCGCAGGATTGAGTCCTCATGAGTTAAAACTGAGGCGGCAGTTTCTTGATCAAACAGTTTAGTTTTTCCATGATAAATCGTTGATTTAAAATTTTTTAAGATCTCAATAAACCTGTTCATGCCGGATAATAAAATCACTATGAAAAACTGCAAAAACCGCCTCCCCGCCGGCATTGGGATTTTCCTGATATCTGCATTTTTTGTTTTTATTTTTCTATCGGGATGTTCTAAAAAACAGTTGATGTCCCAGGATTCATACCGCCAGCATTATGTGGACATTAGCGAGAAATATTTTCCCAGGATTCCCGGTGAGATCGAAAGAGCCTGGTTTGCCAACATCAACCAGGACCCTTTGCGGGATTTGATCCTTCAGGTCGCCGGCAAGGATAAGAAACAGAAAATTTTTCTGCTGATGAACCAGGAAAAGAAAGCCTTCAGATCCAGCGAGGAAATCGCGAGCGTCCAGACCGGGCCGGGGACGATTCTTTTTTTCACCGCCGGCGATCTCGATAGAGACCAGGCCGACGATCTTGTGATAATCCAGAAAGAGGCGGGCAACTATTCGGCCCTGATCCTGTTTAATAATAAAAAGGGATATTATTACAAAAAGGTCGACTATGCATTTCCCCCTATCCGGGAGGGAATAGACCGCGTGGATGTGGTGGACATCGACCATGACGGGGATCTCGACCTGTATTTCTACGGCGAGCGGGTCCTGGCCGCGGGTGGCGGCATGGATAAATATCAATCTCAGCTTTTCATCAATAATGGCCAGGGGGATTTTGAAGACCTGACCCGTTTACTTCTGCCTTCCCTTCCTGAGGGAATCGTGGCGACCTCCATAGCGGATTACAGCGGGGACGGCATCCGCGACATTTTTCTGGTGTATGGAAACGGGCAAAACCGTCTATTGCTCAATAACAGCGTGGGGAAGTTTGCCGATAAAACATCCGATCTCATGCCGGTCATCCATAGCGAAAGCGCCCATGCGGACTGGGCGGATTTCGACGGGGACGGAGACAACGATCTTCTGGTAGTCAACAGCGGGGCCGGTGAGACCTGCTACTTTCTGGAAAATGACGGCAAGGGCCGCTTCACCAAACGGTCGGACAAGATTCTTCCTCCCGGCCCCACGTCCAGGGTTTATTTGCTGGATGCCAACGGAGACGAAATTCCCGATATCCTGTTGTTGAGCGAAAACACGGCGGTTTATTTGCAGGGAAAAGGAAAGTGGAAATTTACGATTGAGACGGTCAGGCGTCTTCCCCGTTCCATCCGTTTTTCGGAGATGGTATTCGGAGATATAGACGACGATGGCAATCTCGATATTTTCGGAATCGACCCGGACAGCGGTAAAGGAAAGTTGTGGCTGAACCGGTTCAAATAAAAACTTTTACACGTTACAGGAATCATGTCCTATTTTAAAAAACTGACTTTTTTGAAAGTAATGACCACCGTCGCCTGGGCCGACGGCGAGATGACGCATTCCGAGCTCAACCTTTTAAAATCCTTCATCCGAAAATTCGATCTGGATAAAGGCGATGTGGAGGAGCTCAAGCCTTATCTGGAAGCGCCTGTTTCCAAAAAACACCGCGAAGAACTGTATCGGCAACTGATCGCCGAACTGGATTCAGCGGGGGAAAAACAGGAAATACTCGACGCCCTGGAAAGCATGGCGGAGACGAAAAAACGCAAGAGCGAGGAAGAAAAAGCCCTGCTCGATCAGTTCACTTCCTGGCTTGGAAAATCGTCCATCACCACCCGGTCCGTTGGCAAAATCCGCAATTTGTTCCAGCGTACGCTCTTTGCCGGCGCCAGGGAAAAAGATGCGGAACTGGAGAAATATTTCAAACGCAAAGTGTTCAGGAAAATTGAATTGAAAGCCGCCAAACGGGGCCAGAAAATAACCCTGCCAGAGGAGGAGATGTATTACCTTTGCCTGTTGGGGACGCTTCTGGCTTCCGTCGCCGAGGTGGACGGGCATTTTGACGAAACAGAAAAAAAGGCGCTAAGAAAAGTGTTACAGGAAAAATTTACCTTCGATAAAAAAGAAATGGAAATTCTGTTTGAGGTCGTCGAAGAACAGGCGAAACAGGGATTCGACTTTCACGAAGTCATGACCCAGACCAATCAGATCGTCACCTACAGCGGACGCTTGAACCTGATGGACTGTTTTTTCGCCATCGCCACGGCGGATGGAGAAATCTCCCATCCAGAATCCGAGCAGATCCGCAGAATCACCAAGGCCATGCACATTCCCCACCAGTTGTTCAAGGAGGCCAAGGTCAAAGCCCTGGAGCGGTTGCGAGGCGAATGATGCAGGAGAAAAAGAAATTTCTCGGCATTCTCTTTGAGTGCTGCAACGTGTACCGGCGCATCTACATCAATAAAGAAAAGAACGCCTACGAAGGCCGCTGTCCTCTGTGCTTCCGGGAAGTGAAAGTCCTCATCGGCTCCGACGGCAGGGACACCCGCTTCTTCAAGGCGAGGTAATTAAAAGGCCTTTTTCCCTCTCCCCTTTGGGGGAGAGGATTCAGGTGAGGGGGGATGTTGAGTCTTTTCCATATTTTGCAAAGCTCCCCTGCCTGAGGGGAGGAGGGGAGAGAGTTAAATTAAATATGAAACTTGTCATTCAAAGAGTTGCCCGCGCTTGCGTCAGCGTGGAGGGAAAACAGATCGCCTGCATCGGCAATGGGCTGATGGTCCTGTTCGGCGCGGAAAAGGGCGATGCGATCGCGCGGTCGGATTTTCTCGCGGAAAAGACGGCGAACCTGCGCATCTTCCCGGACGAAAAGGGGAAAATGAATTTGTCGTTAAAAGACATCGGCGGGGAAGTTCTTGTGGTCTCTCAATTTACCCTGGCGGGAGATTGCTCCAAGGGAAGGCGGCCCGGATTCGACAAAGCCGCAAAGCCACAGGATGCCGAGACGCTATATCTTCGCTACGTCGAAGCCCTCACCGAACAGGGATTAAACGTCGCCACCGGCCAGTTCGCGGCGGACATGCAGGTCGAACTCATAAACGACGGCCCGGTGACTTTTATTTTGGAGGTTGGGGGAAAAAATTGAACCTAAACAGGGCCATTCTGCCCATCGTGAGCAAACTCGCCCTACGCGGAGTGGGGGGGGTTAAAACGGAATCGAATCCAGCGCGATCTGCATGAGGGTAGAGGGGAACAGGCCGAAAGCGAGAATGGCCACGGTGCTGACGGTGACGATGGCGCCCATGCCCTTGTGGATGGTGAAAGGAACTTCTTCATCTTCTTCGTGGAAATACATCATCACGATCACGCGCAGGTAAAAATACACCGAGATGACGCTGGCGGCGACCGCCAGAACGGTGATGAGGGTGTAGCCGGCTTTGATGGCGGCGACGAATACGTAGAGCTTGCCGAAGAATCCGGCGGTCGGCGGAAACCCCGCCAGAGACATCATGAACAGGCTCATCGCCGCGGCCAGCAACGGACTGCGTTTGGCCAGGCCCTTGAAGCGGTTGATAGAGTTGCCTTCCTGGCCTTCGCCTTCCATGATGAACACGACGGCAAACGCGCCGATATTCATGAACAGATAAATCGCCAGGTAAAAGAGGATGCTCGCCATGCCTTCCTGGCTGTTGGCGACGATGCCGATCAACAGATACCCGGCATGCGCGATGCCGGAATAGGCCAGCATGCGTTTGACATTGTTCTGAAAGATGGCGGCGATGTTGCCGATGAGCATGGTCAGCACCGATGCGCCGAACAGAAACGGCATCCAGATCTGCTGAATTTGGGGGAACGCGATAAAAAAGATGCGGGCGATGACGGCGAATGCCGCGGCTTTGGTGGCGACGGACATGAATCCTGTGATCGGTGTCGGCGCGCCCTGATAAACGTCCGGCGTCCACGAGTGAAACGGCACGAGGGAAACCTTGAACGCCAGCCCGCAGAACATCAGCCCCATGCCGATGTAGACCAGCAGGTTGGAGCTGTAGGGGTTTTCCCGCATCAACTCACCGATCAATCGAATTTCGGTGGTTCCGGTGCCGGCATAGGTCAGGGCCATGCCATACACGAGGATGGCGGACGCGAACGCCCCGGTCAGCAGGTACTTGACGGTGGATTCCTGCGAGGACAACGTTTCCCAGGACAGTTCGATTTCGTTCGCGGCGATTTCCCGTCCGGTTCCGTGCTTGGCGGAAAATCCGCACAGGATGTAGAGCGCAACGGAAAAAATCTCCAGGGAAATGAAGGCGGTGATGAGGTTGCCGGATTTCGCCAGAAACATCATGCCCATGACGGCCAGGAGGATCAGGGAAAAGTATTCGGCCTTGTTTTCGTTGTCGGCCAGCGGGTAGCGTACCGAGCCGAAGACCGCAAACAGGGACATCAGCAGGAAAATGATGTTGAATATCTGGGAAAAGCGGTCGTTGAGCAGGGCGTTGCTGAACATCTCCGGCGGGGTTCCGCTGGCGGCGGTCGGAGCCATGTTCCAAAGGTAGAGCGAGCAGACCAGGGCGGCCCCGATGCCGAGCAGGGAAGCCTGGGACAGGTATCTACTGTTATTCAGGGTTTTGCTCAGTCCCGCCAGCAGAATAAACAGAGCCGTGGCCAGGACGATCAACTCGGGGGCCAGGGCGATCCAGTTCATGTCTGCAAAGTTAATCAGTGAGTTCATTTATGATTCAGATGTCCGGCTGGCAAAGGGATTTTCAGGACAGCGCCGGTGACAGAGCCGGGTTTCCTGTGTAGTGCGTTTTTTAATGCATTTCCTCTTTTTTTTCAAGGAAATGTTTCTTCAAATTGTCATTTCCCCTGTGGTAGTCTTTCATAACAAGAGTTTATCTCTCGAAGGATTTTAAAGGGTTATAATTAAGGGGACCTCTAAAAATTCGTTCCCAAGCCATGAAACAGGAGAATAGGATTTGGTGGGACAGGCTTTCCAGCCTGTCTACACGGGCTGGAAAGCCCGTGCTACTAGTTTTGGGAATCAAGAGAAAATTCCACAATTTGCATTTTTAGAGGTACCCTTAATAATCAAAACGTTATCCAGTCCCGATCTGAGGATTTCCGCATATGTCATTTGCCCGGCTGTTGATCAGACTTAACATCCTCGTCCTTCCGATATTACTTTTAACCCAGGCAGATACTGCATTTTCCGCGTCCCGGTTCAATACTCCGGTCCAGTTGACCACTCACCCAGGGGAGGACTTTGCCCCGGCGCTGTCGCCGGACGGAAAACGCATGGTCTATGTTTCGGACCGCTCCGGCAACCTGGATCTGTGGTTGAAATACCGGGGGCCGGGAGTGCATCCGCCGGACAGGCGGCTGACTTTTCACAGCGCCGAGGATAATTCTCCCCGGTTCAGTCCAAAGAGCGGGCAGATCGTGTTCATATCCCACCGCTCCGACCCCAAGGGGGATATTTATCTCCTTGATCCGGGCAAGGCGGCATCGGCAGGCGAAGAATCGGATTTAATCCGGCTGACCGAGGCGGATTTGCCGGAACAGGACCCGGAATGGTCGCCCGATGAGCGCTTCATCTATTTTACATCGGTCAATCCCGATTCGAGAAAAAAGGGCATTTTCAGGCTGGAGTTGAAAACCCACACGAAGTCCCTGGTGGCGGAAAACGGGGTGAACCCCGCGGTGTCACCGGATGGCAATTACCTGGCCTTTGTCTCCAGCGATGGAGAACGCGATCTTTGGGTGCAGGATCTTAAAAGCGGCGCGCGCATCCAGATGACCTCCGGTTCCAACATCGAAGTTTATCCCGTCTGGTCCCGAACGGGAGACCGCATTTTTTTCACCCGCTATCAGGACGACACAAATTTTGACGGCGATGTTTCCATCAACGACAATCCCAGCATCTGGAGCGTGCAGTTTGCTCCGGGCAAAGCCGGGAAGCTCCGGCAGTTGACCGACAGCTCCACCTACGATCTTCTGCCCGTGTCGGCGACGGGGGATGCGCTGATCTTCACATCCAACCGGGCCGGCAGTATCGATATCTGGGAACTTCCCGGAGAAGGCATTCTGCCCAAAGCCTCCGGCTATGGTCCCTCCCTGCAGGTGGAGGAGGACCTCTGCTCCGGCGAGGCGGGCAATTCCTATCTCTGTCTTCTGGCCTACACCAATCTGATCGGGGAGTTTGACGGCGAAGACAGTCTGGCCCGCATCCGCTACCGGCTGGCCAGCGGCTATAAAAAGCTGGGGCACCGGGAAACCGCTCACAAGCTGTTTGAAGAAATCCTCACGAGACATCCTGATGAAAAGGAATACCGGGGGCTGGCGGAGATCGAACTTCTCCTGCTCAACCTGACCCGTTCCCGCGAGGAAGGGCAGACGGTATACAAGGAAAAACTCAAGGAAGGGATCGATTTTCTGGAGAAAATTAAAGCCAGGTATGAAGGTTCGCCGCATATCGCGGCCCGCGCGTTTCTGGAAATGGGCAACCTCCATCTCAAACTGGACGAACAGGGCCGCGCGCTTGGCCTTTACAAGAAGGTCATCAATGACTATCCCGGCCAGCGGTTTCTTTCTGCCGGGGCGGCGTTTTCCCAGAGCCGGATTTACTCTCTGGTGGGGGATCAGGGGCAGTTGGTTCAGGCTTTTGTGCAGGTGGTGAAGGATTATTACGATGTGGATGTCTGGACGGAAAACGCGGTCCAGGAAATTTTAAATCTGTATGAAAAACAACCCACCCTGGAAAAGAAAGTTTCCAGCCTGCAAAACCTCACCGTCCAGTACAAGGATCTGCCGCGTTTGGCCGCAGCCATTCAAAACCGCATCGGGGAGCTTTTTTATCAAGCCAGCGAAAACCTTCTGGCCAAGGAGGCGTACAAAAAAACCGTCGACCAGTTTCCTCAGGCGGTTTCCGAAGTGTTCCATGCCAGGGTGGCTCTGGCAAACATTTATTCCGAAGAAGAGAATTTCGACAAAAGTTTGCAAATCTACCAGGAGATTTCAGAAAGCCCGGAATTTCCTGAAGAAGATCTGAACAAGGCAAGGGAAGGCTATATCGGAAAATCGATTGCAAAGGGGACGTGGGAACTGAAAGTCGGGGAAGTCAAGCTGGCGTTAAAAACGTTTCTCAAGCTGATCGAGTTCAGCCCGGGGACCGTGGAGGCGCATCGCGGATACGTGGAGGCCAGCGCCGTGCTGAAAAAAATTGATAAGGCGATCCAGTTTTATCAGGAGCGTTTGAAGAATGCGAAAAATTCCGCGGTGGATCATTATGCTCTCGGGCTGGCGTACACCTACCTTACGCCACCCGACTTGAATAAGGCGGAAGACGAAATCTCCCGCGCCCTGGCGATGGACTCACAGCAGGTCTATTTTCACCAGACGCTGGGCTGGATTTTCGAGCAAAAGGAAAGTCAGGTCAAAGGCGAGGATTATCTCGAACGCGCTGTCCTGGAATACCAGATGGCTCTGGCTTTGAATGACGAAACCCGCGACCCGGACAACGAAACCAATCTGCTGTTGAATTTGGGCAACGGCCATTATCTTCTGAACAATTTTTTCTCCGCATATCACTATTACAAAAAAAGAAGCGCCGTGCCCGTCAGGTTTTTCGATCCCAACCGGGAGAGCATTTTTCACCAGCGGTTCGGAGAGAGCGCTTTCAAGTCTGGATTGCACGATGAAGCCATCCCGCAATATAAGGAAGCCCTCAAGATCGTTTCCGAAAAAAATGAATTGAACCGCATGGCCGAGCTCAACGACCGCATCGCCCTGGTCTTTCAGGATAAGGGCGATCATGCCCAGGCGGTGGAGCACTTTTCCAAGGCGCTGGAACTGAACCGGGAGGCGGGCAACGAGGTCTCCCTGTCGCGGTCGCTGAGAAACATCGCCAACAATCTTTTCATGCTGACCGAGGGGCAGGCCGAGCCCGATCCTCAATCCCTGAACCGGGCGCTCAATAATTATTTCCAGGCGATAGATAACCTGGAGAAGTTCGGTGTGGTGCAACGCGGCAAAAAGAAAAAGAAAGACGCCCTGATCGAGGTCGAAGTGCAGACCGGGTTGGGTGAGGACGTTTCCGCGGCGGCGACCGGGTTCGATGTCACCGGAGAGCGGAAACTGATTTTTCATTACATCGGTAAAATATATGGCGATTTCCGGGAGTATGGGAAAGCCGTCGAATATTTCCAAAAAAAGCTCGCCTTGATCCCGGATAAACTCGACGTCAAGAAAAACATCCCCGTCCTTCTGGAAAAAGCCCTTTTGCAAAACCAGATCGGTAACTTTTTGTTCCATGATGGAAAATACGACGCCAGCCTTCAGTCTTTCAAGGACTCCTACCAATTGAGCCGCCTGCTCGGCAACAGGCATGGGATGGCGGTGAACGCCGCGAACATAGGCCAGGCGGTTTTTACCCGAAGTCAGTTTCTGCCTTTCACTGGCATGAAGGGGGAAGTGGAAAACGCCATCACCCTGCTTGAAGAGGCTGTAAACGAGATGGGGTCGTTTGCGGAATCCCCGGATCCCGAAAGCTTCATTATCAATAAAAACTATCTCGGAATTTTTCACCATTATCTGGCCTATGGCACTTCCGCCGCCGCGGAAGCCAGGGTTCCGTCGAAAAAACAGGAACCGTCAAAATCGCTTGTGCAGACATCCATCGCGGAGTTAGGGAAGAATTTTGCTCAGGTGAAAAAATCCCTGAGTTCCTTTGAGGAAGCGCTGTCCCTGATCCAGAAGAGCAGGAAACCGCTTCCGGCAATGGAATCCGCGATTCGGCAGAACCTGCAACTGGCAAAGAGCCTGGCGGGAAAGAAAGACAGCACCCCAAAAGAGGGCGAGGAGCCGGAGGCCGTTCCCGCGGAACATTTCCAATGGCAGTATAAATATCTGCAATCCCTGATCGCCGAGCCTGCCCAGCGATTGGCCATTCTGCTGGAAGCGGAAGCGCTTCTTTTCCGGCTTCCTTACGGAGTGGTTCCCAGCGATTCTTCCACCCTGTCTATGGTGGAAGATCTGTATCAGGGCATTACCCGCCTTTTGTTTGATGAAGGAAAATTTGCCGACGCATTGATTTTTTCCGAAAGAGGCAGCCAGCAGTTGCTGGTTTTGCTGCGGCCCGATCTGGAGCTGGTCGATGAAGACCGCAAAAGCTATTACGATGAACTGACAAGTTACGCCGGTCGTTTCCGTGCCGCGGCCCTGGCGGAAGCGCAGGGCAAGGCGGAGGAACTGGAGCAGGGGATCGGCGATATTATCGAAGAATACCTGGAGGTGCTGGGCGCGTTGCAGGAGGAAAACTCGCTTTTGGCTTCGCTGTTTGTTCCCTATGTTCCGCCGGTGGAAGAAATTCAGAGTCTTTTGCGTCCCGGTCAGATTTTGCTCAAATACGAACAGGTATTCGACGGCATCCTGATCTGGACCGTCAGTCCAGATTCAGTTCAGGGCCAACGCATTGCGGGCGATGCCGACCTGTTCAAACGCATCAATGCTCTGGGCCGGGAAGGCCAGGACGCGCGGGAGCCGGATATCAAGATTCTATCTACAGCGCTCATTGCTCCGGTAAAGGAAGACATT
>Ga0210044_10002868_pt1 | contig 25087 bp, 29 predicted proteins | sample CryGey13umfilter_2_FD_183959 | JGI IMG/M metagenome (GOLD analysis project Ga0210044, IMG submission 183959) | Groundwater microbial communities from aquifer in Utah, USA - Crystal Geyser 4/9/14 3 um filter (SPAdes) (version 2) | ecosystem: Environmental > Aquatic > Deep subsurface >... | reverse complement strand
TGCCGACGAAGTAGCTGCGGCGGCCGGCACGGGAATACTGGCCACAGCCGACCGGGCCGTGCGAGATATGGATCAGGTCTTTCACTGGGCTCCATACCACGCCATAGGAACCGGCGTAGGCGCAGCCACGGACGGTCATCACGCCGGGCAGCGATTTGCGGTTGGAGGTGATGCAGTTTTCCGACTGCGTGATCGACTGGTCGTTGACCGCCAGGTGCTTGGCGCGCTCTTTCTGCGCCTTCTCGGGGTAGACCTCGAGCACCTCGGCGATGAGGGCTTCGGTCTGTTCTTTAGTCAAAGCTGACATTTCATTCTCCTTTTACGCCGCCACCAATCTGTGGACGGTGTGGTTGGTTTGCCCTCCTCTCCATCCTGGAGAGGAGGGCAAGTCATTACGCGGCAACCGCCATCTTTTCTTCCGCCGCCGTCTTGCCGACAATGGACTCGTCTTCCGCTTCCATGATGCCGAAGTCCATCAACAATTCTTCCAACTCGTCCATCGTGATCGGGGTGGGGATAACGAAGTTCTTGTTGTTGATGATCTTGTTGGCCAGATCGCGGTACTCCTGCGCCTGTTTGGCGGCCGGTTCATACTCGATCACGGTCATGCGGCGGATCTCGGCGCGCTGCACCACGTTGTCGCGGGGGACGAAGTGGATCATCGTGGTGCCGAGCTGGCGCGCCAGTTCCATGATCAGTTCGTCTTCACGCGCGGTGTTGCGGGAGTTGCAGATCAGGCCGGCCAGACGCACGCTACCCGAGTTGGCGTACTTCACGATGCCCTTGGCGATGTTGTTGGCGGCATACATGGCCATCATCTCGCCGGAGCAGACGATGTAGATTTCCTGCGCCTTGTTTTCGCGGATGGGCATGGCAAAACCGCCACAGACCACGTCGCCGAGCACGTCGTAGAACACGAAGTCGAGGTCTTCCTCGTAGGCGCCTTCCTCTTCCAGGAAGTTGATCGCGGTGATAACGCCGCGGCCGGCACAACCAACACCCGGCTCCGGACCGCCGGATTCGACGCACTTGATGTCGCGGTATCCAACCTTCAGCACGTCTTCCAGTTCCAGGTCTTCCACGGAACCGGCATTGGCTGCCATTTCCATGATCGAATTCTGGGCCTTGGCGTGCAGGATAAGACGGGTTGAATCCGCCTTCGGATCGCAGCCGACAATCATTACTTTCTTACCCAGTTCAGCCAGGCCAGCCACCAGGTTCTGCGTGGTAGTAGACTTGCCGATACCGCCCTTGCCGTAGATTGCACATTGACGCAAAGCCATCTTGATTCTCCTCTGACACGTCATAAAAAAGATGCGAATGAATATTCGCTCGCAGTCTTTACCTCGCAATGGCCGTGCCAACCCCGAAAACGAAGTTATCTTATTGATTAATAATGGTATTAATTCATAAAGGTGGCATCGAGACAGGTGTAGGAACCAACAAAGACCAGGATTTTGTCGGAGTAACGACAGCCTCGCCTGAGCTGCCGCGTGTGGCGCGCCTACCAATCAACCACTGCTCGCTACCCGCCGCCATCCTGGGCAGCCTGACCTATCAGCGTCACCCAGTGCCGCTAGTCTTGGACGGTGTTCTGGATATGCATAAAACGCTGTTTCGCCGACTCGACGGCGAGGATGCGCCAGACCACCGCAGGCGACTGTTCATGGCCCATATGGATGCCACCTTTAGCCTCGATCACCCTGAGGTAGCCGGTTACAGCGAAGACTCTGCCTGCGCGCGCGCCAAGACCAGTTACCTGCGCATGCTGCGTGGCTGGACATTCGACTCCAACGGACTGGAGGGCGCTGTACTGAAGGGCTGGGTGGAATCGCGCTTCGGTCTGCTACCGCGTTACCACGGCGGCCCCATCCGCGACCTCTCGGGCGAGACCTATCGCCGCTACCTGGAACAGCACTCAAAAGGGCTGTACGGTACCAACGCGATGGAGGTTCAATTCGACCTGCTTTACACCTATTGCCAGTATGAGTTGGGGCGGCGCTGGCCGTCGGTAACTCACCTTACGCTGTACCGGGGCGTGAACCGGGTGAGTGACTATGAGGAATTGGCTGAAGCCGCCGGCAGTCGCCGCATCGTCCTGCTCAACAGCCTCAATTCCTTTACCCGCGAACGCGAACGTGCCTGTGAGTTCGGCGACAGCATCCTGGAAGTTCGCGTGCCACTGCCCAAGGTGTTCTTCTTCCACGGTCTGTTGCCGGGAAATCTGCGCGGCGAGGCAGAGTTCGGGGTAATCGGCGGGGTGTATGAGGTTTATCTGGCGGCGCAATAGGCGCGAATTTATTTGCATCTGCTGAAACCCGACAAACCACGGCTCTTTGGCACAAATCCGACACCATCACCTGTTCGCCAACCCGCATGAGTACGCGGTTCTTAAGCGGCCCGCTTCTTGCGTTGGTTACTCCATTCATCAAGCGGGAGCGTTCCATGGCCACAGACAATTCCGGCGTATTCGCTGACATCCTAGCCGGTCTGTCCGATGGCGGTGTGGTGCCCTATCTCGGCTGCCGAGCCCTCGATGGGGTGATCGACCCGGCCAGCGGACAGGCGATTCCAGCCGACAGTGACAGCCTCATTCTGGCCATGAACGACGGCCGACCAATGGCGCCCAAACTGATGTACGAATTTTCTCGTGCGGCCATGAACGTCGAGCTGAAGCGCGGCCGTTCAGCCGTCGCCAAATTTCTCGACCGCACCTACCGAGATACAACCTGGAGCGGATCCGCATTGCATATCTGGCTGGCCGGGATGAACCTGCCCTATGTGGTGGACAGCAATCGCGATACCTTGCTGCAAAAAGCTTATGCTGACCGGCCACACACCTTGATCGTCGGCTTGGCGCGCATCGGCGGCAGCGATTACCGCTTCAAGCTGTTTAATAACGATGGCGCCAATTACCGGGCGATCGAACAGGGTGATGTCGACATCACCCTGCCGGTGCTGTTCAAGCCACTGGGTACGCCGCTGCCGGAATCACATTACATCGCTTCGGACGCGGATTTCGTCGACTACGTCACCGAGTTGATGGGGGGCTTCGGCGTCCCGGCCTTCGTCAAGCGGCTGCGTCAGGGCAAGCGCTACCTGTTGCTGGGCCTGCCCTTGGCTCGCGACACCGAACGCATGGTGTTGTCCGACATCGTATTTGGCCATTCCGGCGGATGGGCGCTGATTCCCAACGCCAATGACAAGGAAAAACGTTTCCTAGGCAAACTTGGCATCGAACTGATCCAGGCCAACGTGGCCGATTTCCTGGCGGCGGTGGAGGGCGCTCGGACCCTGGAGGCGTCTTGATGAACTGGAACGATTCGGTCCATGCGCTCGGTATCGACGAGATGGACCGCACACATCAAGAATTCACCGAGCTGGTGAACCGGCTGATCGAGGCCAGCGACGCCGAGTTCGTCGCGCGGTTCGGCAAGCTGCTCGATCACTGTCGCCAGCATTTCAATAACGAAGGCCGGCTGATGCGCCTCTCCCGCTTCCCCGCGCTGAACGAGCATGAGGGCGAACATAACCGCGTCTATGGCGATTTGGTGCGGCTGCACCGCGCCGTGCTGCGTGGCCGCCTGGTGCTGCCGCGCGCCTTTGTGAATCAGGGCCTGGAGGATTGGTTCGCCCTGCACCTGTCCAGCATGGACGCGGCGTTGGCCGCGCATCTCAAACGAGTCGGGGTAGTTCGGGTGATGACGGGCGGCGGGCCGTCAATGCCGATGTAGGCGCCGCGAATAAATTCGTACCTACTTTCACCAACCTTCGCGCCTGCGTCTCGCAGGCGGAGCGAACTTCGGCATCCAGCCCTTGCCTCCAGTGTCTTGGAATGCTGGCCAGCCCATAGACCGCTCCAGCCAGCATACCGGTGATGGCGCCGGTGGTGTCGGCATCACCGCCGCGATTGACCACGTCGATCAGGCAATCCTCGAAGCTGTCGGTGTCGAAGAAGGCTTGAAACACCGCCTGTAGGGTTTCGACAATATAGCCGCTCGGGTTCTGGCGTTGGCGCACCGCGCGAAAGACGAATTCCGGGTGCTGTTTCACCAGCTGGTGGGCACGGCCATGCAGCAGATCAAGCTTGTCGGCCCCAAGGAGGGCATCGCGCACCATCAATGCCAATGTTTCGGTGGCCGCATCCGACAATGGATTGTGGTGAGTGACATGGGCCTGGGCGCGGCAGGCGGCGCGCACGGTCTCTTCGGAAAGATCAAGGGTGGCCAGCGCTACGGGCAGGGTGCGCATGGCGGCACCGTTGCCGGCGTCGTGTTCGTTGGGGGGCGTTTCCGGGATGCCGGTCTTGCGAAAGGCGAGCAGGCTGCGCCGCACGGTGGCACCGATGTCCACCGGCTTGGCCCGCATCCAGGCATCGAAGGCGCGCGCGGCGGCAAGGGCGTCGATTCGGCCCGCCAAGAGAATCGACTCCCCCAGGGCCAGGGCCATGGTGGTGTCGTCCGTGACTTGACCCGGTTTGAGACGTAGCCAGCCGCCACCGAGGATTTTAGTGTGGAGTTTGAATTGCGCCGTGATCTCGCGTGGGGTCATGAATTCCACCGTGGCGCCCAGGGCGTCGCCGATGGCGAGGCCAAGGTAGGCAGCGATGGCCTTGTCGGCCTGTGACGGGTGACAGCCTGGCAAAATAGCTGGGAGAACGGCGCGAGCCGAATTTGTCACTTCGTCACCCGTCACTAGGTCACTGTTCTGGACTGAAGCATTTCGCATAATCCGTGCAGACTTGACACGATGGCGCGGGACAGAGGTACACCCCTTCGCGCTCGCATAGCTGCCGGTAAAGAAACTTTTTCCACTTCATATCGCGGTCGTTCTTGGCGGCCAGGTGGGGAAAATTATCCGCCATCAGGCGCGACAGATCGGTCCGTGACCACAGGCCCAGGTCCTGCCACAGGTGGTCGCTGCCCATGCAGGCCGCAGCTACGATCTCGGCCATCCAGACTTCGGACTGATCGGCGATGGCGCGGTGGTCGAGCAGCAGATCGATCAGGTCCTGACGCTCGGTCAAGCGGCGCTCCTCGGGCCAGCGCGGCGACGACAATTCGTCGCCGAGGTCAACCTCAGGGAAATGTCGGGCCAGCAGTTTGGCGTAAGTCTCTGGATAGAGGCCCAGGCCAGGCGGCAGCACGCCGTTGCCGGCGGCCTGCCCGGTGAGCATCCTGGCGAATAGTTCGTCGTTGGGCAAACCGGAGCGGCCGATCATCAACCGGCCATACAATCCAGCCTCTTTTTCGAGATTATCGATTGTCAGGGCGATGCAGTTCATGGCGGCCTCCGTTATAGTGCTGGATTAGCGACTGGGGTATTCCACCAGGATGTCCTCGTCACGAACGATCATCTGGCAGGCCAGGCGCCAGGCGGTGTGTGGCACGTCATCCACTTTCATGGTCTCGATCTCGTCCTTGGTGATCTTGCCGAGGTCTTTCAGCACGGTGATTTCATGATCGGTGAGGGGACCGCCCATGGGGCCCTTGCGGGTGAGGTTGGTGACCTTGATAAGGCAGGTGCCGCATTCGCCTTCCTGACAACTGAAGTCGATGGGAATGTGGTTTTCCTTGGCCAGTTCAAGCAGGCTTTTAGTGTGGCTGCCGGCGACGGCATAGACCGTCTTGTCCTTGTGCAAAGGGCTGGAGAAAGTGACTAGGGGCATGGTTGGCTCCGGGTTGGTGGGTGAAAGAATGATTTTGAAATAGAAGGGTGTCAGCCCGGCCGCACGACGATTTCGCCGCCGAGAACCTGGGCCTGGCAGGCGAGACGGTGCTTTCGGCTGGCCATGTTTTCCTGCAGTACCTTGTTCTCCAGCACGGATCGCTCGGACATGTTTTCCATGCCGGAGACGATCTTCATCATGCAGGTGGCGCATTCGCCTTCGCGGCAGCCGTAGGTGATGCCGGCGCCGACTTTTTCCGAGATTTCGATCAGCCGGGTGCCGGCGGGGACGGTGACGGTGACGCCAATGTCTTCGAAGGTGACGTTAGCCTTGGGCATGGGAGGGTTCCTTTAAAAGTTCGGCCATATCGATAACCCGGCGCGCGGCGCGGCCGGTGAGGTACTCGGCAAGCTGGCGGCCGAATACGCGGCAGCTTTGCAATTCTTCTTCGGTTGGAATCAGCTTGACCCGAACGCCGGTTACCGGCACCCGCAGCTTGAGGCCGCGCAGTCGGTCTTCGAGCATGTTCACGGCCTCGCCGGTCCAGCCGTAGGAGCCGAAGGCGGCGCCCAGCTTGTCCTTGACATTGACCACGGCGAGCGAGGAAAGCAGGTCCCAGATCGGTTTCACCGCGTCGCCATTGATAGTGGGCGAGCCGAACACGATGCCATCGGCCTCCTCGATTAGATCGACGAAGGGCGCGACTTCGCTTCCTTGCAGGTCGTACAGGCTGGCGCGCACACCGTCGATGGCCTCGGCGCCGTCGCGTACCGCCATGGCCATGCGCGCGGTGTTGCCGTAGCTGCTGATGTAGAAGATCAGCAGGGTTTTGGCTCGGTCCGCCGATTCGTTATGCAGCAGCGGCGCGGCCAGTTGCCGGTAGCGCTGCACATAGCTGCGCGGCGCGTCGCGTAGGATCGGGCCGTGGGCGGGGGCGATGAGTCGTAGGTCCAGCGGTTCAATCAGCTCCAGCCCGGCGCGCACATGCTCGCGGAACGGCCGCATGATGTGCTGGTAGTAATACTCGAACGAAAAACGGAAATCGCCGACGCGATCGTTGAACAGGCGGTCGTCGCAGAAATGGCAGCCGAACACGTCGCCGGAGAACAGCATCGCTTCTTCATTCAGATAGGTACATTGGGTGTCCGGCCAGTGCAAAAAGGGGGTGTTGAGAAAAGCCAGCGTGCGCCCGCCCAGCTCCACCGTGTCGCCGGTATCCACCGGCGTATAGGCCAGGTCTTCGCTTTTCAGCAGGCCCTTCAACATGGTTTGCGCCTTCACCGAGATAATCAGCCGCGCGTTCGGCGCCCGCCGCATCAATTCAGGCAGCGCGCCGGTGTGGTCGGGTTCCAGATGGTTGAGAACGATGACGGTGATTTCGTCGTAGCGTGCCACCTGTTCCAGTCGCTCGAAGAACGTGTCCGCGAACTCCGCCTTCACCGTGTCGATCACCGCCACCCCCGTCTCGCCGCGCACGCAATAGGCGTTGTAGGTAGTGCCATTGGCGGTTTTGAGGATGACGTCGAACACCCGCAATTGCGGGTCGAGGGCGCCGATCCAGAACACGCCGGGGGCGAGGGCGATGGGCTTCATGCCGTTTTTGCCTCAAGCGCAGCCTGATAGGTTGCTTCCACGGCGGCCTGATACCGCGCCAGCAGGGCGGGCGAGATGCCGGTAAGCGAACCGGGCGGATTCAGTTCGCGGCCCAGCTCGTCGAGGATCGCGCCCTCGATCGGGCAGATGCTGCCGCACTGCGCATCCAGGTAGTCGCCGATGCACTCGGTGCATTTGTCCGGGTCGATCAGGAAATGCGGGCTGGCTTGGTAGATCGCCTGATTGGGACACAGCGGCTCGCAGGCATAGCAGTTGACGCAGGTTGAGAGGATTTCAAAGGCCATGATCGTGTCTCCCTAAGCCGCTTTCTGTTGCACCACCGGCTTGGCCGCCAGCTTGCCAGCCGCATCCATCTCCGCGTAAACCGCCAGCACCGCGTCCTCGATGGCTTCCATCGCGTGTTCGCCGTTGGGCTGGATGCCGGCGGCTTCGAGCGGGCCCCAGGGTTCGTAACCGACCTTGGAACAGAGCACGACCTCGCAACCGGACAGTTCGCGGATGGTCACGTCCAGCGCGCTCTCGCCGTCGCCGCAGGTATCACCGCCCTCGCAATACGGAATCGTTTTGCGGTGGCCGATGAAGCGCACGCCAAACTCCGAGGCTTCATAGATCAGAAACTCGCTGGCGTGGCCGAAGTGCTCGTTGATCACGCCGCCGCCCTTGGTGGCTACCGCCATCAGCACGGGGCGCGTTTTCGCTTTGTCCTGCTTCAGACCGCTGATCGCTACCAGCTCAGTTTTCGCAGTGCGCGCCAGTTCCTTGATTTCCAGTTCACGAGCAATCTGGGCATGCACTTCGGCGCGCTTCACCATCGCGGCGGGGTAGTCGATTTCCATGTCCTCGATCTTGTCCAGGGTGAATTCCTGGCCGCGATCCTCGCCCAGCATGCCGACCGCATCGGCGCGGCACTGGCGGCAATGGCGCATCATGTTCATGTCGCCGGCACAGGCGTCCTGCAGCTTCTGCAATGCCTCGTGGGTCGGGCCGGGCTGGCCCATCAGGCCGTAAAACGTGCCGTGTTCCGGCTCGGCGATCAGCGGCATGACGTTATGCAGGAAAGCGCCTTTGGCTTTGACCACCTTCGACACTTCCACCAGATGTTCGTCGTTGATGCCGGGGATCATCACCGAGTTGACCTTCACCAGAATGCCGCGCGCGGTCAGCATCTCCAGGCCTTTCTGTTGCTGCGCAATCAGGATCGCCGCGCCTTCGCGGCCGGTTATTCGCTTGTTTTTCCAGAACACCCACGGATATATCTTTGCACCCACGTCCGGATCGACGCAGTTGATGGTGATGGTGACGTGGTCAATATTGTGCTTGCACAACTCATCCACCGATTCCGGCAAGGTGAGGCCATTGGTTGACACGCACAGCTTGATGTCCGGCGCTTTCTCGCTGAGTTCGCGGAAGGTCGCGAAAGTGCGCTCCGGGTTGGCTAGCGGGTCTCCCGGTCCAGCGATGCCGAGCACCGTCATCTGCGGTATGTTGGCGGCTACCACCATGACCTTTTTCACCGCCTGCGCCGGGGTCAACACCTCCGACACCACGCCGGGGCGCGACTCGTTGGAGCAGTCATACTTTCGGTTGCAGTAATGGCACTGGATATTGCAGGCCGGCGCCACCGCCACGTGCATGCGGGCGAAATAGTGATGCGCCTGTTCCGAATAGCACGGGTGGTTATGCACCTTGGCACGGATGTGTTCCGGTAGATGGCCAAGTTGATCGCCGGTGGAACCGCAGGAGTGGAAATCACAGCCGCTGGGTTCGGTGCTGGTATTGAGTACGGGAAGGTCCACGGATCATCCTTCAAGTGGTGATGACCTAGATACTGCAAACTCCGTGCCGGTTGTCGTATAGTTCATATGTTGTTGTTTTTATTTGTTAATATTAAATTTACGTGCAATACCTGTCGCAAACGACACAGACTTAGCAGCGCGGGTTGTGGTGAAGGCGACAAAGACTCCTAGCCGCATCCGTGTGCGCGCCCTCGAACAGGCATCGATACATGAGCAAAAAAGTCCGCCCCCAGGAGGCCAGGCCAGGCGCCCGATCTGAAACGGTTCAGGTGGGGAGCGGTTATGCGTACACCGGCGCGAAGGCCTTGTCCGGCTCATCGGCGGGGCCGTTGTCGCCCCAGTAAGGCGACAGCTTGCGCAACTGCGCGACGATCTCGGGCGCCACCTGGATGACCCGGTCGACCTCAGCCTCGGTCGAGTAGCGCGACAGGGAGAAACGGATGGTGCCGTGGGCAGCGGTGTAGGGGATGCCCATCGCACGCATGACGTGGCTGGGTTCTAGGCTGCCCGAGGTGCAGGCAGAACCGGACGAAGCGGCAATGCCGAACTTGTTGAGCAGGAGCAGGATCGCCTCGCCCTCGATGAATTCGAACGCGATGTTGCTGGTGTTGGGCAGGCGGTTGGTAACGTCGCCGGTGGGGAAGGCGCGCGGCACGCGGGCGAGGATGCCGGCCTCCAGCTTGTCGCGCAGGCGCTTCACCTCGGTGTTCTCGTAGTGCATGTGCTGCATGGCCTGTTCACAAGCAAGACCAAGACCGACGATGGCGGCGGTGTTCTCGGTACCAGCGCGCCGACCGCGTTCCTGGTGGCCGCCTCTCAATAAAGGACGGAAGCGCACGCCGCGTTTCAGATACAGCACGCCGATGCCTTTCGGCGCATGCAGCTTGTGGCCGGACAGCGAAAGCATGTCGATCTTGCTGGTCTTCAGGTCGATCGGCACCTTGCCCACCGCCTGCACCGCGTCGGTGTGGAACAGCACCCCGGCGGCATGGGCCATTTCGGCCATTTCCAGCACCGGGAAGAAGCTGCCGGTCTCGTTGTTGGCCCACATCACGGAAACCACGGCGACACGGTCGGACAGCAGCCTGGCGTAGGCGTCGAGGTCGAGACGGCCTCTCTCGTCGACCTTTAGCCTGTGGACCTTGTAGCCCTCTTTTTCCAAATGGGCGCAGAGGGCGAGGACAGCCGGATGCTCGATGCTGGTGGTGATGATTTCCTTCTTTTCCGGGTTGGACTTGATGGCGGAGAGGAGGGCGGTGGCATCGGATTCCGTGCCGCAGGAGGTGAAGATGATCTCGGATTCGTGCTCGGCGCCCAGTAGTTCCTGCACCTGCAAGCGCGCCTTCTTGATTGCCAGGCCCACCTTGTTGCCGAAGCTGTGCATGGAGGAAGGGTTGCCGAACTGCTCGGTGAAGAAGGGCAACATGGCCGCGACCACGGTGTCGTCGACGCGGGTGGTGGCGTTGTTGTCGAGATAGATGCCGTCCATGGGGCTGTCCTTTTCGGTTACGGGTGGCTGGCGGCGCGCGACAGGGAGCCGGCGCGGCTGGGCACGAGCTTGACGAATTCGCCCAGGTCTTCCATCAGCTTCTGCTGGATGCCTTGCAGGGTCAGTGCTTCCATCTGGCAGCCGGAGCAGGCGCCGGTCATGTTGACGTAGATGGTCTTGCCATCGACATCCACCAGTTCGATGTCGCCGTGGTCGCGCCGTAATTGCGGGCGCATGGCATCCAGCACGATCTCGATGCGCTTGATCCGTTGCAGGTTGGTCAACTTGGCGGGCTGGGCTTCTTCCTTTAGTTCCACCGTATGCGGGTTGAAGGTCTCGCCGCGTTCGGCCAACACTTTCACCAGGATTTCCTCGATACCTTCATGGCAGGACGAGCAGCCGCCGCCGGCCTTGGTGTAGTTGATGACGTCTTCCACCGAGGATAGGTTGTTGGCGCGCACGGTGTCTTCGATCAGCACCGCGTCGATGGCGAAGCACTTGCAGATCAGCGCGCCTTCCTCGTGGTTGTCCTTCCATTCCTCGCCGCGATAGTTGGCGACGGCGGCATGCAAGGCCTCGCGGCCCATTACCGAGCAGTGCATCTTTTCCGGCGGCAGGCCGTCGAGGTAGTCGGCGATGTCTTTGTTGCTGACCTTGAGTGCGGCGTCCAACGTCATGCCCTTGACGATCTCAGTCAGCGCCGAGCTGGAGGCGATGGCCGAGCCGCAGCCAAAGGTCTGGAAGCGGGCATCTTGGATGGTCTCGGTATCGGGGTCGACCTTGAGCATCAGGCGCAAAGCGTCGCCGCAGTTGAGCGAACCGACATCGCCGACCGCATTGGCGTCATCCAGCGCGCCGGCGTTGCACGGGCTGAAGAAGTGTTCCTTGACCTTGTCCGAGTAGTCCCACATTTTCGTATTCCTTTAGGCGGAGAATGAGGAGCCGCACGCGCATGAACTGGTGGCGTTGGGGTTGACAAACTTGAAGCCGGAGCCGTTCAGGCTGTCGACGAAGTCCACCGTGACGCCGTTGAGCAGCGGCGCGGAAAACGGGTCGACCAGCAGCTTGATCTGGCCGCACTCGACCACCACGTCGTCTTCGGCCGCCTGCTCTTCCAGGCTCATGCCGTACTGGAATCCCGAACAGCCACCGCCCGAGATGGCAATGCGCAGGCCGGCAACAGGGGCTGCGGCGCCCTTGATGAACTTGTCGATGGCGGAGAGGGCGGAAGGGGTAAGCGTGATCATGTCGGGCTCCTGTCAGGGTGACGATGAACAGGTATCTGCAAGCCCTGTGCCAGCCTAATTTTTAATTCAACTCGTTGTTAATAAAAGCGGTTCGCTCAAGGCAATGGCCAACCCCGGTGTCTGGAGTGCCACCCTCAGGGGTGCTTGTAGGGTTTGCGACAGACCGGTAGCGCCGGCCTCGGTGGGGTGCGCCTACTGGGCAAGGGTCAAATCTGTTTCACCTTGATGTTCAAGGTCTGTATCCGATAGGCGATCTGCCTCGGCGTCATCTCCAGCAGACGCGCGGCCTTGGCCTGCACCCAGCCGGCCTGTTCCAGCGCGGCGATGACCCGTTCGCGTTCGTCCAGGTTGGGATTGTCGAGGTCGACGGCCTGCATGGCACCACAACCAAAGCTGACTTGCTCCTCGATGCCGGTTAGCAATATCGCGTCGCGGTCGATGATTTCGGCCTCGGTCAGCACGGCGGCGCGTTCCAGGCAGTTTTCCAGTTCGCGCACGTTGCCGGGCCAGGCGTGGTGCATCAGCACGCGCAGGGCCGCGTCGGTAAGTTCGAGCGGGCGGCTTTGCTGACGGGCGATCTTGTCGACCAGGAAGTGGGCGATGTCGGGGATGTCTTCCAGGCGTTCGCGCAGCGCCGGCAGGGTGATGGGCATGACGTTGAGGCGGTAATACAAGTCCTCGCGGAAGCGGCCGGCAGCGACTTCACCTTCCAGATCGCGGTGGCTGGCGGCGATGACGCGCACATCCACCTTGATGGTGTGGTTGCCGCCGACCCGTTCCATCTCGCCTTCTTGCAACACCCGCAGCAGCTTGGACTGAAACGCGGCGGAGACCTCGCCGACTTCATCGAGGAACAGGGTGCCGCTATCGGCCTGTTCAAAGCGGCCTTTGCGCTGGTTCACGGCGCCGGTAAAGGCGCCCTTCTCGTGGCCGAACAGTTCCGATTCCAGCAGGTTTTCCGGCAGCGCGGCGCAGTTGAGTTTGACGAAGGGCGCCTTCGCGCGCGGCGAGTTGTAGTGGATGGCATTGGCGATGAGCTCCTTGCCGGTGCCGGTCTCGCCCCGGATCAACACCGTGGTGTTCCATTTCGCCACCAGGCGCACCTGCTCGAACACTCGGCGCATCGACTGGGTGTGGCCGATGATGTTGTCAAAGCCGTATTGCCCGCGCACGGTGCGGCGCAAGGTATCGCGTTCCTCGGTGAGGGCCTGGCGCTCCTTCTGCACGTCGGCAGACAGGCGCACGGCCTGGCCAACCAGGTTGGCGACCATCTCCATGAACTGGATGTATTCATCGAGCAGGCCTTCGGCACCGGTGGCGGTCTGTGCGGCCAGCACGCCGGCCACCTTGCGACCGATGCGGATGGGTACGCCGACGAAGCCGCATTCCGGATCGTAGAGGGCGAGCTTGCCGAGAAAGCGCGGTTCGTCGGCGATGCGTTCGACGGCGATCGGCTCGCCCTCTTCCAGAATCATCCCGACCACGCCTTCACCAGGGCGATAGCGGATTTCCTCGATGAATATCCGGTCCAGCCCATGCGCGACGGAGACCTGGAGTTCACCTGTTTCCGGTTCAACCAGACTGACCATGCCGCGTTCCATGCCAACACCGTCGTGCAGTACGCGTAGCACGGCGGTCAGCGTCTCCTTGAGGTTCAGTGAGTGCGAAAGCACCTGGCTGACCTGGTACAGCGTCTCCAGTTCGGTGCGCAGTAGTTCGTGTTTGAGTTTGTTGTCGAGGTCTTCCATCTCAGCCGCCCTTGGCACAGGGAAGTTGCACGCGCACCCGACAACCGTCGCGGATGGCCGGATCGATGTCGATCAGGCCACCGTGGCGGGCTGCGGTTTCCTGGGCCATCGTGAGGCCCATGCCAAGATGTCCGCGCTCTGCGCCCTTGGTAGTGAAGAACGGCTCGAACACTTTGTAGCGCCATTCCTCCGGAATGCCGGGGCCGCTGTCTTCCAGGATGACTTCGATATGGTCCGGGTGGGGCAGGGTGAGTAGGCGTATGACGCGCTCATCGGCATGATCGGCGGTGCGGCGCTCGTTCAGGGCTTCGATGGTGTTGGCCAGCAGGTGCCGGAACAGTGCGGCAAGCTGAGTAGCGCCACCGTTGACGGATGGCAATTCCGGCGCTGGATTCCACTCGACCACCACGCCGGCGCCGAGCAGGGCGGGGGTGCTCATCTTTAGCACATCGCGCAGTACTTCATTCAGATTCAGCGGCTGAATGGCTTCCGCTGTCTGGTTGGGCATACAGGCACGCAGGGTATCCAGGGCGGCACGGCTGTCGCGTAGAGCGGAGTCCATGGCGGCATCGATGGTTTTCTCGCCATTGCCGTCATGTCGCCGTTCCAGCAGACGAACTGCGGCGCTCAGTGTGTTGAGCGGACCTTCCAGTTGGTACACCGCGCCGGCCAGGGTCTCGCGCAGGCCCTGGATGCGCTCCTGTTCGGCTAGCAGCGCGGACAGACTGTTGAGGCGGATGGCTTCCTGCTGGTGTTTGATCTCGCTGATGTCCTGCGCGGTCAGCAGCAGGTAATGGCGCCGCACCGGTTCATAGAAGGCTTCGGCGCTGATGTCCTGTTCCTCGAACCAGGACACCGCGCAGGCAAACCATCTAGGAACGCCCCCAGGCCGTTCCAGTCTTAACTCGCGATGGTGAATGGGCTGGCGGCGTGCGCGGGCAAGGTCGAATGCGGCCCCCATCTGCTCACGCAGCAAGGACAGCAAAGTAGCGGCGGGCTCGCGGCCGAGGTCGCCGATCAGTTTTTTGTATTCCTGATTGTCGAGCACCACGCGGTCGTCCTCGTCGAGCAGGCAAAGGGCCACCTGGGCGGCATCGACCACCGATTCGATCATCGCTTTCTGGTTTTGCACCTGACGTTCCAGGCGGTGCACCTCGGTGACGTCGCGGTGCATGCCGAGATAGTGGCTGGTATGGCCCTCCGCATCCACCACCGGAGTGATGGTGAGATCGGCCAGATAGCGACTACCGTCACGGCGCCGGTTGACCAGCAGGCCGTTCCAGGCGCGCTGTCGCTTGAGTTGCGCCCACAAGGTTTGGTACACCAGCTTGGGTGTGACCTGGTAGGACAGGATGGATTCATTGTGGCCGACGACGCCCACTTGGCTATAGCCGGTTACCCGCTCGAATGCCGGATTGGCATAGAGTATTTTGGCCTTGGTATCGGTGATGGAAATGGCCAGCGCGGATTGCTCTACGGCCTGGCGGAAGACTTGGTGGGGAAGGTCGGGAGGGGTGGACATGGTAGTCTTTTAGTATGGATTCAATACTTACCCAGCAATATCCATGCCGGTAATAGGGATGGCACGGCTACACGGATAAATTCACCCCCTCCTTGAAAGCATGTCACCTTGCTACACGCGGCGTAGAGACGAATTTATGCGCCCAATACGTTTGTCGCATTTCCCACAGGAACCCCCATAACGCCCCATCCGCGACAACGGTAATTAGCACCAAATTAGTGCAATAGAACGGCAAGGCCATGATTTTCCATGCACTGAGGGTTTCCCCCTTGCTTGGCACAAGTATTGCGGAAGTCTCCCCAGGAGATCGAAACCATGCGCGAATACCTACTACTGCTTCTGAGCACCGCCATCGTCAACAACGTGGTGCTGGTGAAATTTCTTGGCCTGTGCCCGTTCATGGGCATCTCCAAGAAAGTGGACACCGCCGTCAGCATGGGCCTGGCCACCACCTTCGTGATGACCATGGCCTCGGCTTCCTGCTGGTTGCTGGAACACTGGCTGCTGGCGCCGCTGGGCATGCTGTATCTGCGCATCCTGGTCTACATCCTGGTGATCGCGGTGGTGGTGCAGTTCACCGAAATGGTGGTGCGCAAGAGCAATCCCGCCCTTTACCAGCTACTGGGCATTTACCTGCCGCTCATCACCACCAACTGCGCGGTGCTGGGCATCCCGCTGCTGACCACCCAGGAAAACCTGTCCTTCGCCCACAGCCTGGTGTACGGCTTCGGCTCAGCGGTCGGCTTCTCCATGGTACTGGCGCTGTTCGCCGGACTGCGTGAGCGGCTGGCCATCGCCCAAGTGCCAGGCGCATTCGCCGGAGCGCCCATCGGTTTTGTCACCGCGAGCTTGCTCGCTCTGGCTTTTATGGGCTTTGCCGGCCTGGTTTAAGGAGGAACACATGCTCATCGCCATCTTTAGCCTCACTGTCCTGGGCGGCTCGCTCGGTTTATTCCTAGGCTATGCCGCGCGCCGCCTGGAGGTGGAAGGCAATCCTCTAGTCGAGGAAATTCAGGCCATCCTGCCCGGCTCGCAATGCGGCCAATGCGGTTTTCCCGGCTGCGCCGGCGCAGCGCAAGCCCTGGCCAACGGCGTGGCGCCGGTGACCCTGTGCCCGCCTGGTGGCCGCGAAGTGGTGGCGCTGCTGGCGGCAAAACTGGGTATGGAAGTTAATTTGGCAGAGATCAAGAACGCTGTGCCGCAGATTGCGGAAGTCCAGGATGAGCTCTGCATTGGCTGTACCAAGTGCTACAAGGTCTGTCCCACCGATGCCATCATGGGCGCAGCCAAACAGATCCACGCGGTGTTCAGGGAGGCCTGTACCGCTTGCGGCAAATGCGTGGAGGTCTGTCCGACCGAAGCAACCCGCCTGATTTCAGTGCCGGTGACTTTGCAGTCCTGGTACTGGACTAAACCGGTGATGCCAGGAGCGGCGGCATGAATCCACTTTCCAGCCTATTCTCCAGCTTTCGCTCGCGTGGCGGCGTGCACCCGGACGGCCGCAAGCAACTCTCCACCGAACCGCCAATCCGCCTCCTACCCTTGCCACCGTTACTGTTCGTGCCGCTACAACAGCACGTCGGCGCGGCGGCCCGGGTTTCGGTTCTGGTCGGCGATCGGGTATTGAAAGGCCAGTTGATTGGGGCCAGTGGCGGCAACATCTCGGCACCGGTGCATGCGTCCACCTCCGGGCGGGTGGTGGCCATCGGCGACTTTCCCTCGCCGCACCCCTCCGGTTTACCCAGCGCTACCATCACGATCGAACCGGACGGCGCGGAGCGCTGGATCGAAACCCGTGTTCCGGACGATCCCTTCAGTCTGTCGCCCGAAGAAATCGCCACGCGGGTCGGCGCGGCGGGCATCGTTGGCCTGGGCGGCGCCACCTTCCCCTCGGCGGTGAAGCTCAACCTGTCGCGCAAGAGCGGTATCGCCACTTTGATCGTCAACGGCGGCGAGTGCGAGCCCTATCTGACCTGCGACGACCGCCTGATGCGCGAGCGTGCCGACGGCATCGTCGAGGGCATCCGGCTGATTGCTTACGCCGCCGGCGCCCGCGAAATACTGGTGGGTATTGAGGACAACAAGCCGGAAGCCATCGCCGCCATGCGGCGGGCGGCGGCCAGCAGCGAAGTCCAGATTAAGGTGGTTCCAGCCATGTACCCGATGGGTTGGGATAAACGGATGATCCAGGTACTGACCGGCAAGGAGGTGCCAGCGGAAGGCCGTAGCGCCGAGATTGGCGTGCTGGTACACAACGTCGCTACCGCCTGGGCGGTGCGCGAAGCGATCCGTTCAGGCCGGCCACTGGTCTCGCGTGTGGTCACGGTTAGCGGCGCAGCGGTGGCTGCACCGGGCAATCTGGAAGTGCCCATCGGCGCCCTTGCAGCCGATCTGATCAAGGCCTGCCGCGGCCTGACCTCGGACCCGGCGCGTCTAGTGCTGGGCGGTCCCATGATGGGTACTCAGTTGCCGCACCTGAAGGTGCCCATGGTGAAAGGCAGCAGCGGCCTGCTGGCGCTGACCAGCAAGGAGATCGGGCTGCTCACGCCAGCCCCCTGCATCCGCTGCTCATCCTGTGTGCGTGCTTGCCCCGCCGGCCTGCTGCCGCTGGAAATGGCCGCCCACATTCGCGCCGCCGACCTGGCCTCCGCCGTCGGGCTGGGCTTGAAGGATTGTATCGGCTGCGGCTCCTGTTCCTATGTCTGTCCGGCCCATATCCCCCTGGTGCATTACTTCAACTATGCCAAGGGCGAACTGGGGGCGCTGGAAAAGGCCAAGTTGCGCACGGATGCGACCCGGAAACTGGCCGATATGCGTAACGAGCGCATGCAACGCATTGCCCGCGAACGCGAGGAAGCCGCACGGCAACGCGCTGCCAGGAAGGCCGAGGCCGACGCGGCGAAGAAGGCAGCCGCTACAGCCGCCATAGAAAAGGAATTAGCATGATCCCCCTCAGCCATGCCCCCCACGCCCACGCGCCCATGACCGTCGGCCAGGTCATGGCCACGGTCTTGCTGGCACTCATCCCCGCCACCCTCTACGGCTTCTGGCTCTACGGCTGGCCAGCCGTCTTCCTGTGGGTGGTGGCAATGGGTACCGCCCTGCTGGCCGAAGCGGCGGCCCTGTTCCTGCAAGGTCGCGCGGCCAAGCCGGCGCTGCTGGACGGCTCGGCCGCGCTCACCGCCTGGCTACTGGCCATCTCTCTGCCGCCGTTCGCACCCTGGTGGATCGCCGCCATCGGCTCGGTGTTCGCCATTGTCATCGCCAAGCAGGTGTTCGGCGGCCTCGGCCAAAACGTGTTCAACCCGGCGATGGCGGCGCGGGTGATGCTACTGATCTCCTTCCCGGTCGAGATGACGCTGTGGGCAGCGCCCATGCCGATCACCAGCACGCAGGCGCCCGCTTTGATGGAAGGACTGGCGATTACCTTTGGTGGCTCGCACTGGGATGGCATGGCCAGCGCTACCCTGCTTGGCCACGTGAAGACCGAATTCAGCCGGGGCATCGATCTCACTACTAGTCTGCCCGCGCACTTCTCCGCCGTGCAGGGCGGCTTGCTGGATGCAGCCTGGGGCAGCCGGGCCGGTAGTCTGGGAGAAACCGCCGGCCTGCTGTTGTTGCTCGGTGGCGTGTTCCTAATCGTTCGTGGCGTTATCACCTGGCATGCGCCGGTGGCCATGTTGCTGGGCGTGGCCGCCCCCGCGCTGCTTGCCCATGCCCTATCCCCGGCGCATTACCTGGGCGTGCTACCGCACCTGCTCTCGGGCGGGCTGATGCTGGCCGCCTTCTTTATCGTCACCGATCCAGTGACCTCGCCCAACACCACGGCCGGCCTACTCGTGTTCGGCCTGCTCTGCGGTCTGCTGACTTGGATCATCCGTACCTGGGGCGGCTATCCGGAAGGCGTGGCGTTCGCAGTCATGATCATGAATTCACTAACCCCGATCATTGATCGCTACGTCAAACCGCGTATCTATGGCCGCGACCGTAAGGGCCAGTCTTTGCAACTAGAAGCGAAGCGGAGCGAGAAATGAATCTCGAACAACTACGCGGCATGTTCGCCTACCCCGGGGCGGTCCTTGGCGGCATCGGCCTATTGACCAGCGGTGCCTTGGCCCTGGCCGATCGGGCCACGCTGACAGACATCAAGATGGCCCAGGATCGGGACATGAAGCTATCCCTGACCCAGGTGCTGCCGGGCCACTACGAAAACGACCTACTCAAGGATACGGTCACGCTGCCTGGGCCGGATGGCGAGGTCACGGTCTATCGCGCCTGCCAGAAGGGTCACGTGGTGGCCGTGGTATTCAAGGTCCAGGCGCGTGGCTATGCCGGCCCGGTGGTGAGCATGATGGGCGTGGACCGCGACGGAAAAATGCTAGGTGTGCGGGTCATTAAGCACTCGGAAACCCCGGGCCTGGGCGACAAGGTGGAACCGGCCAAGAGCCACTGGATACATAGCTTCGAAGGTAAGTCTCTGGGTGAGACTTCAGCCGAAAAATTCGCAGTGAAGAAGGACGGCGGCGTGTTCGACCAGTTCGCCGGCGCCACCATCACACCACGCGCGGTGGTGAAGTCGGTCAAGGGCGGCCTGCTGTTTTTCGCCAGGGAAAGGGTTCGCCTGCTGGCTGATAACGCCGTCATCGCGGGCAAACCCTCTGCTACCAAGGAAATACCATGAGCAACGACTACACGCGCATCGCCAAGGATGGTCTCTGGAACAACAATATCGTGTTCGCACAGATTCTTGGTATGTGCCCAACCATGGCGGTCACCGGCAGCGCCACCAATGGCCTGGGCATGGGCCTGGCCACCACCGCCGTACTGGTGGCGTCCAACACACTGGTGTCGATGGTGCGTAATGTGGTCACCCCTGACGTGCGCATCCCGGTCTACATCGTCCTCATCGCCACCCTGGTGACCCTGGTCGATGTCGGTATCAACGCCTGGGCGCATGATCTTTACAAGGTACTCGGCCTGTATATCGCTCTAATCGTCGCCAACTGCGCGGTTCTTGGCCGCGCCGAAGCCTATGCGCAGAAGGTCGGCATGCTGCCCGCCGCCGTCGATGGACTGATGATGGGCCTTGGCTTCACCTTCGCCCTGACCACCATCGGTGGCATCCGCGAAGTGATCGGCGGCGGCACCCTGTTCGCCAATGCCCACCTGCTCCTGGGTCCGTCCTTCTCGTTCCTGGAAACCACGCTCATCCCGGGCTACAAGGGCTACCTGCTGTTCATCTTGCCGCCCGGCGGCTTCCTGGTCCTGGGCTTCCTCCTCGCTGGCAAGCGGATACTGGACAAGCGCATGGCGCATCGCTGCGTGGCCCTGACATCTGCCCCAGCGCCAGTGGCAGGTTGAAAGGGAGAACGCCATGCAAGTCGCCGTCGCCTACGCCGAACCCACGCAGCAGGTCTGGTTACGCATCGAAGTACCTGAAGACGCTACGGTGGAACAGGCCATCATCCAGTCGGGACTGCTGCGCCAGTTTCCCGGACTTGACTTGACCGAACGCGCGGTCGGCATCTTCGGTAGGCAGGTGAAGCTAAATGCGGAGCTGAAAACCGGCGACCGCATCGAGATTTATCGCGCCATCACCGCCGACCCAGCCACCGTGCCACGGCGGCAGATGGCGGATGAGGATGACGACGATTGAGGCAGGTGCGAATTAATTCGCACCTACAGCAGCTCGTTGCCTATCTCTGCTAGCGGCCACGGCGGCGGCGAGTCGCTGGCCAGAGCCGCCAGCGTGTAGCTGCCCAGACCTTCGGCCAGTTCCTGTTCGATCGGCTTCCACTGGCAGTGCATCACGCAGGCGGTTTTGTCATCGCAAATCTTGAAGCCGAGCAGACATTCACGGGTGACGCGGCGGCTGTGGGTGAGCTGCAAGATATCAAGCAAGGTGATGGTTACGGCATCAGTATTGAGTTTTACGCCACCGCCGCGTCCGCATGCCGTCGTGAGCCAGCCGGCGCGGGTGGGGGCCTGGATCAGCTTGGCCAGGTAGAACACCGGCAGCCCGAGTTCATTGGCTATGTGGCGCGCCGAGACGGTTTTGCCAATGGGCTGACGTGCCAGGTAGATCAGCGCTTGCAGGGTGTACTGGCTAGCGCGGCTGAGCAGCATCGCGTCAACTCTGTCGCAACTGTCTCAACCAGGCTTGCTGGAAGATGCGTTTACGGTGCTGTTCCATCAGAGTGCGGATTGGCGCGCGCGCTTGGTCGAGGCTGAGTATCCGCTCTTCCTGAATGGCCTCGCACAGCAGCAGATGGAAGCCCAGCGGTGATTCCAGTACGTCGCTGATCTGGCCGGCCGTCATGGCGAACAGGGCAGCGCCGAGTTCGGGATACAGCTTGCCGCGCGGCACGTCGCCGAGCAGGCCACCTTGCAGGGCGGTGGGACATTCGGAATGTTTGAGCGCCTGTTCCTCGAAGCGTTTTGCGTCCTTGGCTAGGCGTGCGGCGACGGCTTCGATGCGAGCGCGGGCGGTTGTGGCGGTGTTTTCCGGTAGATCCGGATTGACAGTGACCAGAATGTGGCGGGTGCGGCGGGTTTCTGGACGGCGGAACTGGTCCGGGTGGTACTGGTAGAACAGTTCGACGTCAATTTCGGAAACCTGCGGTGCCCGCGTGCCGACTTTCTCCAGGATGGCTTCGACGCTCAGTTCACGTTCCAGCGCCGCGACTAAACCATTCTGATTGAGGCCGTTACGCGCCAGATCGGTGATGAATTCGTCCGCCACAGGATAGCGTTTGCGAATTTCTTCGAATGCGGATTGCCGGCTGGCTTCCGGCACCATCGCGTCGCGTGCTTCCGGCGCCAGCAGCACACGCCCTTCCAGGCCGTATTGCCGGTTGGCCAGATTGTGTACGCGGGTGCGTTCGTCTGCGGCGAGTTCAGTCGGCACTTTACCGAACAGGCTTTGTGCGATTTTTAGTTCCAGGTAAGCGAGGACGGAGGGTTCAGGCATAGGGGCCATCCGGGCTGTCCAGCAGTGCTTCCGGCACTTGCAACAGGCTTCTGCCGGGGAAATGCACGTGGTATTGCACGCCGTCCGATAAGTCGTGCAGCACCTTGAAAACTTCGCCCACGCTGCCGGCCGGGACGGCGATTTCGCCGCAGATCGACAAGGCTAGCCGGGCTTGTACTTTCTCGCGTGCTTCGAAGCGGCTATTTACCCAGGGCTCGTCGGCGCCGATCAGTTCTTCATCGCGGCAGCCGACGATGCGTCCCTGATCGAGGAAATCGACGGTGTAGATGATCTGATCCTGCAGGAAGGTGCCGACATTCATCACGTAGCCGACACTGCCGCGCTTGACCAGCAGATTGCCCACGTCCAGGCCAGGAAAGGTGCCATCGTTGCGCACATTGCGCGTCAGTCGCACGGCGACGCCGAAGTCGAAGCGCTGTTCCATTGCAATCAGCTTCTCAAGGCAGCCTCGGAACTGTGGCAGATGCCACTGCCGCCGCAACCGCAGTTCCCCTCCGCTGGTTTTGTTGCAACGGTGATGGCGGCGATGGGTACGAAGGCGGTCTGTGGCTCGTGCATGTGGAATACCTTGAATACCTTTTCGGTGAGCGCGTCAGATTCCACGAAGTCCTGGTAAGCGCGCGTCAGCAGGGTGGTATAGATCACTCGCCGCGCGGATTCGGACTCTGGCGGCACGCCGGCTTGGGCCAGATAGTCGTGATAGCGCTGCAGGACGTGCAGCCGATTGACGTGCACTACGGCGGGATCGTAGACGACACCAAAGTAGTTGAGGAAGTCTTCGGCGGATTTCAACTCTTCTAGTGCTTCATCCAAGGTCAGGTCATCCATCACGGTTCCTTTAAAGTAGGGTGCGCCATGCGCACCGTTGACGAGGTGCGCATGGCGCACCCTACGGATTGGTTCATGCCACCGCCTCCGGCTTTTCCCGTACTAGGTCAAGTAGGGCTTTGCCTCCCAGGCAGTCGTGGCGGTCGAGCTCGCTGAGCTTCTCCAGCATGGCTTCGCCGCTGGCGTTATCGCCCAAACGTAGGAGGAGATAGCCAGCGGCTTTCAGTACCGTCAGGTAGAAGCGCAGCAGGCCCATCGAGAGCATCACCGCATGGCCGATATGTTCGGGGTGCAGTTGCTGCCATTGGGTGGGCAGATCGAGACGACGACCGGCCACGTCCAGCGCGCGGTTGGCGACCAGCAGGGCGTCTTCCAGGCGGTGCTGGTAGAAGTAGAAGCGGTACAGCGCGACCAGGACCACGAGCTGTTCCGGCGCCAGAAGGTAGGCGCGCAGCAGCATGGCTTCTGCGTCGCAATCGCCATCGCCGTAACAGGCGCCGGCCTCCAGCAGCAGGCGCTCGATTTCAAGGGGCAACGGGTCGTCGAAGTAGAGCGTGGTCTGGTCGAATTGCATCAAGTCCATGGGATACTCACATTCTCATGGTGTGCGCGACTTGCGCACAAATCGCCACATCTTATGAATGATGAAACGGATATTGGGTTCATCACCACCGCCTTACCATGCCGGCCATCGCACCTACCACGGCGCGGCCGATCAGTCGTTGATACAGGAACAGCAGTTCATGATCCGCCGGGGAACGCTTGGCGTGTTCGGCAAAGGTGCGGATATCGAGCAGTAGTTCGCGCGCTTCAGTCGGGCTCACGGATAGGCCCATGCTCGCATAAGCCGCCATGATGCCGTGCGAACCCGAATGCTTGCCGACCACCAGGGTATGGCGGCGACCGACTTCGCGTGGATCGAAGGACTGGTAAGTGTTGGTATCTTTCAGCAGGCCGTCGACGTGGATGCCGGATTCGTGGGTGAACACGCCTTCGCCGACCACGCTTTTCTGCCAGGACACCGGTCGGCCGGAAGCCGCAGCGACCGTGTCGGATAAGGCCGGAAACAGGGAGAGATCGACACCGGTGGACATGTCGTACAGCTTGGCCAGGCCGAGAGCGACTTCTTCCAGTGGCGCATTGCCCGCGCGCTCACCCAGACCGTTGACCGTGGTGTTCACATGTGTAGCGCCCGCACGGCAGGCAGCCAGGGAGTTGGCGGTGGCCAACCCCAGATCGTCGTGGGCATGCATCTCGATTTCCAGATCGACCGTGCCGCGTAGCGTGGCGATGGCCTCATGTACGCCAAAGGGCTCCATTACCCCCAGCGTGTCGGCAAAACGCAGGCGGCGCGCGCCGGCTTCCTGCGCGGCCTCGGCCACGCGTAACAGAAACTCCTGATCGGCACGCGAGGCATCCTCGCAACCGACGATGACCTCCAGCCCGAGATCGAGCGCGCGTGGCACCATGTCGCGGATCGACCGCAAAACCCAGGTGCGGTCCTTATTCAGTTTCTTGGTGATTTGGATGTCGGAAACAGGAATAGAAATATCGATCAAGTCCACAGATAGATTTCGACAAGCATCGATGTCGGCCGCGCGCATGCGGCTCCATACCACTAGCCTCGATTTCAGACTGAGATCGGAAACCGCGCGGATGCCCTCGCATTCCCGCACACCCATCGCCGGAATACCGACCTCCAGCTCAGGCACACCCATCACGCCAAGACGACGGGCGATGTCGAGCTTCTCACTCAGCGTAAACGCCACTCCAGCGGACTGCTCGCCGTCGCGTAACGTGGTATCGTTGATGATGATGCGATGGGTCATGATCTTGGCAAGTGGCGTGTGATATGACAGTAAACGCAAACCCCGTGCCAGCGTCATGCTGGATATATCTATTTGAATAACATTAAAAATAAGGCCTACATGCAGGCTCGACCTGCGTCGATAAAAGAACTTTGTGTCGAGTTTTGTAGGGTCTACAACAAACCCCGTCACGACCCAACGTGGGTCAGATACAACGGGCGTTATGGGTAAGTAATATGCAAAACTTATGTGGGGTATCCAGCTAAATGCTGTGCCTAGCCTCTCCATGGGTGCGAAGGCACGGAAATATCCAGCGAAGCAGGCGCTTTGTTGCGCAGCTTGGCCGACACCGCGAACTCTTGCCCCTCAACTTTGG
>Ga0210044_10002866_pt1 | contig 25099 bp, 27 predicted proteins | sample CryGey13umfilter_2_FD_183959 | JGI IMG/M metagenome (GOLD analysis project Ga0210044, IMG submission 183959) | Groundwater microbial communities from aquifer in Utah, USA - Crystal Geyser 4/9/14 3 um filter (SPAdes) (version 2) | ecosystem: Environmental > Aquatic > Deep subsurface >... | reverse complement strand
CGGAACCACAGCCGGAACCACAGCCGGAACCACAGCCGGAACCACAGCCGGAACCACAGCCGGAACCACAGCCGGAACCCGCTGCATTTTAAGCGTGATGTCGATGCCCTTGGCGATCGCGCCGCCGGGCTTGTACGTTACGCCGTAACGGCTCATAGCGATACCTCTATTTCGAATGGAACGAACCCGCTGGCTTCGACGGCGATGATGTGGGCGCCGGGTTGGGCTTCGAAGCTGACCTTGCCTTGGGCGTTGGTTTTCTTGGCCGCGCCGTTGTCGAGGGCGACCAGGGCGTTGGGCAGTGGTTTGGCGTCGGGGCCGAGGATGGTGAAGGTGGCGATGCCGTTGCTGTAGGCGACATCCACGCCGCCGTCGGCTTTGGGGCGGATGGCGCGGGCGTGGTGGTCGAGGGTGATGATGGGGGGGTCGCCCCAGGTGATTTCGCCGCTGATTCTGCGGCTGGGTTTGCCGGGTTGGGTTTCCAGCGAGAGCGCCATCAAGGCGACTGTTCCGTCAACTGGCAGAGACGGGTGGCTGAGGCCAAACCAGTCGCCGACGGTTAGCGGCTTGCCGGTCTCCAGCGCGATGGAGGCGCGCTGGCTGGCGAGGCGGGACAGCAGGCGCTGGGCAAGCGCCAGGGCGTCGGCGGGCTGGCGCAGCCAGGGGGCTTCGAGTTTGGTTATGGGCGCGCCAGTGCTGCCGAAGGGGCTGGGCTTGGCGGAGAGTTCCATGTATTGGGCGAAGGCGCCTTTGGCGGGGTGGTAGTCGAAGGCGATTTGCAGGCGGTCGGCGGCGTCCTGGATGTTGGCGCTGAGGTTGCTGATCTGGCAGTTTCTGGCGTCGAGCGAGGCAACCGATACCCCGGTGGCAGAGGGATAGGCGGCGGCGAACCGTTCGGCCCAGACCACGCCGCATGACCGGGTGATTTCATCCATCCAGGCGCGCACGGATTGCGCTTTGTCCAGCCTTCCGGCGATCCTGACGCCGGGCAAATCGGACTTGAGGCGGGACAGGTCCCAGGCCTTGCCCGCCAGCGCCAACACGTCTTGCAATACGTCAGCCGGGTGCCCGATCAATGCGCCGGTGGCGGCGTGGCGTTTGCCCTGCAGGGCGGCGGTGATGGCCGCGCCTTTTTCCGGCGGGGCGGACAGGGTGATGGCGCAATAAGCGTGGCCGGTGATGTCGGTTTGGGTGCGGCTCGCCCAGCCGTGGGTTTCCTGTTCGTCAACGAATACGGCGGTGACGGTGGCGGGGTGATCGGCGGCCAGGTATTCGGTTTCGGAGAGCTTGACCAAGGGCACGGCGGATTGCGACAAGTCGCCGTAGACCACGGGGAGGATGGCGTCTTCGGTGTAGTCGCCGAGGGCTGCGCTGGTTCTGAGCGGTAAATTTTCGGAAAGGAGGAGGTTCATGCCGCCACCTCCAGCGTCAGGGTGTTGCCATACCGGATAGCCGAGACAACGCCTTCGAACAGGATTTCATCCCCGCTCTCGATCCGGGCGTTGCGGCGCAGCGGCATGCCGATCAAGTCAGATGCGCGGCGCTTGGGGTTGTTGAGGGTGACGCTGACACTGGGGGCTTCTCCGGCGCCGATGCCTGCCAGGCCGGCGGCGCGGGCGGTGCTGCGCAGGGTGCCGATTTCGGCCAGAAGCGGGTAGGAAGCGCCCCCTCCCGCAGCGCCGGAACGATGGAAGCGCAGCCAGCAGCCGTCGAGTTCGAGGGCGAAGACGGGATAGGCCATTTATGCCACCACGCCCTTGACAGACAGTTTCATTCCGTATCTGCGCTCGTTACCGGTATTGGGTTGGTAGCCGCCGTCCTCGGGCATGTCGATAGAATCCAGCACCACGCGCACGGGATAAGCCTCCTCCGTGCGGGTGCTTTGCGGGATCAGGATCATGGGCTCGTCGTCGTTGGTTTTAAGATGGTCCAGCATCGCCAGCAGGTTGGGCATGTCGGTGTCGGTGAGGATGCCTTGCTGCCATTCGATGTCGCCTGACCGCGTGGACCCCATGAATGCCGCCGAAGGATTGAGGCCGGTGCCGCGCTCCAGGCTGTAGTCGCGGCGCAGTTGGCATTCGGCGCTGTGTTCGGTGCTGAGCGCTTGCCCTGCCCAGGCCCAGCCGATGGTGCCGCCGGTGGCGTTGGCGATGACCAGCTTGAGCCAGCTCGCGGCGTGCCCGGCGAACAGCGCGGCCATCACGCCGGAGCGCCAGGGGATGGATTCAGACCAGTCCCAGGCGATGCCGTCCGCGCTGCCGTATAGGGTGGCAGTGGCCCCGCTGGGCAGGGTGTGGAAGGCGATGGCGGCGCAGTCGATCGGCTTGCTGGCGCCGAGATTGGCGGTCAGGGTTGCGGTTGCGCCGGCCCATTGCCAGCTTGCGGCGTCGGGTGCAACCACGTTGGACAGGGCCGAGGGTTGCAGGGCGCGGAAGCGGTAGAGGTCGCCCGCCGCGAAACTGGGGGCGGCGCCGGGGGTAATGGTGGCGACGAGGCCATCGGCTATCGCGGGCGTGACCGCGCCCACATCCGCAATGGCGCTCCAGGCGCCGCTGTCTTTGCGCCAGCGGTAGTGTCCGCCTTCGACGGTGAACCGGTACAGGTCGCCCGCCTCGGAGGGGATGCCGCCGGGGGTGAGGGCCAATTGCAGGCTGAGATGGTTGTAGGGCAAGGGCGTGTCCAGGTCGAGCAGGTAGGCCGGATAGGCGCCATCCACGCTGCCGTCCACGTGCCAGGTCTGGATGTTGTCGCCGTCCTTGCCGCCAGCCAGGTACAGATCCTGGGCGGCGATGACGGGGAGGTAGAGGGTATCGCCGACCTGGTAGGTCGATGGCCAGCCCGCATCGCCGATAGATAGCGTAATTCGATCGCCTTCCTTGAGCGCGGACTCACATTTGATGTTGAGCTGGAAGGCGAACTCGTGGGTGGAAAAATACCCCCCTCCCGCATCGCGGCAGGAGAAGTAGGGTTCGTTGGTGAATGCCGGGGCATATGCGCCGCCTGTCGATCCGGTGATTTCCCACCAGAATCCAGCGCCCGTATCACGCCAGCAGCCGTCCCCGGCTACCTTGCTGGCGTCAGCTTTTTTTGAGATGCCCGCCGCGATGCGGACAACATTCATGATGGCCTGGTAGCGGGTATCGAACTCGGCGTCGTAGACGTCGAGATCGTCCCCGCCCGCAATTTCCGATGCCCACACAAATCCCCCTGGGGAGGGATATGAGAATCCCATAAACTCGGGCCTGTCCAGGAGGGTCCGAACGGTCTGACCGGAATAGCCACCACCATCATAGATCCTATAGATACCCAATCGCTCATGCGCTAGCTCGAGTTCGGTCGTGATGGGGCGTGTGGAATCTCGGGAGTCTACGTTGAAAATCAGAAAGGAATCGGCTTTAACCGACAACGGTTGAGTCAGCCTGGCAAATAAATATGCCCCTGTTTCCCCCTCCCCCTGGTACACCACCGAGCCTGCGGCTATGGTTTCGTTCGAGGCCAAATCCCCCAGCGACCGCGCGCCGACAGGCATCAGCGCATCGCCGGGTTGTGTGCCTATATCCCAATCGGCGCCGGTGGCGGTGGTGTGCCCGAGCAGCTCCGTCACGAACGAGTTCGACGGATTATTCGGCGGTGTGCCGACAAATAACGTCAACCCGTCCGAACTCAGCCAATACGTGCCGCCCGTTGCGGAGGTCACGATCCCCGTGGTTTTGGACACGACCCAGCTCTGAGGTGTCTCCTTGTAGTAGACGATCGTTTGCGCGGGGATGTCCGCCGCAAAGACGGGGGTCAAATCAATCGCGCCGACCGGCACCTCAAACGCCTTCGGGATGCGGACCATCGTAGCCGGTTGGGCGCCCGACGGCGAAATCTCCAGAATTCCCAGTTCATTTTGCATTTCCTGGAACGCGGCATCCCACATCGTTACCGGGGCGTGGCCCATGCATTCCCACCACACGCCGTCATCGGCCACCGTATCTCCATCGATCGTCGGCCAAACAGGCTCAATAGCGCCGGATGTACCGGGGCCATCCGCCGCATAACGGTAATCGCCCATTTCGATGACGGCGCCATTGGCATAGGCCGTATTGGCAGCCCATTCCGGCACGGCCAACACCCCCAGGGTATACAGATCGTCCAAGGCGGCCCTGAACGTGGCTATCGATTTGGCGGCGATCGCTATATCGCGCTCGTTTCCGATTGCAGTGATGGGCTTGGCGGGGTCGCTGCCGATAGCGGTATTCGCTTTGACGAAATTCCGATACCAGATAGCCAGCCGGGTGGCTCGCATCAGGTGTGCGGGGTCCATAGAGGTTCCTCCTGTTGATGATGATGAATAGGTCAAGCCCGTCAAGCAGGCTCTGCCGGACAAATCCGGGGCGGTCATGCTGTCGCAGCCGCAGTTGCCGGTGAGCGGGCGCGGCTTGTAGGTGAGGGTCAGCGACTGGTCTATCGATTCCGGCCCCAGCGCCAGGCTGGCGACGCAGATGGGCGGCTCGACTTCGGTGGCGGCGCGGGGCTGGTAGGCGATGTCAGAGACCGAGAACCGCCCGCGCGGCACGCCGAAGCCGTCCGGCAAGCGGGACTGGACGGCGAATCTGAATTTGTTGGACCAGGTAAAATCTTTACCGGTCTGGAGTTGGGATTCGACCAGGCCGGAGACGGAACCCTTGACCTGCCAAAGCTCCTTGCCCACACCGGCTGACGGGTGCTGTTTGGACGAGTTTGCCCAGCAGCGCACTTCCACCAGCTCGGTGGACGATCCGGGCAGCGCGGCGTAGTCGATCAGGGCGGAACCGGCGTACCCGCTGCCGCTGCCATAGGGCGGCAGGCAATGCGCGTCGGTGCGGGTGGCGAGGTCGCGCGCCGCCATGCCGTCAGGCGCGCGGTCGTTGGAGACGACGCCTTCGACCTTGACCAGGGCGGACGTGGTTTGAATGGCGGAAAGCAGGTCGTAGAGGGTGACGATGCCGGGGTAGACCTCGGTATCGACGCCATCCGTCAGTGTCACCGTGCGGCTCCCGGTCACGAAGCGGATGACCGTGCCTTGTGGGATGTCGCGGCGGAGGTTGGGCTCGAAGTGGTAGAGCCATTTTCCGTCCTTGTATTGTTTGTACTGGCGGTAAATGACGCTGGTATCTTCGCCGAACACCAGTCGCTGGGCGGATGTCGGGATTTGCCCGTCCGCGCCCATGACCCGGGTGTCCCAGTCGTATTCCGGGCCGGACAAATCGGACGCGCCAGCGGGAATGGCTTTGATCGAGCTGAAGTTTGTGGCGGCATAGGTCAGACCGGACAGATCGATGGCGAGGCGAATTTCGTTGCCCGCCGCGCCGGGGGATCGGGCGACGAGGGAGACGCCCTCCATGTCCGTGCCGGCGCTCGTTAAAACCTGCCCCAGATCGGCCAGTTTAACGGTGAAGGTTTGAGCTGCGCCGGTGAAGCCGATGCCGGAAATTGAACCCGTTCCCGCCCCGGCGAAAATCGGCGCGCTGATGAGCGGGGTGGCTACGGTGGTGTCGGTGATCTCGATTTCGTAGGTAGCTTCTTCCTGGCCGGTGTAAGCGCCGGACAGGGCGATGTGGGCAGATCCGCTACGCGCCAGGGGGCGTTCGAGGACGGCGTTTTCGATGGTGGCGACGGAGGTCGCGGCCAAGGCCGCTCCCACGAGGACGTTGCGGTCGTTGGCGAGGAATCGTTGAGTCGATGTCATCATCTGGCTCCAGTGAGTATCCGGTTGAGGACGGGGACGATCTTGGTGCGTATCTGTTCTTCCGAGAGCAGGTCGGAGCCGTCCACGTTGACGTTTAGGGTGTTGATCGTTGTCCCGCCACCGCTCGATGCGCTCGATGCGGCGGTTGAGGCCGATGACGAGGCCGCTGCGGCGCGCGTCCCGGATTGGGTCGCGACGCGCGTCAGCAGGGCGTCGGTCTGGGCTTTCGCGGCTTGTTCGGCGGCGATGCGGGCCATCTCGTCCTGGTGGGCTTTCCGGTCGGCCGCGGCTTTGGCGGCGGCTTCGTCGGAGATATTTTTGATTTTGATGCCGTGGAGCTGGGACAGATCGGCGAGCGCCTGGTCGTATGCGGCTCGCGCGTCCGACCTGGCCTTGTCCTGCGCGGCGATCCCGGCTACGGTATAGGCGGCCTGCTGTTCTGCGGCTTTTATTGCCGCGGTATATTGATCCTCGATAGCCTTTTTCTTGTCGGCGTAGGCGCGGTCTTCGATGGCCTTGTCGTTGCCCAGTGCGCGGTCGAGTTCGTCCTTGAGGCTGGCCGCGATCCCTCGCAGGCTGTCCATCGCCGTCGCCCAGGCGCGGGTGGCTTCCTCGTTGCGCTTGGTGGCGGCTTCGGCCTCGGCGAGGCTCCGGCCAGTCGCCCGGATACGCGACAGGGTATCCTCCAGAGAGATATTATAGGCGGCGCCACGGCTCGCCATCGCGTTGAAGTTCGCAGCATCCGTGGCCGCCATGTCCGTGGCGACCTGTTTTAGGCTCACGCCTTTTTGGGCGAGCGAATCGTAGCCTTGCTGCATGATGGCGACGTAATCGATTGTTGCTCCTTTAATCTCCTGCAGGACATTTGCATCGGCCTTCGCGCTGGATGATATTCTATCCATGCCATCCGCCGCCGTGTTCGCGGCGCTGGCCGCCGATTGCATTTCGTCCGCCAACCCTTTGGCTTCAATTGCGGACTGTTTGGCTTCTTCGGCGGTGCTGGCTAAGGCGTTTGCGGTGTTCTGGGCGGCGGCGGCCGCTGCGGTGTGTGCCTCGGTCGGCTCTTTTGCCGCCAGCGCCGCCGCCCTCGATGCCAGCTCGGTCGCCTTCACGGCGGCGGCGACGGCCTGCTGCGCGGCGACTTCTTCCCAGGCAGCGAATTTCGCCTGCTGCGTCGCCTGCGCCGCCAGCCCCAGCGCCTCGGCTTTGGCTTTCGCCGCCTCGGTGCCGGTCTTCTGCGCTTGTGCTTCCGCCTGGGCCGCCGCCAGCAGCGCCTTTTCTGCGGCGGCGCTGGCTTCGGTAAATTTCGTCCGGGCGGCTTCGGCCGTGACAGCGGCCTGCACGGTTGCCGTATGCTGCCTGGCCGCGTCCAGCGCCTCGCGGGAGGCGGTGGTCATGGCGGTGATCTGGGCGATGACGGAGGACTTGATTTTCTGGTAGGCCTGGTCGATGCCTTCGGCGGCGGCTTGACCGGATTTCTTGATGTCGTTGAAATCGGTCACCAGCTGGTCGAACGCGGCTTTCATGGCGGCGGCGGTCTTGATGCCGAGGCGTTTGAAGGCGTCGCCGAGGGCGCCGTCGATCTGCCCGGCGGTTTCGTTGAGCTTGGCCTGGAGCTTGGCGTATTCGTCCTTTATTTCGGCGGCGGAGAGCTTGCCGAATTCCTTGAGGTGCTCGAATTCGGCCTTGAGCGCTTCAGCTTCCTGTTTGGTTTTTGCCGCATCCAGCATCTTGTCGAAAGCGAACTTGATTTCCGCCCCCGTGGCTTTGGCGTTGTCGGTCAACAGATGGAAGGTCTGCTCGGTATCACGGAACGCCTTGGACAGGCCGCTGTTGACGGACAGCGCATCGGTGCCGAGCTTTTTGAGCGCCGCGCCGACCACCCTGTCGAGCGTGTCCGCCAGCGCCTGGCCCGAGGCGCTCGAATTTTGCAACGCCATCTGGAAACCCACCAACGCCGTCACGTCCATCTTTCCGATGGCGTTCTGCAAGGCTTTGTGAACTTGTTCGCCGGTGATCTTGCCCTCGGCCTGGAGCTTTTCCAGCGCAGCGAACAGAGCGTCCAGCCCGGCGGATGTTTTCAGGTCGGCGGAATCGGCTATCTGCTGGAGGGCTTTTCCGACATCGCCGCTCTTGGTCGCGATCTCGTCGAACGCCTTGAGCATGGCTGCGGTGGCGGCTTCTACTTTAGCCTTGGCCGCCTGCACCGACTCCCCGACCAGGGAGAAGGCGGCAAGGCGGTTGCTGCGATCGATTTCGGCGGCGAGATCGGCGGTCTCTCCTTTCATTTCCGACGTGGCGGCCTGGGCGACTTCCATGCCGGCCTCAACGCCGGAGGAGAACTTCTTGACGCCCGTTTCACCTACCACCAGCTTGGCGGCGAATTCGCCCAGCCATTGCCCGGCGACCTTCAGCCCTTCGAAGGCGAGAAACGCCAGCAGGAGCGGCCCCAGCGCCTTGGACAGCAAGCCGGTGGCCAGCGACAAGCGCCCGACCGCCGGGGCGGCGAGATCGGCGGCCGCGGCGGCACGTGTCATGGCGCCGATCAGCGCGGCGAATTCCGCCACTGCGGCAGACAGCTTGACGGCGCCGAAACCGGCCAGGATCACCAGCGCGTCACGCCCTGCCGATAAAATCGTATCCGCGTATTGGCTGAAGTTTTTTGAAATATCGGAGATGACCAGCGCCAGCGATTTGGTCGCGCCCTCGGCCTGGTCGGCTTGGCCCAGATACTGGGTCCAGGCGTTGGCAAGCTGGGTCAGCGACGCGCCCACGGTGAGGGGGATGGTCGCGTATTCCGCGGCCAGCTCGTCCTTTTGGGAGAGCAGCGCGCTGACGACTTTTTGCGCCGTGAGCTGCCCCGCCTCGGCCAGATCGCGCAGCTTGCCGATGGGGACGTCCAGGCCGTCCGCCAGCGCCCTGGCCAGCCGGGGCGAGTTCTCCATGATCGAGTTGAATTCGTCGCCGCGCAGCACGCCGGAAGCCATCGCCTGCGCCAGTTGGGTGATGCCCGCCTTGGCGGACTCCGCCGAGGCGCCGGAAACGCGCATGGCCTGTCCGACTTCTTCGGTGAAGACCAGCGCTTCCTGCTGCGTTTTACCCATCGCGCGCATCGAATCGGCGACGCGCGCATACAGCGTGACGTTGCTTTCAATCGATGAGGCGGTGCGCTGCGAGATGTCTGACAGCGCCTTTTGCGCCGTGGTGTATTCCGCGCTGGTTTGCGTCGCCAGCTTGAGGCGCGCGTTCATGTTGGTGACCGCGTCGGCGGTCTGGATCAGATCCTTGGCCAGGCCGATGCCATACTGGATAGAAAAAAACCCGATCAGCTGGGCTTTAGCGCCGGCAAGCTGTTCGGAAATGGATTGCACCCCGGCGCGGGTCCGGCCCAGTTGCGCTTCGGCGGGCTGGAACGCGCCCGCAGTTTGCGCGCCCGCCTGGTTGGCTTGACGGGAAACGGCGTTGAGCGATTGGGCGAGGTCGGCCAGCGCGGCCTTGAGCTGGTCCGCTTTTGCGCCTATGATGATTTCGAGCTTTGGAGAATTTGACATGTCTAAACCTTTTCAACCCGTGGTGTTGGTATTCGGCGCGTTTATGGGCTTCGTGCTGGGCATCGTGTCGAGCCCGGCATGGTTCCTGGCGTGCGCGGCGTTTCTGGTGGCCTATGCGGTCGGGCTGGCGCGATGGGCTTTAAAATAGCGGGGGTTTCGGTCTATCCGCCCAGCGCCTTCATCATCCTGTCATACCCCTTGCCCGTGTCGCCGCCGAACCGTACCGCCATCATCGCGTGGCGCAGTTTCTCGTTTTCCAGCTTCGCCACCGCCTCGCCAAACGCCTGGAACTGCCCGAGGGTGTAGCCCATGATGGCGTCCAGGGTGTGTCCGGCGGCGATTAGACGCTGGAAGGACTCGGCCCAGTCTGTGGCTGCGCGGTTTTCGGCGCAGCCACGGGCTGGCGCGCCAAGGATGCGAAAAAATCGGCATTGACCCTCACCACGGCGCTGACGGCCAGCACCACCTGGTCGGGCGTCCAGCCGGCCATTTCTTCCGGTTCTACACCCATCAGGTAGGCGACCATGTCGCCCAGGTCGTCACCGTAGAGGGCGTAGGCTTCCGCCCAGGCCATGATGTTCATGGCCTTGAGCTTTTCCAGCTCCAGCGCGCCGGATTTGAGCGCCTGGAGGATGGGCAGCGCGGCGCGGATGGCGGGCTGCAGCTGGCGCATGGTGACGGGATGGAGGGTGAGGGTTTTGCCGTTGACGGTGATTTCGACGGGGGTGGGGATGAGGGTTTCGAGATTAGTGTTCATTTTGTAATATTCCTCGGGAAGCTGGTTGCGTTCAAATTCGGAAATGTAGCTGGCAAAACAGTGCATCGGGTCAAACCAGAGCAGGGTGTCTACGGCGATCCGGGCAGCGTTCCAGCGGTGGCTTGTTTTTCCGTTTCGCCAGCAGGCGGCGCTGATTGTTTCGTCGGCCATGCCGCCGAAGAGAGTTCCGATCAGTTGGTCGAAGGCGATCAGGATTTGGATCAAAACGTCACCGGCCACCCGGCGCTAAAATCGTACAGGTCCGGTCTGCCCGCCGCCCTCATTGCCGTATCGTGCGCCGCGGCCACCGCGAACACCGTGGCATCCATCACTGCCACAGCCTGAAGCACTCCGCTGGCAAGCGCCGGAGTGGTGGTGATGATCGAGCCATCCCGCGTGATCCATTCAATCGCCGGGAGGTCCGCGCCCATCATCAGCATCCCCAGCCATTGGGTGCGGGAGAATGTGTCGGAATGTATCCACTTCCCGGACACAAGTACACCGTTGAATTTTCTACGGTTGCGCTCGGCTTTTATCTCTTGCCACTTCGAATCAGCGGCGGCAATTCTGTTCCGTTCCGCCGCAGCCGCATCGAGATCGTTCACCCGCCATTTGTATTTCCATACCCCTCCTACCTGTTCCGCCCCGTCACGCTGACAGGTCTGCGTGATCGGGTTATAGTCCGGCGGTGGTGTATCGGTCAGCGCCACAATGAGGAACCGGGAAGCCTCTTCTGGCGTCAATGCCGATGGTTTGCATTTGTGAGCGTAACCGAACTCGATAACCTCGTCGGGTAGATCGCGGAGCCAGGCTCCCTCTAAATTTAATTGGCAGAATTGCATTTGTAGACCCATCACAAATTGGTGAACGACTGGAGATTTGTAGTCAACGAGGTAGCAAGCGAATTTTGTACCGTAAACGTGGCGCCATTGTCAGAATATTCGAGGACGAACGTTGCTGGTTGTTCATACCCAGAGCCATACTGGCTCTGTATCTGCATGGAGTGGATATCCGCATTGGCGCCTAGATCAACCATGAGCCATGCGGGGGTTAACATGCCAGAATTGTTATGCCAGAACGTTTGGGATAGGCCATCGACAGCAGCTTCCGCGTCATAAGAGGGACCCGCAGACGATGAGGCTGTGGCTGTTTTTCCCAGCGCCAGGTCTACCCCTGTCGCATCTGGTGACGCAAAAAGGCTGATCGAGCTTAGACTAGCTTGGTAATCCCCATCTAAATACCAGCAGTCCGATGTTGCCCGGAAGCGCCAGTACCGGTGCCCGGTGGGCGGCGCTGCGGTCACCCCGTAGGTCGCCAATAAGGCGAGGATCATGTCAGCCCAACCGATCCGCTGATCTGCCATTCGTCGCCCATCCAGATCAGCACGCATGAGCTATCGGCTGCCAATGTGCGGTTGCCGGTCACCCCGCCGCCCACCCAGCGCAATGTCTGGGTGGTCGCTGCAATGGTAATAGCCCCTGCGCCGTGCTGGTTGATGATCGCTATTGCAGCGCCTGCTGCGAGCGGGACACTGGCCTGGCTGGCGATGGTGTACACCCTGGCCGCCGTATCGGCGGTGGGGTGAAGCAGCATCGTATCCACAACGAAATCCGCGGCGGTAGTGGTGTATGCCGTACTTTTTGAGTTGACCGAAAACCCTTTGCTCCCGCTACCTGGAGATCCCGGCGGGCCCGGCGGGCCCGGCGGGCCCTGCGAGGCGACGTCCAGCACCTCGATCTCGCCGTTTACCACCAATATTTCCATCAGCGGATGACCCACTTCCCTCGTGCCAGGAAGCGAATTTCACCGGCTAATGTCACGCTCAAGCGATAGCTGTATTCGCCCGGAGGCATGGCGGCATAAAGCGCATGGGCGGTCTGGACGCAGATGGCGCCGTCCGCGCCCAGGGGGAGTATCCCGCCATTATCCGTCGACAGAACCACTTCCGCGCCGAGCCGGTCGTTAATCGAAAACAGTGCCGCGCCACCGGTCAGGTCGACCGGAGGGAGACCCCTGCCCTGGCGGTAAACCAATCGCCAAGGGCGCGTTTCGCCGTGGTCGGAGATGATATCTTTGCGCGCGGCGGTCATGGGTTAAATCTGCACGATACGGCCAAACTGCCCCAGCACCGGGTCGCCCGCCTTGAGCGCATCGATCATGACCGAACCGCTCAAGTCGAAGCTGGCAGCGGCTTCTCCGATCATGGCCAGCTCCTTGAGCGGATCCACGGCAACGCGGTAGAGCTCGATCAGCACCGCCTTGTTGCTGTCGGCGATGTTCAGCCCCTCGAAACGCACGAAGCGCTCGGGCAGTGGCTGGGTCAGCATGTTGATGGTGGTAACGGCGCCCCGGCTGTAGTCTGCGGTGAAGGGCTGGACGTAGGTACCGGCGTTGAGGATGCGCACTGAGCCGTGATCGGCGTTAAGCTCGTAGTCCGTGCCCGCCACCAGGGTGGCCGGGGTGGCGGCGGAATCCTTGATGACCACGCTGGTAACGGCCTGACCCTTGAGGGCGACGAAATCGCCCGCGGCCAGGCCGACAGGGAACGCCTCGGCGGTCACCGTGCCCGATGCGATCTGGCTGCTGGAGCCATACAGCACCAGGGCCAGGTTCTCCTGGCTGAAATCCTCCAGCGAGCAGCTGAAATCCGCGCTCTTGCCCTTGACGATCCGCGCATCGGTGGCGCGCTGGCCGGTGGTGCTTTCCTTGTGCTCGATCACTTCCGTTTTGAGCGAGAACTTGAGGCTGGGCACGTTGCCGACGAAGCGCAGCGCTTCCGGGTTACCGAGATTGTCGCGGCTGCCAATGAATACTTTTCCTTGTCCGACGAAATACATGGCTATTCCTTTCAGTTATCAGTTATCAGTGTTGTTTTGTGCGGCTTCCCCGCGCTTTTTTGACGCGGCTTCGGCGATTCCGGCGGCGATCAGCCATTCGGCGGCGGCCTTGTCCACTTCGATCACGGCGCCAGCCGGGTAGTCGCGTCCGGCGTGGGTGTGGGGTTTGAGCAGTTTGATTTTCATAAGGTGGCTCCATTGGTGACGAACCGGGTTTCAAAAGCCAGCGGGAAGTAACCGAAGCCCGCGTTAAATCCGGGTTTTGGCGCGTTAACTCGCCGCATCGGGATGAATCCCGGTCCGGGCATCCAGCCGGATAGCGCCCGGATGACGCCGGTTATCAAAGGGCCGGCATCTTCCCTGGCGTCCGATCCGCCGCGCGTGTCGCGCGCGGTGCGCACTGCCACCACGACCATCCAGGTCTGCGCCACCATCTGGGCGGAGCCCTGGCCGGCGTTGTTGCCGGAGGGCAGCGTGTCGCCCTGGTAGATCACATGAGCGGCAGGCGTCGGCTGGCCCGATTCCTGCATCGCGGCCAGATCGGCCATGCCGGGCACGGCGCGGAATTCCGGCACGGCGCTTTTAAGCCGATCGATCAGCAGGGGTTCCAGGGCGAGGTGGTTCTGCATCAGTAATCCTCCAGCGAGGCGCGCGAGCAGCGCCTCGCCTCACCCGCAAAAGCCGCCACCGCGCCAGTGGCCTGCGGCACTTCGGCGGGCGGCAGGCCAAGGCTCCTCGCTCCTTTCGCCACGGCCTCCAGCCACTTGACCGCATCCTCGTAGCGTTTGCGCACCTCATTGGGCGCCTGGTCGTCATAGAGCCGGAAGCGGGTGATGTCGCATGCGATACGCGCCAGCGCCGTAGGCGTGGTTGGCAGCGGCAGGCTGTAGCGCACCGCCAGATAGCTGTCGATCTCGCTATCCGCGTCGGCGATGGGCTGTTCCAGCGCGGCGGCATCGATGGCGCCGGAGCGGTTGGAATCGGTGAGCTGCACCAGTTCATCCTCGCCGTAGCGGGCAACCAGGCCGGTCAGTGTGGCGTAGGGCATGTTATGCCGCCGTACACTCGACCAGGACGCCGGGGCGCAGACATAGCGCCAGCGGGTTGGACTGGGTGTGGATGTTGGTGCCGCGGCCCATGTCGCGGGGCTCTTGTTTGGCGTAGTAGACCTGGCCCAGGGTGTTGACGGTTTCGTTGAAGTCGGCGGGCGCGGCGTACTGGTGGAACGTGACGCCGGTGCCTTCGGGGAAGGCGTGACCCGATCCGGCGGCGATGAAGCGGCGCAGGGTTCCGGCGCTGTCGGTGGCCTCGCCCGCGTATTCCTCGAAGGTCAGGCCGCCGAAGTCGAAGCCGGTGCGCATGTCCCCGCCCAGGCGGTTCTGCGCTTCCTGCCAGTTGGCGAAGGCTTTTTCCACGTTGGCGTGGCTGGTCAGGGCGTCGAAGAATTCCTCGCTCACCAGCACCCTGACGCTCTTCATCAGCTCTCCCATCAGGTTCTTCTGGATGTGCCGTTTGACTGCCAGGCACTTGGCCTTGACGTCGGTGGTGGCGGTGCCCAGCGAGAAATTGACGGTTTTCTTGGTGATGCCGAACTCGCTGTACAGGTCGTAGATCATGGAGCCGTCGGCGTCCAGAATCTGCCCCTTGAGCGCGCCCATGCGGTGCCATTCGTGGGTGATATCGTGCTTGTTTTTCATGGTCTGGAGGCGATCGTTGACGATGCTGGACACGGTCTCCAGTTCGGTTTCGGAACCGAAGGCGCGGATACCGGCCACGTCGCCGGGCAGGACGATGTCATCGTGCGGGATGTGCGGCACCACGAAGCTGCGCACGGTGCGCGCGCCGTGATCGTCTACCGTGCCGGGAGAGCCTAGCGGCTTGCTTTGCAGCAGGTTGAGGGTGCCGTGCTTCTCTTCGATGATGACCGAGCGCGCCGTGATCGGTTTGACCGCGAACAGGCCCATCTCGCCGACCCGGCCATAAAGGTTGGGCAGGATGTTGATGGAGGCGGTGAGGTTGGCCATGTTGAAGGCCGGATCGTTAAAAATGTCTTGCATGTCTTTCTCCTTGAGAATGTTTTTTGTGGGAGCGGGCTTAAGCGGCGTCGCGCGCCACGATGCCCTTGGCTTCCAGGGTGGCCAGCGCGGCCAGAATCTGCGGGGCGGTGGCTCCGGTTTTCCAGACCAGGGCATTTTTAGACACCACGCAATGGCGTTTCAGCGCCACGGCGGCCACGTCGGCAGAGGTGGCGTCGGTGGCGGCGACCAGCACGGCGGCGGCGACCTCGCTGCCGTTAACGGCGGCAGGATCGAATTCGGCGTATTTGCCGCTGGCGGTGACGATGCCGAGGACGGCGCCCAGGGCGAGGTTGTTGCCGCTGGCGAGGGTGATGGCGTCGCGGCTGTAAAGGGTCTCGGCCTCTTCGTACTTGATGAGGTCGCCGATGCGGGCGGGTTGGGTGGCGTTGGGCATTTTAATGGCTCCTTTTGTGGGTTGGGTTTGTCGGGCACGGAGTGCCCGACCTACATTTATTTCTTCGCGGCGCGGGCGCGGGCGTTTTTGAGCAGCGGGTTTTCCTCGCCGGTCTTGGGCGGGGACGCTGGCATCCGGGCATGGCCATCGACGATGGCCGGGGCGGTTTCCAGATATTTTTCGAAACCGGCGCGGTCGCGGCTGCAATAGCTGCGCGCCCAGGCCTCCAGGCCGGGGCTGACTTTGCCCGCCGTCATCGCCTCCCTCACCAGGCGGTCGGCGATCTCTGCGGCGCGGTCGGCCTGGATGCCGGACAGCGACTGCGCGACGCGCTCGAATTCGGCGCGTGGCACATATTGGCCCGGATCGGGCTCGGCAGATTTGATGCGGGCCTGCATGGACGATGCCACGATTGCCAGCGCGGCATCGTCGGCCAGGCCGAGCGCCTTGCGCATCTGGGCGACGGGGACAGCGTCGGCGGCAGAGCCATCCACCGCATCCTGTACCTTTGCCAGCACCTCTTCGGGGGTGGCGGCGCCGGGTAAATCGAACGTTTTGATGAGACTGGCGAGCAAATCCATAGCGATGATCTCCTGGGAATGCGCCGACCGGCGGGCCAGCGCGGTTAAGAAAAGATTAGGGTTGTTGGTGAGACCGCAGCCGGTGAGGCGGAGGATGCCGCCGTCCTTGGTGTGGTCGAAAACGGGAGAGAGGTATTTGTATTCCTGTTCCGCGATCATGGCGGCGGCTTTGGCCGTCCAGTCGACCTTGCCCCACAGGCCATCGTCGCGGGCTTGCAGCTCCTTGATCCAGCCGGCGGCGGGCGCGGGCTGGCCGTTATCGGCGGCGTTGATGCCCTGGTGCTCGTAGTCGATGGCGACCGGCATGCCCCAGGCGGCAAAAGCGGCGATCACGGATTGAGGGTTGGCCCGGTAAGGGCCGCGGTCGTCACGGCCGGAGAACGTCCCGGCGGGGATCAGATGCACCCACTCCGGCGCGGGGCCGGCGGGGAGTGCCATTGCGTGGGTAGCTTGGAGTGGGTCGTTTGCCATGACCGCAATGATGCGGGATGGCGGGGTGGGGGTTAAGGCGGAGGGGGTTCCGCCCTGGCCGCCAGCCATGTAGGTTGGGCACCCCGTGCCCGACAAACCCAAATTTATTTGTTGGGCACGGGGTGCCCAACCTACATGGCTAACGCAAAATGATTTTAAGGGGTGTTCCTTGCGTCCGTTTTTTTGATCGCGGTCTTTGGCTATTTGAAAATGTTTAACGCGATACGATGCCCGTTTAACGCGGATTTGAACGGGGTTCGGTCGGTTCTTTAGGTCGCTTGCGCGAAATATCCGTGGATCAGGTCGAGAACGCTCGCCTCGTCATCGGTTCCCAGTGTATGCGCTTCGGGGTCGCCGAACAACATGCCACGGCGCACCATCTTGCGGGTGCCGAATTCGTGATACCCGGCGTAGAGCACGCCGAAACCCACGGTGACGCTGTTGGCATCGGCATGGTGGTTGAGGCTGTTCAGCATGTCTCCGTAGCGGTCGAGCAGGGTGCCGTTGCCGTCTTTTGGGTAGCCTTTGACCGTGGACGGTTTCCACGGCGACCAGGCGTGGCCGTTGGGGTCGGTCTCGGTTTCGAAACGGCCTTGCACCCGTTCCACCATGCGCAGGCCGATGGCGTCCATCACCGGGCGCATGTCCTGGCCGCGGTGCAGCAGTTCGTTCAGCGCGTCCATGACGCTGCGGCTGTCGATTTCGATGGCGATGGTCATGGTCATGTCGTTCTCCATAAAAGATCAAAGGGGCCAGGCTCACATTCTTTTCCCCGGGTGCGATCAAATGTAGGTCGGGCACCCCGTGCCCGACAAATTTCGGGTTTGTCGGGCACGGGGTGCCCGACCTACATGGCTTTTCCCCGAATGGTATTTAATGTGCCCCAGGCCCCTTTGATTTTGATTTGTTGGGCACGGGGTGCCCAACCTACATGGCGGGCACATGGCCGTTCCTTTCTTGACATCCTCACAGCGTTGTCCTATATTTCAGACACCTAGCCCGCGAAGTCGTTTCGGACGTTGAGAGAAGGGGGCGTTTACGCCAGCATGCACTCGTCGCGGACTAAGTACCGACCTATCAGGAGCTCCATGCTCCTGTTTTTTTGCGCAGAGAATCCAGCGCAACCCGTTTCCCTTTGTTCCTGATTTCCTCGACGTAGCGATAGCCTACGCCATCAATAAGTTTGGTGTACACGATTACGTCACGTCCCACCTTGTTCTTGCCGTCGAGAAAAACGCGATCCGGCTCTGACGTGATTAACGGTATCAAATCAAAATCATCCGCCGTCACCGCAATCTGACCACGCGGTGCCTCTGCTAACTCGTTTCCGTGCTTCTTGATCGTGTGGCGAACGCCATAGTTATCCAGCGTGCGCTCGTACCCAGCAAGATCAATACCGGTTTGCCCTTTGATGAGGGCGGCATTTGCCACCTCGCCAAAATTGATTTCCACTTTCTTGTCCGCAACCCGCAGCGATTCTTTGACGAAAGATTTGATGTCCATCCCGCCATTATCCGCAAAATCCTTTTCCGCCTCCTTCCGTATCGGCCCCGCCACCCGCGCCAGCTTGTCCTGCACCATCTTGTCCAGATTCGCAGCCCGCATCGCGGCCTTGCCGGGATTGTAGTCGAACCCCGGATCGATGCCCTTCGACACCTGCGTGATTTCGCCGGTTTTCTTGTTCTCCCAGCCGACGAACTCCTCCGGCGGCGCGTCCTTGACCAGCGCCTTGCCGGTGGGGGACAGCCCTTTGTCGTATTCCGCCTGGCTCAGGCTGACGATGCGGCAGCGGCAGCGCCAGCCGTTCATCGGGGTGTGGGTGTCCCAGAAGGGATGGCCGACCGGCAGGGTGACGTTGTCCCAGGCGCGGTGGCTGGCGCGGACGCGCTCGTCGCGCTTGGTGACGTAGCGGATGTAGGGGCTGGTGGCGGCGTTGCGCTCGATGCGTTGCCACTGCCCGGCGGCGTAGGCCTGGCGGGTGTTGATGTCGTAGATGAGTTTGAGGCGGTCGGCGTCGAAGGTGGTCAACAGCTTTTCGCCGGTTTTGGGGTCGATGGCTTCCTTTTCGCCCCACCAGCCTTCGGTGACCAGAATGTCCTTGATGCCGCGCAGGAAGTCGCGGCGGCCAAGTTCCCCCTTTACGCTTAGCGTAATACCGTCATACATGGCTTGCAGCAGGTCGAGACGGGCCAGGCGCGAGACGGTGAACTGGGCGGCGTGCTCTTCCTGCCACAGGTCGCGCCAGTCGAAGGTGGGCGTCAGGAGGCCTCGGGCCTGCATGTAGGCGACGGCTTCCTCGGGTGGGAGGACGGCGAGCCGGGCGAGGAGATTTGTGGCCATTGTCGATATTTATATTTCGATCCCCGCTTCGCCCATCAGCCGGGCGGCGAAGGCGGCGCGGGCGAGCCGTTCGGTCAGGGCTGACGGGTCCATCGTTTGCAGGAGCGGCGGCAGCCGGGAAAGGAATTGCTCGGCGGTTTCTCCGGCGGCGTGGGATGCGTCCAGGGCGGCCTGGATCGGGTCGGACATCGGGGAGACGATCTGGCGCCAGTCGCCGGACATCGAGGCCGCGAGGGTGTCGATGGTGTCTAACCCCCCCCCGCCCCTCTTTTGCACGCCCACTCCCCAAGCCCCTCCCCCGCCCGCGCCCGCAGGGGAGGGGGGCGAACCCAGCGTCGGCTCGCCGTCCAGCGCTTCGGGGATGCCGAATTTGTCCAGGGCCCATTTGACGGGGATCGGCGCGTTGACAGAGCGGAGCTTGACGATGTTGTCGGCCAAGGCGACCAGGTCCACCTGTTCGTCGAACCGGATGACGATTTTTGGATAGGTTTTTCGCGGGCCTTTATTGAGGTCCACCAAAGGCCGGACAAAGTCGCGGTTGAGGGTGGCGGCGAGCTGGAAGGTGTCGGAGTGGAGGATGTCGTAGCGCACTTCGGTCAGCGCTTCGGCGCTGCCGGAACCCAGACCGCCGCCGGACTTGCCGTTGTCGGAGGTGCGCATGTAGCCCAGCACCAGCTTGCTGACCTGGTCGTCCAGGTAGCGGGCCAGATTTTCGTAGAGGTCGCCGGAGGCCTTGCCGTTGGCGGCGACGAAGCTCACGTCCATGCTCTTGGGGATGGCGGCGGCGGCATCGGTGCCGATGGCGCGCAGGGCGTCGAGCAGGATCTGGATCTGCGCCGGGTCGGTGATGCCGTCCTCATATTTTCCCAGGCGGATCGGCTGGCCGAAGACTTCGGCGAACACCACCCAGTCCTTGACGGCGTAGTTGGCGAAAAGGAACGACCAGGCCGCCGCGCGCGCCAGCCCGCCCCGGATGGGGATGCCGGATTTGGCGGCGGCGTGGTGAACCAGGAATTTGTAGGGCGGCAGCGGCAGGCCTTCGCCCATGCCTTCTTCGCCGGTGATGGGGTGCATGGCGCCATCGCGCAGGCGCAGGGTGCGCCCGTCCAGGCGCGAGAAGACAAACCAGCGCGGATCTCGCCACTCCAGCCGGGCCGGCATCCACTGCCCGGCGCTGGTGTCCCAGATGATTTCAGAGGCGGAATACCCCTTGCCCAGGGCGTCCATGATGTCGTAGAGCCCCGCCGAGATTACCGGCAGGGCGGACTCGGCCAGGCCGGCATCGGCCTGCTCCTCCGGCGTGCCTCCCGCCGCCTCGACGGCAAGCTCCAGGCCGAGGATGGCGCGCTTGCGGGTGTTGAGGACGGACGCGTAATGGAGATATTTTTCCTCCATTTCTTCCGCCAGGTCCAGGTAGGCCGCCGGATAACCGGATTCTGCCGATAGCAGCAGCTGCGCCAGGCGCTGGGGGGTGAGGCCCGAGGTGGGGTGAGCGCCGAGCACGCGCCGCACGCCGGTCAGGGTGGGGGTGGCCACCTCGGTTTTGAGGAGGGCGGTGTCGATGGGGTTGCCGTAGCGGTCGAGAAGTTTTGCCATGATTTATCCTTTTTAGCGTCTACCCCGGCCCGAAGGGTCGAACCACAGAGACACGGAGCATGTAGGTTGGGCACCCCGTGCCCAACAAATAAATTTGGGTTTGTCGGGCACGGGGTGCCCGACCTACATTGCTCACCATGCCCCAGAACCAAACCGCTGGCCCACGCCAGTCGGCACGCGGTGCAGGGCCATCGGCGCGGAGCCGGATACCGCCGCCATCCACAGCATGTGCAGGGCATCCGGGCCGTCGTCGTGGTCGGCTTTGGGGAAGTGGCGCAGCTGGTCGATGAGGGCGGTCTGGCCCGGATGCAGCTTGATGAGGCCATTGGCCATGTGGGGTTGCAGGGTTTCGATGCGCAGCAGCTTGTCGGCGGACGGGTTGACGGCGCGGGCGGGGACGGGCTTGCCGCGCTGGGCGCTGCGCTTGACCAGCTCGGTGCGGAAAAACTCCTGGAACTGCACCGCCTCCACCACCCACAGGGCGCAGTGCCATTTATCGTGCAAACTGATCACGTCCTCGATGATGCGGTCCGGCAGGCGCTTCTTGATCTGGGCATCCAGCACGTAGAGGATGCCGGTTGTGCGGTCGTAGCCGCCGACCAGGAGCGCGGACGGGTCGCGCGATCCGCCCGCCTTGCCCAGGCTGGGGTCGCAAGCGCCGAAGGTGACCAGTCCGGGCGGAATCTCGGTCCAGAAGCAGGACTCGACCAGGTTGGCAAAGGGGGCGTCGTCGCCCGATATGGGGTCGTTTTGCTGCTCGGAATCGAAAGCGGCGCGGCCATCGCGGGCGCGCTTGACCATCAGGTTGTAGAGGGGTTGGCCGTCCGGCCAGCAGACGATGGCGCCCTCTTCCATCGGATGCAAATCCCCCCTGCCCCCCTTTTTCAAAGGGGGGTGATTTGCCTCCTGGAGGTGGTTTTCCTCCCCCTTTGAAAAAGGGGGATTGAGGGGGATTTGGGGGATTTGATTGTCGTAGAACGCCCGCGCCGCCGCCTCGCCCCCGTTCAGCAGGATGCCCTCCCACTGCTCCCACAGGTGCATGTTGTCCGGCCAGCGCTCGATGGACTTGAACTTTTTGCTCGACCACAGCGGATTGTCCAGCAGACGGTTGAGCACCGAATCGTAGTGCAGGATGGTGCCGATGATGATGACGTCCATGCTGTCGTCGGCGGGGCCGAGAGAGAGCACGGTTTTGGTGAGCCAGGACTGGAGCTTGTCGCGCTGCTCCGGGCTCCTGACGTTCTCGTCGTTTTCCAGGTCGTCGCCGATCACCAGGTCGGGGCGATGCGGGCCGTGGCGCAGGCCGCGCATCCGCTTGCCGGAGCCGAAGGCCTGTACTTTGGCATCGTTTTTGGTGAGGATGGTGCCGGTCTGCCACACCCGTCCGGGGCCGGTGGCGTCGGGGAAATCCATCATCAGGCGCGGGTTGAATTCGAGCTCGGCCTTGATCGCTTCGAGCATGGGCAGCGCCTGGTCGAGCGCGTCCATCACGATGACCGGGTAATGCTTGCGCCCTGTGACCAGGCACCAGATGACGAAGATTTGAGTGACCAGGGTGGACTTGGCGTTGCCGCGCGGCGCGGCGATGGCCTCGTGGTCGCCGATACCGTTGTCGACGATCTCCGGCAGGCGCCGGTAAAGAAAGGCGTGCAGCACCGCGTTGGCATGTTTCACGTAGTGCGGAAAGTAGGTGCGGGCGAAGAATTCCAGGTCGGCATCGGCCAGCTTGCGGCGCTGGCTGCGCTCTATCGGGTCGGCGGCGAAGCCGTCCACTTCGGCCTCGATCTGGCTGCGGTATTCGGCGGCGAGTTGGAGGACGCGCTCGATCAGCCCTTTGCCGGATGCGGGGTGGCTCATGCCAGCAGATCCGCCAGCTTGGGCGCAAACGATTCCAGCGCGGGCAGGATCGCGCTGGCGTCGGCGGCATGGTGCGCCTTGACGTGGGCGAGGAAGCCTTCGATCACCGCCATGCCGACGGCCAGCTTGTTGAGCTTGGGGTCGCCTTTGGCGCCGGCGCTGACGGTTTTGATGTAGGAGTCGGCCAGGCGGGAGAGCGCATCGACCTTGGCCAGCGCCGGGATGTCCGGGTTGGTGCGCAGTTCGTTATGGACGGCTTTCCACGACAGGACAAAATCTTCCATCAGGTCGCCGTGCAGCTCTTTGGCGCCCGCCCCGGACAGCCGCGCAGCCGCTCGCTGGCGGTCCCAGTCGCCTTCATCCCGCCGCCAGCGCATCAGCGTGTGGACGGAGAGCTTGAGCCGGATGGCGATCAGCTCCAGCGCCAGCGCCTCGCGGACATAGAGGTGCCTGGCTGCCTGGCGGGTGGCGAGATCGTGGGCCAAGGTCACAGCCCCATCTTGGCGCGGAGCAGGTCGATGGCCAGCACCATCAGCGCGCCCGCCGAGCCGCCGGAAATCGCTCCGACGATCAGGGCGTTGCGCTTGCCGTTGGCCACGTCCTGCTCCAGCAGCTCCACCGCGACCTCCAGCCGGTCGAGCTTTTCAGTCAGGCCGGACATGGCCAGGGCGTTGGCGTCGATCTTCGCCTCCACCGCGCTGACCTGGGCGCTGATCCGTTTGAGCAGCTTGACCTCTTCAGATTCCATCGTTTTTATCCTTTTTCCCGTCGAGTTTGTCTTGAATCCGTTGGAGCTGGGCGCTGAGCGCCTTGAACTGGTCCAGAATCTTGCCCTCCAGGCCGTCCACTTCGGTGCGCTTGGAATACTCTTCGAGGAGCTTTTCCGTGAGCCTTGAAAGGGCTTCGGACTGCTTGTCCTGCTGGGCTTGCAGCCGGTCCACCCAGCGCCAGCCGAACCCGGCCAGCAACAGCAGGGTGAGGTTCAAGGCGTTGTCGAGGGTAACGAATTCCATCAGCGATGCCCCCCGCCCATCCGCTCGCGCCGCTCCTGACACCCGGCGCAATACAGCACGCCGGGGATAGCCAGGCGGCGCGCTTCCGGTATCTCGTCACCGCAGTGCGCGTCGGTGCAGTATTTGGCCGATGGCGCGGTGGGCAGCGTCATGATGCCCCGGCGCTGGTTGCGCTCCCAGTCTTTTAGCTCGCGCTCCTGGGCCATTTCGTCAGGGCTCATGGCTTCGCTTCCTCGTAATCGACCAGCCCGTTCAGCCGGGCGGCGCAGGTTTCGTATTGGCCGCTGGCGGTGGCGATCCACCCGGCAACGTCGGTATCAGAGGCGGCAGGCGCGGCGGCATCCGCTGCAGCAGGTTGCCCGGCGGCGGCGGCGGGCAAGCCGGGGGCGGCGGCAGCGTTGAGCAGGCCGACAGCAGCAGGATCGAGGCAGCGGCGGCCAGAAGTGACTCGTGGAACATATTTGATCCTTTCGACGGTTCGGGTCTGGATGCGGGTTTCGGCTTGGGCGAGACGGGCGGACGAGGCGTTGCCGCGCTCGGTTCCGGCGCGATATTCGGCGCTGGCGGCGCGTTCGGCGGCGAGCTGCCGGGCGGCGAATTTGTTGGAGGCGGCGCGGTATCCGGCAAAGAACCCGCCCCCGGCGCACAGGGCGAGGAACAGGACGGCGGCGAGGAGTTTTTCAGCCATTTTGTTTTTGTTCCCCGGCGCACTGCCGGTATTCATGCTCGCGGCGCTTGGCCAGGCCGCCGCACAGGCGGGCGTTTTCGGGCGCGGCGCAGTCTTTGCCCCGGTAGAAGGTCCAGCGCATGATTTCATTACAGGCGCCGGGGTAGTCACCGGCGTTGAGTTTTCTGACCAGGCCCGATTTGCAGAAGGCCGCCGGGCCGATGTTGTAGGCCAGGCTGGCGTAGGCGTCGTATTCGTGTTGGTGGAGCGGGACTCTGACGCAGCGCTTGAGCGCGCCCTCGAACTTCTGCACGTCCGTCAGGGCTCGCGCCAGCGCCTTGGGCGGCGTGGTCGTGTCGCCCAGCTTGACGCCGCCAGTGGTGCCGAAGCCGATGGTCGGCACGTCGCCCTTGACGGGGATCGACGCCTTGTCGGTATAGCCCTCTTGCGTCACGATGCCGACCAGGCCGGCGGCAGAAAGCGTCAGGGCGGCGAGAAGGGTGCGCGGCTGGGGTGTCATGCCTTCCCCTTGAATTTGTTGGGCAGGCGGCAGGCAGATTGCGGCGTCAGGTACTGCCCCGCCTGCAGATGCGGGCAGCGGCCGTAGCCGAGCGCGGTCATTTTGTCGTCGGGTTTCTGGAACCAGAGTGCGCAGGCGGAGCAGGTGGGCGAGTGAGCGATCATGCAGCCATGCTAAGGCTGGCGGTGGTTTTGGGTTAGGCGGAAGAGCATCCGCACAAAGAAAAGCCCCGCGCGAGGCAGGGCTAAATACAGGTTACGCCGGGGGAGTGGTGGCCGTCAATCCGCTATGTAGGTTGGGCACCCCGTGCCCAACAAACCCAAAATTATCACCCCCAATCATTTGTTGGGCACGGGGTGCCTAAAACAACCCGCCCTGCCGGTCATCCCCGTCCATGCCCCGCTCGATGCTGCGCACGTGGCGCTCGGTGAGGCCGTGGGCGCGGGCGACCGCGGCCTGGCTCTGGCCGGTTCGGCGGGCTTCCGCGATCAGCGCGTTGCGCAGGGCGCGGCCCCAGCCGTCGGCTTTGGCGATTTCGACCCGTTCGCCGCCGTAGGCTGTGCCCAGTTCGCTGGCGGCATCCAGGCCGATCAGGCGCGATAGTTCGTGGTCGTCGCCGGGCTCGGCGGGGATGTAGAGCCGCGTGCCGCCCCAGCGCTCGGCGATCTTGAGCGCGGCCGGCGCGCCGATGAGGTCGGCGATGGCCTGGAGGGAGTCGGGGAGG
>Ga0210044_10002865_pt1 | contig 25099 bp, 27 predicted proteins | sample CryGey13umfilter_2_FD_183959 | JGI IMG/M metagenome (GOLD analysis project Ga0210044, IMG submission 183959) | Groundwater microbial communities from aquifer in Utah, USA - Crystal Geyser 4/9/14 3 um filter (SPAdes) (version 2) | ecosystem: Environmental > Aquatic > Deep subsurface >... | reverse complement strand
TCTTCCCCCACTTTTTTTCCTATTGGTCTTTTGGAAACTCTAGGCATATGCCAAGTATACTAGTATACTTGGCATAGTTGTCAAGATCTTTTTCCTAACGGGTACTTTTTTATTTAAAAATTTTTTAATTACTCCATTTGACAAAGTTTTAGAAAAAACACTAAAATGAGTTAGGTGAAGAAATCAGTATTTTTTGGAGGGCTTTTTTTTAGACCGGATTTTTTAATACTTGGCATGGCTGTTGTTTTTGGATTACTCCTGGTTGGAGGTCTAACTCCTTTTGATTTTAAAAATACTCCACCATCCGAAGGAGAATTCGAAGCTATTCCTGTTGTTCCTGCCAAAGGAGATAAATCTCTTCAACTTAAACCAATCACTTTTAAACAATGCGGCTCAACAACAGCAGTTGATTTGGTACTAGATAGATCAGGATCTATGGGTAGTAAACAAGACGGAGGAACAAAAATAAAAATTGAATATCTTAAAGATGCTACTAAAGAATTTGTAAACTTAATGTCCGGCGAAAGCTTAATAGGAATGCAATCTTTTGCCACAACCGCCTCTATCGATTTTAAAATCGATAAACTTAACACAAGAAAAGATTTAATTAATTCAAAAATTTCATCTCTATCCCCAAGTGGAAGCACAAATATGGCCGCTGCATTAACATATGCAAGAGACGAACTTAAAGTAGCAATTCCTAAATTTACAGAATATAAATTTTCTCTTATTCTTCTTTCGGATGGAGGATGGAACGTAGGAGGAGATCCAACAAATGTAATTAACGAAATAAAAGGATTAGGAGTTACAATTTTTACAGTAGCCTTTGGAGACAAAACAATTGTTAACTTTATGAAAAAATCCGCAACTGCCCCATCCGATTCTTTTTATTCACCAGGGAACGATGAATTAAAAGCTATATTAAAACAAATTGCACAAAAAATTTGTAAAGAATGATTTTTACGGGAGGGGAAATTTTAGACAGAAGAATTTAATTTCTTTAGCAATTTCTAAAAGTTTTTTGTTCTTAACATAGTTTTTATCTATATCTTCTTACATTTTCTTTAATTAGCAAATTAACGTTTTTACGCTATAATACTGACATGTTTAAAAATTCTAATCTAAAAGTAAATGTCTCTATTTCTGATTTTCCCATTCTTTCTAGCATGAGTAAAACCTTTAAGCAACTAAAAGATATCGGAGCAGACGGGGTAGAAATTGTTTCGGGTCTTAAAACTCATTGGCCTTTTGAATCTATTAAAACTATCTCTAATAAATATCACCTTCCTGTAAAATCTATTCACCAATCGATCCCAAGCGGCTTAAATATTTATTTTGACAAAAATTTTTTAAAACTTTCAAGAGATCTAAATTGCAATAATTTTGTTGTTCACCCATTGCCAAACATATCACTTAAAGACAAACGTTCGGAAATATATTTTAAGAAACTGGCAAAGATTAAAAGAAATCTTGGAATTCAAATTCTTTTGGAGAATCTACCGAAAAAATATAGCGTAAAAATGGTGGACAAACTTTTTTCTCCAAACATCGAAGCTTGCGACCCTATCTCAATTGCAAAGGCTGCAAAAAAATTCGGGTTTAAAACTACTTTTGATACTTCCCACTTTCATCACCCTGAACCTCACAAGTTAAAATGGTTTAAAGATATTTTTCCTCAAATTAGCAACATTCATTTAAGCAGCTTTGATGATAAAAGGTCACATCTTCCTCTTTATATGGGAGATTTTAGAACAAAGGCTTTTATGTCTTTTTTAAGAAAAGAACATTACAAAGGAATTATCACTTTAGAAATTTATTACCCCAAGTTTATATCACTTACGAGTCTTGATTTTTCTGTAATTGAAAAATCTATAAAATTAATAAAATATTAAGTTTTCTTTATTGCAGCCATGTGCGTAAATTCATCAGAATGATAAAGCAATGGTTTATTTTCAACACAAAACGTTGTTAGTAAAAGATCTAATCCAAATCGACTAAAAAGTTCATTCCAGGTTTCTTTTGGAAAAAAATGTTTTTTTCCAAAACGATCAATTAATACTGATTGGAAGTTTCTTCTTCTGTTTTCTTCTGTAAAAACTGTCATGGAAATAATTCCATCCGGTTTAAGAAGCCTTGCCATTTCTTTTACGATTTCCGTGCCGGTTTCCAAAGAACCCATATTCAACAAAAAATCTGTTGTTATCACGTCAAAATACTTATCCGGAAAGCAAGTATCTGCAACATTACATTTTTGAGTTACAATCCCATTATCTTTTTTATGAAGTTTTTGAAGAGGCCTGTTTATAATATCTAAAACTATAATCTTAGGATCATAGCCAGCTTCTATTAATGCTTTTTTTGTATCAATTGGGTTTTTTGCAGTTGCAGTTCCAGCATACAAAACATTTATCTCTCTTCCGATCGGAAAGATCTCGGAGATTGCACCTATGTGCTGATCTTTGCTTAAATTCCATCCTCCAAGAATCCCGAGAGGCTGCATTAATTCATACGCACGATGATAAAAATTATTACCTTTTTCCATAATTTGTAACCCAAACAGATTTATCCTTACTATATGCTCCAAGTAAATGAATTAAACGTTTCCCGCTGCCTACTCTATCTTTTATCATTCCAGTTATTACTTTAAGAGGGAGCTCTCTTATTTCGATTTCAAAAAATCCTAATCTTTGAAAAATTAATTCTGACATAGGACCTCTTGCCACACCAATTAAATATTGCCGGCTTGCTTTCTTCATTGCTTCTTTTACAAGAGACGCTCCAAAACCTCTTGCTCTATAATCATTATCAACAAAAACGGAGCCTATTTCTTCCTATTCGTCTGCAATCTTATTTATTCTCGCAAAACCTACAATTGTTTCTCCATCTTTCTTGATAATATATCTATTATCAAGAAGATCTTTAATTATTTCCCTTCTTGTTCTTGGTGCTAAATGTTTTTCTTCTTGAAGTTTTATTTTTATTTTTTCAGCATCTGACATCAAAATTCCGTTATTAAAAATAGGATAATCACGTCTTTCTTTATTCATCCGGTTAGTATAACAAAATTAATCAGTTACGGGAGGGGAAATTTTAGACAGAAGGACTTTATTTCTTTGGCAATTACCAAAAGCTTTTTGTTCTTGGCAAAATCTTTTTTAAATTCATTCCAAAAAATAGCTCTTCCTTCTTTGGTTTTTGGCAAATTAACTTTTGGGCATTCCTCGACAACCCGATTTATCCAAGAAGCGATTTTTTCCATTTCTTTTTCTTTCATACGTTAGCTGTACTATTATTGATTGGATTATTGACGAATATAGCACTCAGTGATATATTTTGGAACTGTGAATGAAAAAATATTAGCAAACGGAAGATTTATAAGAAATGGCTTTCTTCCGACTCGTCGCAGAACACCTCTGGAGAGCCTAGAGCTTGTGTCCGAACATGAAAGAGGTGTTGAGTTAGTCGCCCGAGATACAGCCTATCCAAACGGACATATTTACGATGAAGTTATTTTTGATTCAAACAAAGGGGCACAACATATCAGATTGGTTCGAACAACTAAGCCTTATAACCCTGACTTTATGATCTCGGCCCACATGCTTTCTTTTTTTCTACCTGATATTGACTACTCAAAGAGAATTGTCACTCCAATAGATGGAGACAGTGATTCTTGGCAAAGATTCATGGAGATAAATAGAATATGCGGAGAAGTAATTACGAGCTATTATAAAGTACGGGGATTGAAAGACTTTAGTATTCTAGTAGGAGGAAGTTTTAACCCTTACACGGATACAGACATTCTAAGAACTCAGAGCGTTAAAGCAGCTCATGTTCATACGCTACTCATAACAGATGCTTATCTTGAGGAAACGGTGCCGTTTTATTCTAAAAAAGATTTCGTAGAGTTTCTTTCTATGGGAGCAAGATCACCTAGTGAGTTAAAAATGGATCAGAGGCGTTTTTTCTCAACTTCCATATCTAATTATTTTGATTTATTAGTATCAAGAACGCTGAAAAAAAGAATTAAAGGAATTGACTATTCAAGCTTTATTGGCCCTATTCCTAAAGAAACATCTTCCAAATTCCCTATTAACGGAATCAAGTTTGCCGCAGAGGGATTAGACTTTCTTTCATCTCCTGACTTCATTAATGTACTTAGAACTGTATCTGATGAGATAGACGGCGCTTATAGGCATGACCTTATGCCACTTTTTGTACAAAATTATGAGGAAGCAACAACTGCCTCAAATCCGGAGTCTGTTCGATTAGAATATAATAACGTTAATCTAGCATCGCAGCGATTTGATGAAAGAGTAAAAAAACTTGAAAGCTTAGGTTTTACTTTAGAAGAGATAAGTAAGGCAAGAAAGATAATAGTAAAGTTAGCATCAAGGCTGTCTAACGTAAGCTCTCCCAAGTTCAATTTAGGCCCGGCATATGCGTTTTCGGTTTTATATGATACTGAAACGAATAAATCGAAAATATTTATCACATATTCTCCTTTTGGCGGTGGCACTTTTGATGCAATCGGCCTAGATAAGGTTTGGTTTCCGGGTAAACAAAGCGATTACATAGAGCAAAGATTCAATAATTCCGAAAGCTTAGCAATAGAAAAAGATTTGTTCAGGCAGATACAGAACGCCCTACCTCAAGGCACTTAACCTATTTACTAATAATGGAATCATCATCTCCTCTTCAGTAAAACCTCCATGTGCTCCTTTATGGACAAAGTGTTTATCTGGAGTATATTTATACCATACTAATTTATTAGCTTTAGGCAAGACTAATAAGTTTCCTAGTCTGTCAAAAAACGATGGATGCGTTTTGCCATTGCCAAAAAACTTATTTATAATTTTATCATCTAATATGAGAATATCAGCTTTGTTTTTTAAAAATTTTACAATCTCATAATTCGCTCGTGATAACGACTTATCTTTAACGTGCAAAAAAACATCTCTGACATTTCCGCTTGGAAGAATAGGCTTGCCCAAAGAAGTTTTTTCAAAATGCTTATTTATATTTTTGATCTGATTAAGATAAATCGTTTCTTCGGGATCACATTCGACTTGCCCATGATCGGACGTTAGAATAAAGCCAGTATTTTTAGCAGATTTACCGTTAATATCTTTTATTAATACCTCTTGAATCAGATCGTTTAACATTTTTAAATGTACGTCTGTTTGACGCGTAAACGGACTATAATGATGTTCTATAGTATCCAAAAATGGCCAATAAATAAAAAAATATGCTTTTCCCTTACATGACTCCAGTCTCTCTTTTAGCTCTAGCAATAAATCTGACAAAGATATGTACCATATTGGCTCCGCCCCTTTAAATGCTTCATTATTATAAACTCCATTTGCGAGTTGTTTTGGATATAGAATATATGATTTGACGCTTTTTTTTAAAAGCTTTTCATATATCGTGGGTACGTTAATTAATATTCCTGAGTCATTATTAATGGTTGGAAGCATTTGCGAATCATATATTGGAGATACAGTCCTGTAAGGCAACGGGTTAATAACGGCATTAAGCTCTTTGAAATACATGTTCCACTCAAATATTCCATGCTCTCTTGGAGCTACGCCGGTATGCATTGTGGTCAGGGCAGCGCTCGTAGTTGAGGGAAAGACTGACGTAATAGAATTCTCATGCATATTTTTCTGAAGAATTTTAAAAAGAGAATATTTTATCGCATACTCGTTCCATATATTAAGACCCAGACTGTCAATGCAGAAAAAAACTAATTTTTCACAACCATCTATATTCTTAAAGAAGCGTCTATCCAATGAGGGATAAGAATACCTAGCGCCGTAATGGGATAGAATCGAAGACATTAAGTTTACCAATGAATTTTTAGTAATATCTGGGTAAACAGATTTGTAAAATGACATTTTAGTAATTTAAAAAAATATATCTGTGAGAAAAAGCTAGATTACTACCCAAATATAGGAATTCCTACCCATAAAGTCAACAAACAGTTTAAAATCCGTACACATGAATAAGCTTATCGATCTGCGTATTAAGGTTAAACTCAAACCTAACTTTATTAAATGCATTCTCTATTAACATATCTCTAAGTTTGTGATCGAAAGTCAACCGTAGGACTGCATTGGCCAGTTCTTGAATATTATTCGCTGGAATTAATAATCCATCTTCATCGTTTTTGATAGATTCATTTAAACCGACAACGTTTGTTCCTATTACAGGTTTTTTCATTGCCATAGCCTCAAGCACCGCGAAACCTAGTCCCTCATAGTAAGACGGCATTATCACAATGTCGCTAGCTTGATAAACATATGGCATTTCAAAAGCGGTATATTGCTTATCTGCAAGAATTACACGCTCTTGCAGTTTGAGTGCAATTATAAGAATCTTTATTTCTTTAAAATAATCCACATCTTTTGGCTCAAAAGAAGCTGGTAAAAATAACTTGTAATTTTTTGGGAGATGCGATAAGGATACTACTGCTTCTTTGATTCCCTTGCGTACAACGATTCTTGAAGGGCACAAAATAAGCACGTCATTTTTTAAAAGTTTAAATTTCTTTCTAAGCGGAGACTTTAAATCTGCATCAAAAAGCTTAAAATCTACTCCGTAAGGAATAATCTCAATGTTTTGTGAAATTGCTGCGATCTTTTCAATGGAGTTTTTATAATATTCACTTGCTACGACAATGCACTTCTGACTCCCAATATTAATAGCATTTCTTGCGGCAGCGAACTCTGCTTCAAAGTTTTTAAATGTACCAAAGACTCTTTTGGGAAATAGAGGAGTATTATGAATTGTTAAAAAAACTTTTTTGTCTTTGAAGGAATTGGCAAATAGGTTAAAAATTAAGTACGGTTCATAATTATGTATATGGATTATCTGGGGATCAATGTCGATTAATGCTTGATATAGTTGGGGCGCTGAAATATTAAGATTTATTTTCTCATCATTAAATCCTTTAATTCGCTTAATATCAAAGGGTAAGTCTTTAGGGAAAGCTTTGCTGCTTTCATTTGTAACTACAGTAACCTTAAAGTCTCTTTCGCTGAGTCCTTTTGCGACTTGAAAAATATGTGTTTCACCGCCTCCAACGATAGGGAAAAATTTTGAGCATACTATGCATATTTTCGTCATACTTTAATAGATAATTAATTACAGCAACCTATCATATTAGATTGCAAAAATCTTACTACGGTAGGGGGGATTTTACACAAAGAGCTTTTACCTCTTTTGCAATCGAGAGCAGCTTTTTATTTTTGGCAAAATCTTTTTTAAATTCCTTCCAAAAAATATTTCTACCTTCTTTCGTCTGCCAGCTGGTGGATTGGATCTTTGGACATTCATCAATAACCCTATTTATCCAAAGGGCAATTTTTTCCATTTCTTTTTCCTTCATTCCACGGGTTGTTATTGCCGGTGTTCCGAGACGAATTCCCGAAGGGTAAAACGGAGGCATGGTGTCATTTGGCACTGAATTTTTATTAATAATAATTCCTGCAATTTCCAAAGCATAAGCCGCGACTGCACCATTTACTTTTTTATTTGCTAAATCTATCAGTAGCAAATGATTGCTTGAACCGCCGGAGATAAGATTAAATCCATATTTATTTAACACCTCTGCAAGCTTTCTTGAGTTTTTAACAATCTGCTCCCCATATTTTTTAAATGAAGCTTTACTTGCTTCACCAAGAGCAACTGCAATCCCTGCGGTTTGATTATCGTGCGGACCTCCCTGTAACCCCGGGAAAACAGCTTTATCTATTTTAGAAGACAGCTGCGGATCTTTTTTTAGCCCTTTTTGGGTTACCATAATTATTGCCCCTCTTGGACCTCTTAAAGTTTTGTGAGTTGTGGTAGTTACAACATGCGCATACTGCACAGGGCTTTGATGAACACCCGCTGCGACAAGCCCTGCGATATGGGAGATATCTGCCAAAAGATATGCGCCTACTTTATCTGCAATTTGTCCGAACTTTTTAAAATCAATTAATTGCGGATATGCTGTTGCTCCGCAAACAATAATTGCCGGCTTTTCTTTTAAAGCTATTTTTTCTATTTCGTCATAGTCTAAAAGTCCTTTTTTGTCTGTTTTGTAAGCTGCCGTTTTAAAATATTTTCCGGAAAAAGAAACCGGAGACCCATGAGTTAAATGCCCACCAAACGCTAAAGATAATCCCATAATTTTGTCTTTTCCCGGAGTAAGTAAGGCAAAATAAACAGCGGCATTTGCGGGAGACCCGGAATAAGGTTGTACATTAACATGCGGAACGCCGAACAATTTTTTTGCTCTTTCTTCTGCTAAAAGCTCTACTTCGTCTGCAAATCTATTTCCCTGATAATAACGTCCTCGCGGATATCCTTCCGAATATTTAAAATTAAAAACCGAGCCAATCGCCTCAAGAACGGCTTTGGAGGGATAATTTTCCGAGGGAATCATTTGCAAGGTTTCTTTAAGGCGTTTTTCCTCCAGCTTTATGAGGTTAAATATCTTTGGATCTACCGCCTTTAACATTTTTCCATTCTAATGATAAAATGTTCTCTTGACAATAGATCAAACTATAGTAATTTTACTAATTCAGCAAGTTTGCGATTTTTTAAAAAATATCCTATAATACCAAAATATGACAACACCCGAAGGAGGATTATTCGGAAGAGGCATCCCCCTTTCCGAAATAGAAACCCGGCGCGTTAAGGTTAGACACTATCACGAGTCTGACGTTCCCAATATGGTTAAGTTAATGAAGCGAAATTTTGACGGACCTGCCTACTCTCTTTATCCAAAGGACGTTGTCACTGCATATCATGCCGCTAACAGAGAAACCGATGTTAAGCATGCGGTTCATGCCGGAGGTACAGAAGTTTACATAGCAGAAACGGATAAAGGAGAACTAGGCGGATTCATCCTTATAAGGTTTAATCAAGACAGAATTCCTCGCCAAAATGCATACGGCGAACTGGATTTAAGAAGACTTCACGTAAATGCCGACATTCAGGGAGCTGGAATAGGCAGGGCTCTATTTGAAACAGCCGCCAGACGAGCTAAAGAGCTTCACGTCGAGTATATTACTACCCATGCAAGCGGAAGCGCCAGGCTTTACTTTGAAAAAAATGGGTGGAAAGGCAAGACGGTTTTGGACCATATGAGCAAAAGAGGAACTTCTGCACTTATCTATGCTGCGGAAAAGCCGATAACCCCGAGAAAAGTGATTTTATACGATACCCCTACGCATATTGTTTACGCAGGATCTAACAGAAACAAAATGAAGTTTTTGCAAGGGATCGTTGGAGATCTTCCCGTTATTCCCATTGAAGCAGACGAAGATCAAGTTCCCGACGTAGCCGCTGCTGCTGTTTCCAAAGTTCAAAATGCAAAAGACAATTTGTTTTTAATGAGCGGTAAAAGACCTTTAATTGTTTCAAGTGATGTGCGAACTGACCTAATGGTCTTTAATCCTGGAAAGGCTGCAAGATACGAGATGTCTAATCGCGGAAAACCGCTAACACTTGAGGAGACAAGAAGAAATTTTGAGCTTCTATTGCAAACCGCACGAGCTACGAAAAAACCTGCTCCCTATGTTGTCAGATCAGCTACTTATATTCATAATCCGCTGGAACCGGAACTGGATAAATTGGTTGAAAACGATGTCTCGGTACATCTTAGCGAGGAAGGTCTAGCTACTCTTTCAACAGTTGAAGGCTTGAGAGAATACCAAGAAGAAGTTTATGATAAATATGGTGTTGATATTTTAGAAATGGCGGCCGGCTTTGCTTTACCGATATTCATAAAAAGGGGGTATGTTAAGGGTCTTTTCCACCATCCGTTTGAATGTCTTCCAGAAAGAGAGATAACAATTCAACGGGCATTAGATGTTGTTATCGGTGGAATTGACGAAATGACCGTAAGAGAAAGAATTGGCTATTAAGATGGTAAAAACAAAATCAGTTCAAAAACCGGCAAATAAAGACGATGGTATCCGAATCTGTATAATGAGGAGGATTAAGCCCAAATTTGAATTTGATATTTGGATGCCAACACTTGCCCCCTCAACCAAATTATTAAAAGAATATCACGATAAAAAAATTAGCTGGAGTAAGTTTGAAGAAAAATTCAAAGAAAATGTTTTACGAAAACAAACTGAATATCTGGATATACTCATAAATATTGCTAAGAAAAATACAATTACTCTCCTTTGCTGGGAAGAAACGCCGGAAAAATGCCACAGAAGACTGGTTACTGAAAAACTTAAAAAGATGAACCCCCGTATAAAAACTTGCATTCTCTAAAAAAGATCCTATAATACATCAGCTATGGAAAAAGAGCGAGAATCATTAAAAGAAAACGACACCAGAATTCCGGTTAACTGCGATGCTATAATTATCGTTGGTCTTTCGGGAAGCGGAAAATCAACCTTGATGAGAAGATTGGAGCAAGTTCTTGATGTAACTGCAGTTTCAACAAGTAGTGTAATAAGAAGCCACGAAAAAAAACGTAAAGGAGAAAAAGGTCATATACTCGGAGAAAGAACCGGTCTTTTGCCTGTAGATGATATTGCTCCGGACAGGCTTTCCAGAATGTATATTCAAAAAGCAAAATCTTCGGGACAGCCTATTGTTTTGGATGCAAAACGGGGTGCCCTAGAAGCCGCCTGGCTTACTCAAGAATTAGGAAGAGAAGGAAAAGAACCTCCAAAAATTTTTACAATATTTTTGGATTATGCTAATCGATTTGAAAGAGTTGTTGAGAGAGAAAAAGAAAAAAATCCAAATTTTGCAAAAACTGTAGACGAGGTTAAAATAGATACCTTAGAAAGAGAAGCAGCAGATTTTACCCGTTGGCAGGAGATAGACAAGCTATATCCTGGGGATTTTTATGGCGTAAACCCCTATAATCCGAAAGCATTTAAGCATGATTTATTCGTAGAAAATGAGGAACTTGATGAATCAATTGAAAAAATTATAGAAGGATTAACTACAAAAGGCTTTATTGATCCTTCTCAAGATTCAAAAAAGTAAATTTAAATCCGTTGCTTCCCCTATTAAAAATCTTTATTATTTATCGAGAACTCTTTAGTAAAAAATCTCTGACAAGAATTAAAAGTGAACGGACATACAGTAATCTCTTCTCATAACTGTTCTCTCGTGATAGGCAAGTTCGTGACTTATTAGCTGAAAATCTATTTTTCTGCTCTTTTGAATTAGATTCTTCTGCTGGAGCATAGACCAAAACTGCCCTAACTAAACTGTCTGACAAATGAGTTCCTACACCGCTTGAATAGTAAATAAAACCATGTTTGTCTTCAAAATATGTCAAAAATGAAGAATTTATAATGCGCTCTGAAGGAAGGTTTTCATGAATATTTAGAAATTCCTTATTCATAAATCTGGTTGCGAAATAATATCATATTTGTTATTCTTTTTGAAATGAGATGTGATATTTGCTTATCAAATTCTGGAAAAAAAAGAATATCTCCAGGAAAACAAATTTATAATGGGAAATTTTGGCTGATTGAACACGCATATCCGTCAAAAATAAAAGGTTGGTTGGTAATTGTTTTAAAAAAACACAAAAACGTTCTGCATGACTTAACCCCTGAAGAATTTAAAGAATTATCAATGTTGCAACACAAGACAAGTATTCTTCTTAAGAATGAATTTGATTGTAAAAAAGAATATATTGCTTGTTTTTCTGAAAAAAAACACTACCAACATATACATTTTCATATTATTCCTGTAGCAAAAAAATTATCCGATAATAATTTGGGACCAAACCTATTTTTCCTTGGAGGAAAATTATTACCACAAAAAGAGATAATAAATATATGTAGTCGACTGAATAAGAATATTCGTACTTAATAACTTATCTTTCTCCGCTTAGTTTTTTTATGATATCAATCTGCTTTTTTCGAGGTTGATAAATTTATATTTAAATCCGTTGCTCTCCCCTTCTTCTTCGGAAACTTTTTTGGTAAATTTTGAATAATCCGGAAAATAAGTATCTACGTCAAACTTTCCTTCTATTAATGTTAAGTAGATTTTATCTGTAACATCAATTGCTTCTTTAAAAATCTGTCCCCCGCCAATAATGAATATTTCGCTGTCTACGGATTCTGATAGTTTACCCTGAGCTTGCCGAAGGGCTTCTTCTAGGGAATTTGCGACGATTACGCCAGACGCCTTAAATGAAGAGTCTCGAGTAATTATTATATTCAATCTATGAGGAAGTGGGCTACCAATACTTTCAAAGGTCTTTCGCCCCATTATGACGATATTTCCTATTGTCAGCTCTTTAAATCTTTTTAAATCGGCAGGAATATGCCAGGGCATTTTCCCGTTTTTTCCGATTCCTCTATTTTCGTCCACCGCAACAATTAGACTTACCTTAGTATTATGTATCATGTAGTATGTATATTAAATTATAAATTGAATTTTTTAGAACTTTTAATTAATCCGTTTATTAATTTACTGACAACAACTGTTTTTTCTGCAATGTTTTGAAAATCTTTATTGTTTAAATAGTCAACATCTCTCGCGATTAAAAGCTGATTTTGAAGCTCTGTCGTCGATCCTAATGCCATGTAAAAAAATTGAGCTTTTTCTTTCTTTGTTTTCCGTGAAAACCCTTCGGCAATGTTACTGGTTATGGAAACAGCACATCTTCTCATCTGATTACTTAAGCCAAACTGTTCATCTCGTGGAAAATTCTTAGTCACTTTATATATTTGAAGAACCAATTGATGCCCTTCTTTCCAAGTATTTAAATCTGTAAATGATTGAATTTTCATACATAATACTTAATACGTTCTACAAAATACATTTTATCTTTTCCTCTCTTCAAAACCTCCGATTGTGGCAATCTCTGCGCTTAACGAAGGATGCGACTGATAATCCTTTAAAATTATATCTTCAAGCTTAAAATCATCGATGTTTTTTATTTTTTTATTTAAAACAACTTTTGGAAATGGATAGGGCTTTCTCTTTAGCTGCTCTTTTGCAACATCAAAATGATTTGAGTAAAGATGTGTATCTCCAAAGGTATGGACAAATTCCCCCGGCTCAATTCCAGTTATATGTGAAACCATTAAAAGAAGCAAGGAATAACTGGCGATATTAAAAGGGACTCCTAAAAATACGTCCGCGCTTCTTTGATATAAACCAAGATTAAGCTTATCTCCGGCAACTTGAAATTGAAACATTGTGTGACAAAATGGAGGAACTTGTGACTTTTGTCCTTTAGACGCCATATGATAAATAAAATCCGGATTCCATGCGGAAACTACGTAAGATTTTCGATAAGGTTTTGTTTTTAACCCTTCTATTACCCATCCTAATTGGTCTATTTCCCTACCGTCTTTTGCAGGCCATTTTCTCCACATTCGGCCATAAATAGTAATAAGGTCCCCCCATCTTTTTACAAAAGGATGGTCAGCCGGTAGGTCGGTTAATTTTTTAATAAATTCTTCCTGTTCCATGTACTTTTTTGGGGCATTTTCTTTAGACCACATGGCATAATGCTTCCATGCCCATTCGTCCCAAATGTGGTTATTTTGATCCAAAAGCGGCTTAATATTAGAAGAGCCTGACAAAAACCACAACAGCTCGGTTGTAACCCCCCGCCAAAAAGTTTTTTTGGTTGTTAAGAGAGGAAAACCGTCTTTCATATTAAAACGAATCTGTCTTCCAAAAACCGAACGGATAAAAGGAGGTTTTTTTCCTTCCTTTTTGTACCTCTCTAAAACCACTTTATTAAAAAATAGCTGCTTATCAAAACCGTTTTTTAAAACATCTTCCATGAGGTTAAGGTATTGATATTCCGGATGGCGTTTATTCGATTTATGATTCATGATTTAAGCAACAATTTAATAATGTAACCCTCTTTCGCTTAAGCTTCAGAAGGGCAAGCAATTTTCTTATTTATTTTTAGCACTTTATCTACTTTTTTCCAAGAGATCAAACGCTATCACTTGCTTTTTGCTATAATAAAGCAAATGAACGAAGCAAGGAAAGATTATTTGTTCACCCCACCGTCTCCGGAATTTAAAAAAAGTCATACCTTTACGATGACTATGCATACTCCGGTCGACTTATATCATTCAATTCCAAGAGGTCCCGATGGACGCGGAAAATCCTTAATGGGAAAAGCTAATCCTGGTTTGGAAGTAGAGATAGAAGGCACAAGCTGGCAACAATTCTGCAAAGAAAGAGATCCAAAAAGAAATCCTGCTGCTGTATGGGTTTTAGTAACAGTTGTTAGTCCGGGCAGTAATTATCGCGGAATTCAAGCATTCGTTACCATGGGAGATATAACCAGACTTCCCGAAGGAATGAGGCAAGAAAACCAAGAAAAACAGCAGCCTCTTACAAGAAGGATGAGACCAAGACGTGAGAAACAACCGACAGTATCGCAGCCGGAAACTATTAGTCAAACTAATAAGCCACCTCGTGTCGAAACTAAAACAGGAACTGAGGAAACATTTGAGCTAAGACTTCCTGTTGGAACAAGATTATTTATAGAACATCCAAGACCCAGACTGGAAGAAGAAGCTAAAGATCAACGAAATAAATACCTCGATGAAACAGCAGATTGGGTAACTAAGGGGCGAACAATAATAACTATAAGCGGTAATAGAAAAGAAACCTGGGCGAATGAAAACCATTGGATGGGCGGAAAAGTTGTAGTGGCAACAAGAGAAGATTTATATCCAAGAGATGAAGATGTAAAACCATTAAATTTAGGACAAGAGGTATTTGTAAGCAAAGGCGAAGCCTCCCCAAAGAGGCCTAAGAAAAAAGAATAAATTATAAACCTAATTTTTAATTTTGAACTCTAAATTCTGCTTTTGTCCGCCCTTCTAATTACTGATTTTAGTTTTAAGTTTTTAGTTTTAAGTTTATTTTAGACTTGTTTTTCTTTTTTGGTTGCCGAGACTCTTCCTCCCTGCCACTGACCGCGGTATTTATTACCCACTCCTTTTATCTCGTGAAATATAACATGGGCAAATCTTGCGCCCATTTCTATTTCTACTGTTATCGGACCTTCATTTTTTAATCCGAAAGTAAGCTCGCCTTGATATCCGGGCTGAATAGGACCGGTTCTTAAAAAAAGTCCGGATCTAAAAGTTGTTGTCCTTGGCAAAATTACAGCAGATAGATTTATCGGAAGATTAATTTTTTCGACTGTTTTAACTAAGTAAAAGTCTCCCGGCTTAATTTTTATTGATTCTTTCTTCCCTTCTTTAAAAGTAATAATCGATTTTATATCGGGAGTTTTTCTGTGAATTTCTCCCAAGAAAGCTTCTCCTGAGATTTTAAACACCTCACCAAGGCGAAGATCAAATCCCGCACCTTCCGGGTTTGTTAACTCCCTCTCCGACAAACCTTCGACGAGTTTTATTTTTTTTACTAATTTTAATAATTGTTTAGGACCAAGTATCATAATTTAAATTTAAAAATTTATCATTGAAAATTGATTAAAAATTGCAAATTGATAATTGAAAATTAAGAGATATTATTTATTTTCTCTATTATTTCTCTTGTGACTTCTTCTTCCGATTGTTCTCCGTTAATTATAATGAATTCTTTTGGAAATGTTTTGACCATCCATTCATAACCTTTTTCAATGCCTAAAAGTTTGTTAAATTTATCGTAATGTTCTTCTATTCCAACTTTGGAAAGCCTATTGTGCGCTACTTTAGCAGAAGTCCTTAGATAAATAGTAATATTCGGCGCTAACACCTGATAGTACATCGACAAAATACTAAGTGCCATTAAAAGATTATCTTTTTCTTTAAAGCTAAATTTTCCGCTAAATCTATCCATCATTCCATATGGCACGGACGACCAAAAGCACCTTTGGGAAATAATAATGTTTCCTTTTTTTAAGAGCGGCACCGTTAAATTTTCCTGCTGATAAATCCTGTCTGCGGTATACAGATATTGGACAGCCTGCGGAGGCAAAACTATTTTTTTATTTAAAAAATCGTGGATAATACTTCCTATTGCGTCAGTTCTGGTTGGTTCGTGAATATTCCAAACTTTCTTCTTTTGTTTTTCAAAATATTTTGTTATTTTTTCCGCCTGAGTTGTCTTACCACAACCATCTATTCCCTCTATTACAATATACTTCCCTTTATAAGGATTTCTTTTTAAATCTAATTCAAAACTTACTTTGTATTTCATCCCGTTTAGAAGCAGATCACGATCTACTTGTATCTCCTTTCTTTTATAATTTTGTTTATTCTCATAATTAATATTTACTCCCATTATTGCCACTTGTGATCGCGACTTCTAACGGGATTCATTTTTCTTCGTGGATTTTAGATTCCAATGGGCCGTTTTGGAACTTATATTTTGCTTCTTTTTTTTTAGAATATGGCATTTCTGATTCGCTACTTAGCTGTTCAAAAGTCATGGCGCAAACTCTCATTCCCGGATAAAGAGCAACCGGAATCCTACCCAAATTTCCCAATTCTAAAACTGCCTGACCATTCCAGCCCGGATCAAAAACCGAGGCTGTAGAATGAACAACTATTCCCAAACGGCCAAGAGAGGAACGCCCTTCTAGTCTTCCTAATAATTTTGGGCTGATGGTTATTTTTTCTAAAGTTACCGCAAGGACAAAATCTCCAGGCTGCATTATAAAACGCTCCCCTTTCTTAACTTTTACTTCTCTGGTAATTTCGTTACTGTAGTCTTTTTTTGTAGGATCTATAAAAGCATTTTTACTGTGATCGAAAATGCGGAAGGTATTACCAAGACGTAAATCAATGGAGCAAGATCCAAGCTGAGTTTTAAAATTCGGAACCGGAGTAATTTTTAAATCCCCTGTTTTAAGCGCCTTTTTAATGTCTCTGTCGGATAAAACCATAGCAAGTTATTATAACAAAACCCTTGACAAATTGCGTCTTATAATTTTTAATTAGATTAATGGCTGCAAAAAAACAAAAAAAGAATAACGGCATAAATCTTCTTAAAGGAATAACCGGATCAAAACTTGCTAAACTAGTTGCAGTCTTATTTATCCTTGCCGCAATTCCGCTTACAGTCTTAATGTCCCAAAAGCAACAAAACACCAGGCAAGAAGCCTCAACAAGCTACGGCACGTGTAATTATAATAATACTCGAGGAACATGTTATAACAAGAATACCACTCTGTGTACAGGTGGATATTGGAAGACAAGGCTATGTAAAGGAGCTGCTAACATTCAATGCTGTTTTAAAGATTGGCCTCCTAAAGTAGCCAGCACAACTCCGCATCCTGAAAAATGTGCAAGCGATGGGTACTTTAAAATTGGACTAAATTCAAAAGCAACCGATGACAAAAATACAGTTGATGTACTTTACAGAATTAGACCCGGAACTGACTGCTCTAGGAAAATTGATTCAGGATGGATTCATTCGGGAATAAACAACGACTATCCTTACTCTACCAGATTAAAATGCAGAGATTTCTATGGGAATGCAATAAATTACCAGTTTTCAGCGATCCCAAGAACAGGCAATTGGCAATACGGAAACACAACCGGACTTTCTTTTTGCGGGGCATACTGGCCAAATCAAGCAACGCTGGAAACATATTTAGGATGGTATCCCGCGAAATCATTTAGATATGCCCCGTAGATAATTTAGGTTCGGAAGTAAAATCACAGCTCTTCAACTATCCAATTTTCTCCACTGCGGATAATAAATAATGGTGTTACTTCTAAATCCATTGCGCCTAACATCGCTTTAATAATTTTTGCAGCTTCCCTCGTTTCTTCTTTGTGCTGCTCGTCGGAAATCGAATTCCCGGCGCATTCTTGATGACCATGAACAACAATTCCTCTGGAAAGATGTTTTGATAAAGAAATCAGAATTTTATTTTTGATTGATTCCAAGAGTTTTGGATTCACATTTTTCTTAATTATTTGCCCAACTAATCCTGCTTCCGTAATTGTATCCGCATATTTAGCCCCGAATTTATTTTGACCATATTTTGCGATAGGACCCTGAACTCTTCCGTCCATGCAACCAACAGAAGTAAAAAAAGTTTCCCCAACTTGTGACATAAGAACAATAATACCTAAACTTAAAAAAAAATTCAATAAATAAAACAAAAACAGGAGAAATTAAAAGAATAGAACGGGTTGTTTAACATGTGTGGGTAGCCGTGGAATCAAATGCAAGCTTTCTGTAGGTATTTGATCAAAAGTATAAATTAGAATTTAGGATTTTTTTGATTGGACAGGTTCAAAAGGAGGAACTACTCCATATGGCCCATTTGTGTACTGAAAGTAATTTTTCGATTCATTAAAAAAAGTTTCTTTTAAGACGGTCGGATTAAACTGATCTTTAATTCTTCTATCTGAGTCTCTATTCGGAGCTAAAAAGTAAAAACCCTTTGATTTTACGCGTTTCAATCCCGGTCCCCCTTCTTTACTATCTAGGTTTGGAAACAATTTTTGATAAAATTTTTCTAAAAGATCGGGGTTTCCCTTAATTTCATTATAAAATGCTAATCCAGTTCCTTTAGGAAATACTGCCTCAGCCTTAGCTGATGTATATGTTTGCCTATTATCAATTTCATGAGTGTCCTGCATAAAATAAATACCAAGAACCAGGTTTTGTTTATCATATTCATCAGGTCCTAATCGAGGAGGATACATGACAACAATTTGAGCATTAAAAATATCCGGAAGCTCTTCCCTATAGCTTAAAACACGATCTTGAAGCATACCTATTCCTAAATCACCTTTTGGAGAAATTAATGACCCGTAGTTTTTAAATGGAGCGTAACCACCTTCCATTGTTTCAATAACTTGATCCCCTATTCTTGCTCCTTTTGAAAGCTTTGCTAGAATATTTTTTCTTAAAACCGCCTTAACAAAAGTGTCGACTAAAATCTCATCTCCTTTTCTCTCTACTCGTATCTCTTCTAATCCAACCTGCTCCCCCTGTGGATCTTCATCTATTGATGTCGCTCCCAGCTGTTGAATTTCTGTAATTTCTTTTTTTGATAATTTCCTTAAACTTAATTCTTTAATTAATGTCACAGTTGAAACATTTCTTATTAATTCTTCTTCTCCTACGTCTTTATTCTCACTCATATTGATATTTTATTAAATAAGATTGGTGGGTCGTGATGGAATCGAACCATCGACCTCGTCTTTATCAGAGACGCGTTCTAGCCACTGAACCAACGACCCAAAATCTCAATTATTTATTATCCAAAACGAACTCAAAGGCTTATCGCGCTTTCGCGCGACGCATTCTTCGCTCCCGCTTGTCAAGCAAGCGAACTCAGCTTCTTCCGTTACTGAACCAACGACCCAAATTCCCTATTATTTTAACAGATTTATTCAATTAAGACTAGGCTTGTTGAGGCTTTTTGCTTGGGAAGCGATTGCTCCCACTGTTATTTCTACGTTTCTTGAAAGATATCCAACTCTTTCGAGAATTCCTTTTTGTTGTTTTGGTTGATTCTCTTTCATTGTAAAATGAGCTGCGAGCCCCGATACGATCGGGGCGCATGGCCCTCCGCAATGCTACGCATATGCGTTGCAGGCGGGTGTTTTGTCCCAGAATTTGCTGACATTTCTGGAGGCACGGAGGGGAATCGAACCCCTGCAGGCGGATGTTTTGTCCCAGAATTTCTTTCTTGGAGGCACGAACCGGACTCGAACCGGTGCATGACTGTTTTGCAAACAGTTGTGTTAACCGCTTCACCATCGTGCCAAGAATCAGAAATTCGGGATCCCGTACATCTAATCCCGATCGCAATCGGGAAAGATGCTACTGGGACAAACTCCTGCGTTACCTCTTCGCCACCGTGCCATTTCCCTAGCCTCAAGTTTAACAGAATATGCGCATAAAATCCAGAGAATCATCTTTTACGTCATAACCTGCTGATAGAGTTTTTCAAGCTTCTCAACGGTTTTTTCTTCGGAAAATTTTGCAACCCGTTTTTTTGCATTAACAGATAATTTCTCTCTAAGTTTTTTATTTTTTAATAAATTAATTACTTGTTTTGCAAATTTTTGTTCGTCTTTTTTTACCAAAATTCCGTTTATTTTATTTCCAATCATCGACCTTATTGCACCATCCCTAACCGCAACTATCGGGAGTCCCGATGCCATTGCTTCCATAATTACCATGCCTTGGGTTTCCGTTGTTGATGCAAAAACAAACATATCCGCATCTCCATATACCTTTGGCAAAATATCGTAGCTAATTTCTCCCGCAAACAAAACCTTGTCTGATAATTCTAATTTCTTAGCCAAATACTGAAGATTTTCTTTCTCCGGACCATTCCCTACTATAACCAACTTTGTATTTTTGCAAGTTTTATTAATTAATGAAAATGCGCTTACTAAAAAATCAATTGATTTTTCTTTTCCCAATCTTCCCACAAATAATATTATTTTGTCTTGTTTTGCTAATTTAAATTTTTTTCTTAGAAATCCCTTAGCTTCGGTTTTGAATTTTTTTAGATCAATACAATTGGGAATTACAAAAATTGGTTTTTTTACACCGTAAGAAATTAGCTCTTCTTTTACTTTTTGGGTTGGAGCAATAACCGTGCTGCATCTTCCAATCAAAACTCTACTAATTAACCTAACCATTCTGGGAGTTATTACTTTTCCTCTAAGAAAATAGTGAACATATTTGTCCCAAAATGTATGATAAGTAAAAACATATGGAATCTTTTTTAACTTAGCAAATTCAATTCCCGCCATGCTAATTGGTCCACCGGTATGCCCATGAATAATGTCGAAGTCTTGTCTTAATATTTTATAAACTTCGGTTCCGGGATTCACCAAAGCAGCTCTAATATTAAATTTTTTATGAACCGTTATAGATCTTAATCTAAAAACATTTTTTTCTTTTTTTAGATTGGGGTAGCTTGGAGCAATAATGTAAACTTCGTGACCTCTTTTGGCAAGAGCTTTCGCGCATTCTTCCACGGATATAGCTACTCCATTTATCTGTGGCTTATACCCGTCTGTAAAAAAACCGATTTTCATCTGCGCTCTCTTTGATTTACTTGTCCTTCTATCCCTAGTGTAACAAGTCCATCCATTAATTTTTTTCTAAGGTCTGCAGGATTATCGGAATTATTCTCTATAGTAATATTTGCCCGTCTCATGCAGGCGTCTACTTGTAAACCAAATTTATCTTGCCCTTCTCCGTTTTCTATCTTAACAAGTCTCCCGAATTCTTCTCTTGTTTCTGGGTCTCCTTCTCTTTCTCTTTTTTGAATCCGTTCCCATCGTAACTCAAAATCTGCTTCTACGCCGATTGTAAAAACATTGTCTTTCCCATATTCTCTTTGTAGATAATCTATCTCTCCTTTGTTTCTTATTCCGTCTACGACAATTTTTGAATTCGGATCTTCTTTTACGAGTTGGTCTGTCATTGCCATTAGCGCATCTGCTCCATGTTCTTCTCTTAATCTATTTCCCATCCAGGTTTTACTTTCTCTTGTTTCGGGAATACCTTGAGATACAAGCTGTTCTTTTACCCTTGATGAAAGGACATACAAAGAATATCCTTGTTCGGCAAGAATTTCCGCGGCAAAACCCTTTCCACTCGCCATTCCTCCAACAAAAGCTATTATAGTTTTTCTCATGTGTCGCTTATTTTACCACAAAAAAACCACTCAATTGAGTGGTTTTTCAGTACATTCGAATTCAAGTGATTTAAAACCAATCCTCCATATCTTCCCGTTCGGCTTTTCAATTCTATTCGAATACGCCTCACGGAGCGATATTTGAAGGATTTCTTTCAAAGATAATTTTCAATTCTCTTTTCAATCAAGAAGTGGTAGGAACCTGAATAGATTTTCCAATACTCAGCTAAGCTGAATTGGCAAGCTCTATTCAAGCTTGGAGGTGTTGTATTCTTCCTCGTTAGTGATCTTCCTTGCGGAGGATATCACGAGTTATATACCATCTCTCAATCGTTTATTACGAATAAATTCGTTTTTATTTAGAAAGGAGGTGATCCATCCCCAGCTTCGGCTAGGGATACCTTGTTACGACTTAAGCCTCATCGCCAATCTCTATCTCCCCCCTCTTTTTAGGTTCTATGTTTTCAATCAAACTATTACTGATTCTCTTTTTCAGAAAACCATATGCGCTTTTAAAAGATTTTATTTGCCTTTCTCTTTTAATTGCGTCGAGTTTCGAAATAAAAGCTTCATAATAAATTAGCTTCCACGGAACTCCATACTTAGTTGATTTTTCTTCGCTTTTGTTATGCTACGTAAATCTGTTTCGCAAGTTTAAAGTAAACCCAATATAAAGCTTTTTTGTCTTCTCACTCTTTAAAACATACACTTAGAACATAACAACAGCTTATCATAAACCCCAAAAAGAGGGGGTTCAATAGCTACCGACTTTGCTGCCTTGACGGGCGGTGATTGCAGTTAGAACTATTCTGCTCCCCACTGGACGTGCGGTTTTCCCGCATCCAGCGAGTCTCTTATAAAATCCTCTTTGAGAAATTTAATTTTCTCAATTCCGTCGACTGTTAGATGACGCTTTTTTAACAATTGCTCTGCAACCTTACAAAAAAGTGCAAAACTATGCTTTTTCTTTGCTTGAAGAGGATATTTTTGGAAAAAAGGTATAATTTTTGTAGAAATATCTTTTAGATTTGAAACCTTATATTTATAATGAGGTCTCCATTTTTTATACTTTTCGTAATTGAGATAATAAATATTACCGCAATCCAGAGTCTCTTTGACTCTTTCCAGAATTTCCTTATCATCTTCTCTTAATTCAATTTCGAAGAGAAGCCTTACTTCAAGTAAACGATTGTTTTTGTGTTTATTAAATGTAACACTGAAACAACCTTCACCATCTACTAATCCAACTAAATAATTAGGATTTAATTTAGAGTTCATCCCTTCCTTTAATATTATTATATCAAAGTACTATGGAATCAGCTGACTTCCTATTGCCTGTTATTGTTCTGATGCAAATAGGATCTCCTTGGGTTACGCAAAAAACATTTTCAAACATCCTAATAAGCTTTTTATATTCTCTTCCTCATAGTACACTTAAGAGTCGAGACGCTTTATTTAATATTAGGCTGATTTTCGTTACATCGAACCCTTCAGACTTTCTCTTACGAGATAAGTCTTGTTCTTCAACTACTAGGATGGATTTTCACCATCTTGTTTATTGCGCTGCCAAGCGCCTTTAATTTGTACAAGACCCGAGAACGTATTCACCGCGGCTTGCTGATCCGCGATTACTACCGATTCCGACTTCATGAGGGCGAGTTTCAGCCCTCAATCTGAACTGAGGCGAAATTTTAGGGATTCGCTTACCGTTACCGACTTGCAGCCCGTTGTTCTTCGCCATTGTAGTGTGTGTGTAGCCCAAGGTATAAGGGCCGTGCTGACTTGACGTCTTCCCCTCCTTCCTTCCCGATATAATCGGGACCGTTTCCAATGAATATTTAACATTGGATGGGGGTTGCGCTCGTTTCCCCACTTAAGGGAACACCTCACGGCACGAGCTGACGACAGCCATGCAGCACCTGTGCAACAGCCTCGAAGGGGGTCCTGGTTTCCCAGGATTTCCAGTTGCATGTCAAACCTTGGTGAGGTTCTTCGTTTTGTCTCGAATTGAACCACACGCTCCACCGGTTGTGCGGGTCCCCGTCAATTCCTTTGAGTTTTAGCCTTGCGGCCGTACTCCCCAGGCGGTCCGCTTAACGCGTTAGCTTACACCCCTCCAACCTAAGGAAGGAAGAGCTAGCGGACATCGTTTACGGCTAGGACTACACAGGTATCTAATCTGTTTCGCTACCCTAGCTTTCGTACATCAGCGTCAGGAAAATCCCAGGTGCCTGCCTTCGCCTTTGGTGTTCCAGTTAATATCAACGCATTTCACTGCTACACTAACTGTTCCAGCACCCCTGACAATCCTCAACCTAAACAGTATCGCATCCACTTCCGAGGTTAAGCCCCGGTCTTTAAGACACGACTTGAAAAGGCGCCTACGTACACTTTACGCCCAATAAATCCGGATAACGCTTGCACCCTACGTATTACCGAGACTTCTGGCACGTAGTTAGTAGGTGCTTATTCTCCAAGCTGTGAACAACTTGGCAAAAGGAGTTTACGACCCTAAGGCCTTCTTCCTCCACGCGGCGTCGCTGCGTCAGACTTTCGTCCATTGCGCAATATTCCTGGTTGCTGCCACCCGTAGGTGTACTGCCCGTGTCTCAGTGCAGTTGTGGCTGATCGACCTCTCAGTCCAGCTACCCGTCATTGCCTTGGTGGGCTTTTACCCCGCCAACAAGCTGATAGGACGCAGGCTCCTCTCTTGGCGGACCGTTAAGTCCTTTACTCAAAGCTTCACTTTGAAAAATTCGAAATCCGAAGCCCTAAATTCGAAGCAAATCCCAATTTTCAAAAATATTAAATCCAAAAAATTTTAGGTTTTTGAACATTTGTATTTTGAGATTGTTTAGAAATTAGAAATTTGAAATTAGAAATTCTCAAGGTGAAACCTTGAGGCTATGGGGTATTACCCGATCTTTCGATCGGCTATTCCCCTCCTAGAGGTAGATTCCTACGCGTTACTCACCCGTCTGCCACTGAAGCATTTCTGCTCCCGTTCGACTTGCATGCCTAAAGCACGCCGCCAGCGTTCATCCTGAGCCAGGATCAAACTCTCAAAAAAAGACAAAGACAACTAATTACCTTGCGGCAATTAACTTGTATCTGCTTACCACTCAATAACGAGTGGATTTTCCTACCACTTCTTGATTTAGGAGCTAGATTATTGCTCCTCAATAAAGAAATGTTTTTATCCTAAATTCGAATGTTAAAGTGCAAAATATGCCTCTAAAGACCAAAAAGCCCGCCAAAGGCGGGACGTTTCCCAATACTTCTCTGGCCTCTTTCTTACATACTTAAACCATTATAATCTAATTTAGCGGAATGTCAACACTTTGTATAGGTTACGGAGTTATTAGACAATCCTTCTTTTAGAATGAGGTAGTCTATTGGAGAAATTAATCCCAAAGACTTATGTACCCTTTCTGTATTGTAGAATATCAGATAATCAATCAATTTTCCAGTAAAAAGTACGGGGTTATGGATATATTCCAGGTT
>Ga0210044_10002864_pt1 | contig 25105 bp, 20 predicted proteins | sample CryGey13umfilter_2_FD_183959 | JGI IMG/M metagenome (GOLD analysis project Ga0210044, IMG submission 183959) | Groundwater microbial communities from aquifer in Utah, USA - Crystal Geyser 4/9/14 3 um filter (SPAdes) (version 2) | ecosystem: Environmental > Aquatic > Deep subsurface >... | reverse complement strand
TGAACCGGTTGAATTATTCTTGCCGTTAAGCAGAAGTTCAAGTATTTTAATTTTAATCATGCCGGAAGCAGATGAGTAACTTTTGAGAAGAGAATCAGTTTTAAAATATGCGGGACCAAGTAAATTATATACATCAAGAATATGCTCAGCATATAGAAGAGTTTTAATTTTTTCCCACTTTCTAAAAAAAATATTAGGGTAAAGTTGATAAAATGTAAGAGACAGTTCACCTAAAATTCTTTTGTCCAAACTTCTACTGAATAATTCTTCTAGAATAAAACTGCTTACATCTTCTTTAATGTTTATTTCTTTTAATGATACCGCGGATTGCATAGCAACGTTTAAATTCTCATTATGGAGTAGTTTAATGTAAACTAAAAAATCGGTCACGGAAAAATTATTTTTATATACCGCTGATTTTATCGCTTCAATTATGACCGGATAGTGGGGCGTAGAAAGTGTCGATTGAAATAATTTCTCATCATCGGGGAAAAATTTTAATCTCCTTAAACAGGCAAGTGAATATACCAGAATGTCCCTTTTGGTTGTTTCGATCGATTCTAAATCTAAAAATGAAGATGTTCCATTGAGTGTGGAGATAATATCATCTTTGATGTATTCACACAAGTTTGTGCGGAAGGCGCAGCATAAGGCTTTAAATTTCTGCTGGTCAGTTCCAGATAGCTCATCCGAAAGAATGAAAGCCGATTTTTTCCTGTCGTATTTTAATCCGCGTAGATGATAGTTAGAAATTAAGAGTGAGATACCCGAGCCAAAACTTCCCGAATAATTATTTATTAACGAATCAAATTTGTCCGGCGAAATTATTTTACCGAGTTCGCTCATCAAACTAAAATTAAGCTGCTCAGAGTTTTTCTGATTTAATTTGGAGAGTAAAAAATTTTCGGATAAATGATTTTCACCAAGCTGTCCTATTGCGAAAGCTATAAATTCTAAATGCTCATCGTCTAATTTAACTATTGAAGGAATGAAAGATGTGTCTTCGCTATGACTGATACTCAATAAAGCTGCGTTAATTTTCTCGTTACTGCCTGAATCAAGATATTTTTGGATTATGGCTTTATCAAATTCTCTCGCAAAAGTTGTTCTCACAAGTTCTTTGTCATTGATACTGTACTGCGCAAAAGTTGGAGAAACAGCAATTAAGACAAAAAAAAAGAAAACACTTTTCATCAAATATTTATCTCGTAAATTCTATATTTTTTATAAAGAGTTCCGTTCATAACCAGAGCCCCGCGGTTCATCATATCATTGTCCTCCAAAATCCAACTTGCCTCACCAAGTCTAATTCCAATTTTATCTGCACGGTTAACAATTTCCCAGTAAAAAACCGCATCAAGTCCTTTCTTTTGAAATTCGGGAATGATGCCGAGAGTTAAAATTCTGCTCCATTTAATTTTTTTCTTCTGTGTGTAAAGTTTCAAAAAGTTAAACGGGAATAACTTCCCATTCATTGATTTAAATAATTGGTTGTAATCCGGCATACAAAGAGCAAAACCAACAAGTTCACCTTTAATTTCCCCAAACAATACAAGCGAAGGCTCGGCTAGAGGTTTTAGATCTTTTGCCATCGCATCAAGTTCATCTTCTGTAAGGGGGACAAAACCCCAATTTGGCGCCCAGGCTCTATTATAAACGTATTTAACTTTTTCAATTTCCTTGTTAAAATTTTTCATATCAATCTGGGATATTTTTATACCCGAACGTTGACGGGAGATTTCCGCAACCCGTTTTAGTTTGTCCGAAGAAACAACTTTGTCTCTTTCAAGTTTGTATGCATTCAAATCTTTTGCTTTTTTAAAGCCGTAGTTTTCACAAAGTTCAAGATAATATTTTGGATTATAAGGCATTAGAATACGCGGCTCATCCTCGAATCCATCCAACAACATACCGTACTCATCGTTGCTTGAAGGATTAGCCGGTCCGCGCATTGCGTCAAAGTCTCTTACCTTTAACCATTCTTTTGCTTTATCAAAAAGAGCATTGGCAACTTGTTGATCATTAATACACTCAAAAAATCCGAAGAAACCTACTTTATCTTTATGGTAAGTATTATGCAGATCATTTTTAATTGCAGCTATTCTTCCAACTGCCTCGCCGTTTTTAGTGGCAATAAACAACTCAACTTCAGCATGCTTATAAAAAGGATTTTTTTCAGTATCGAGCAGTTTTTTTCTATCAAAAATTAGAGGCGGTACCCAATATGGATCGTCTTTATAAAACTTCCATTGAAGCTTTATGAATTTCATTCTGTCTTTTTTTGACTTAACTGATGTAACAATTATTTCACTCATAAATCACCTCTAAAAAAAAAGCATACCGTAGTCATCGATATGCTTATAAGAAAATTATTAAAATGGCATATTAAATTAAACCAAGTTTTTTCCCGGATTCCTCAAAAGCTTCGAGGATAAAATCGAGATGTTCTTTTTCATGTGTAGCCATGTAACTTGTTCGCATCATTTGTCTCCCTGGAGGAACTCCGGGCGAAATGAACACATTGACAAACACACCGGCTTCAAAAAGCATTTTCCACATGTTAAAAGCTAATCCATCTTCACCAACGATAACAGGAACAATAGCTGTACGACCATCTAAAACAGTAAACCCGAGTTTTTTAAGTGCTTCGCGCATATAGCTTGAATTTTCAATTAACCTGTTAACGCGTTCCGGCTCGGCTTTGAGAATTTCGAGCGCAGCAAGTGCAGAAGCAACGGAAGCCGGCGTAGGAGAAGCAGAAAATATTAAAGCGGGTGAATGATGCTTGATGTAATTTATAACTTTTGCTTCGCCTGCAACAAAACCGCCGAGGGATGCAAATGTTTTACTGAATGTTCCCATTGTCATATCAATCTCGGCTTCAAGATTAAACTCACTTGCGGTACCTCTTCCGCCTTTACCAATAACGCCTACTGCATGGGCGTCGTCAATAAGAATACGCGCGCCAGAATCTTTCGCTATTTTATTTAAACGTTCGAGTTCAACAATTTCACCGCCGGTTGAAAAAACGCCGTCACTCACTATCAGTTTTCCTGCTTCTGCCGGAAGTTTTTTTATAACTCTCTCAAGGTCGTCCATGTCGTTATGTTTGTAGCGGACAAAATCGGCTGTGGCGCCTTTTGCCATCAAATTACCGGCAACTATGCAAGCATGATTATCTTTGTCCGAAACCACATAATCACCCCGCTGTACAAGCGTTGGAATAATGCCCTGAGCAGTCTGATAACCGGTTGAAAATAAGAGCAGCGCTTCTTTATTAAAAAAAGCTGCAAGTTTTTCTTCAAGTTCAATATGAAGATCGAGTGTGCCGGTAAGATAACGCGAACCCGAACACCCGGTACCGTATTTTTCTACAGCTTTTATGGCAGCTTCTTTCACTTTAGGGTGGGCGGTTAATCCCAAATAATTATTAGAACCAGCCATAACAATTTTTCTGCCCTCAATTTGAACAACCGGTCCTTCATTTGCTTCGATTGTTCTGAAATAAGGATAGAGTCCTAACGCTTTAATTTCATCTGCACGAGTAAAATCGTAGCATTTTTTAAATAAATCCAAAAAATCCTCCCTCAATAACTGAAAAAAAGATTAATCTAAAATAATAATTAGTTAAATTTAGCAGTAAAAAGTAAAATATAATCGTTTCAAAAACAAATAATTAAAGAGATGAAATTAGAAAATCCTATTGCAGTAGTAACCGGAGCAACCGGTTTTGTGGGCAGCCACCTCGTTGATTTATTATTAAACAAAAATTATAATGTTAGGGTTATAACCCGTAAATCCAGTAGTATGCACTGGTTAAAAGATAAAAATATTGAAGTGTTTGACTGCGGTTTAACAAGTGATGAAGGCTTAAAAAAAGCATTTATCGGCGCTGAATATATTTATCATGTTGCAGGCGTTGTTAAATCAAAAAAGCCTGAGGGCTATTTTTTCGGGAATGTCGAAACTACCCGCCACTTATTAGAAGCGGCTTTATCAGCAAAAGACAAGCTTAAAAGGTTTTTAGTTGTAAGCAGTTTAACTGCCTCCGGACCATCCAAACCGGATAAACCTGTAAATGAAGAAATGGTATGTTTGCCAATAACCACTTATGGTAGAAGTAAACTTGCAGAAGAAGAACTTGCCCGGACATATATGGATAAGCTGCCTATTACTATATGCCGTGCGCCTGCAGTTTTTGGCGAAAGAGATACGGAAATCTTAATCTTCTTTAAAACATTTAAAAGAGGTTTAATGACAACGATCGGCGGGAATGATAAAATATTAAGTTTAATACATGTAACAGATCTTGTAAATGGACTTTATCTCGCGGCAACAAGTTCAGTTTCAATCGGGCAAACTTATTTTATAAGTTCTGAAAAATTTTATACATGGGATGAAGTAGGAAAAGTAACAGGAAATATTATTGGCAAAAAACCTTTTCAGATTAACGTGCCTCATAAAGCGGTATATTCTATTGCAGCAGTCGCTCAGTTTTTCGCGATGTTTAGCAGCAAGCCTGCAACATTGAACATCGAAAAGGCAAAAGATATAACACAGCAAGCATGGATTTGCGATGTAAGCAAAGCAAAAAAAGAGATTGGATTTAGTCAAAAGATTTCGCTTGAAGAGGGTATTAGGCGAACTATCGAATGGTACACAGAAATGAAATGGATTTAGATAGGTAGGGCAGTTTAATTATTTTCTGCTCCTTCGGCAATCCATGTTCGTACACCTCTTATTTGATTCAGAGTTAGAGGTGTATTGTAGCCTATGGGGGGCATCGGAGGAATTCCTGCACGGGCTTCAATTGACCAAACTAATCTGCTGTTGTCCGGTTGACCTGGGTCTATTAAATCAGGATGACGAACATTTGTCCATGAAGTTAGCGCATAACCGCCCGCCCGACTTTCATCGTTATGACATCCGGCAGTAGCGCACTTAACATTTAAAATCGGATAAATATCTACCGAAAAACTTACATTACTATCGGGCATTACTCTATTGTCAATGTCCTGACCTGTTACCGTATCCTTGCATCCTGCTGACAAAAGTAAGACCAAACTTATCGTTATGAATATTAAAGAATGATGAAGACTCATAATTAGAATTTGAATTAATTTCTTTAAAAAAAGCCTTCCGCTAGTAGAAGGCTTTTTAGTTGTGGAGCTAAGCGGGATCGAACCGCTGACCTCTTGAATGCCATTCAAGCGCTCTCCCAGCTGAGCTATAGCCCCTTAAATTCTGGTGCAAAGATACTTAAGAATAGTTTTTCAGTCAATATATTGCATTGGTAGAGTTGATAAAAAAAGCCGGACGTGTTTCAGCCCGGCTTCTTAATCTAATGAGATCAATTAGGTTAACTTATCTTAATTCACTCTACTATTTCAGCAGCATCATTTTGTTTGTAAGAACATTGCTTCCTGCAGTAAGTCTGTAAATATATGTTCCGCTCGGTAAATTTTTAGCGTCAAACGAAACCCTGTATGTGCCGGATTCCATGAATTTACCGGAAACAAGAACTGCTACTTCTTCGCCAACAGCATTGTAAACTCTTAGGTCAACTGATGATCTTGTTGCCAATCCAAATTTAATTGTTGTGGAAGGGTTGAACGGGTTTGGATAATTTTGTTCGAGAACAAATTCAGTTGGTGTGTTAAAATTAACTTCCATTATGTCGGTGTAAGAATATGCACCGTTGTAATCAACTTGTTTTAATCTATAGAAATATTTACCCATTTCAACATCACTATCAATGTAGCTGTAAGTGTGGTTTTCAGTAGATGTACCGAAACCGTTAACAAAAGCTACAGTTGAGAAAGATTTACCGTCAACACTTCTCTGAACTTCAAATCCGTAATTATTTTTTTCGGTAATTGTAATCCAGTCAAGTTTAACAAAACCATCTACAACATTTGCTGCAAATGAAGCAAGTTCAACCGGGATATGCCCGGTATGATCAAGGATAACAATAGGCTGCATCTCGCCTGTACCTTCGCTGTAAAGAACTTCAGCGTCAGGGTCTTCATCTATGTCTGCAATAGCTATATGCATCCAGCGTCCATCTATGCTTGTTGTAAATTCTTGATCAATAGTTGTTGTTGTATAATTTAATGGGTCGGTAATAGCACCGGTTCCATTATATTCAAATCTAATAATTGATTCATTTGGTGTAGCGCTTCTGGTACCGGCAACATAATCGAGATTTCCATCCAGGTCAATGTCACCGGCTGATCCGCCGTACAATCTGCCTGAGGCACCAATAGTTGTAATAGCACCAATTTCTGTTGCTGTAACAGCAGCGCCTGAGCCTTGAAGAAGAAAAATTTTCTGGGCTGCTGAACCGTTACCGGCAACAATAATCTCTTTTGTATTGTCATTATTGATGTCAACCACTGCGGCAGAATTCCACGAACCACCTGGAACTAACCCAACAATTGGCGGTACAGCAGTCCATGCTCCTGATTCATATACGAATGGTAAAACATCGCCATTTGTATTAAATACATATGCTTCATTACCCTTTAAAACCATATCATAAGCTGTGCCCGTTCCGCCAGAATATTCTAAAGTCCATGTCTCCGAACCATCACCATTATTAGGAATACTGCTTACAGAGACAACTCCAAAATTATAAGCACCGGCGCGGGTACAGAATACTAATTCGTTTGTATTATCACCATCGGGGTCTCCTACAAACCAACGGAATGGTCTTAAATTGACCATTGGAGTAGCATCAATAACCCATTTTGCATTGGGCAGAAAGTTACCGGCGTTAACCGGATCGGGAACGCCCATAACATCACTTCCATCGCCCTTTGTTTCAAATACAACAATACGGGCAGGGGTTGGATTTGTCGTGGCGTTTAAAAAATTAACAGGACCCCAAATGACTTCCATTCTGCCGTCTTTATCCAAATCGCCATAAGTTAGAGCAGGCCATGTATTTTGTAGAGGAATATCCATTGTAGCCATCCATACTAACGGCCAGCTTCCGCCATCCCATTCAAATTTATAAATTCTTGGAATAAGTTCAGCACCGGTATCATTCCAGTTATTGTTGACTGCGTAAATTTCAGGAAGACCATCGCCGTCCAAATCCATGCCGGCAATCAGGTTCCCAAAACTTCCATTTTCGGGTGCAGGTAAGGGAATATCGCCCACACGAATAAATGCCTGTCCGAATACAACTTCAGCCAGAAAAAGACTGACGAGTAAAACGAACGAAATTCTAGAAATGTTTTTCATAACAGCTCCTAATTTTGATTGATTAATTGATTGAGTGAAAACCGATAGGTGATAGAAAGGTATCTTATCAACTACAAGATTGCGAGATATTTTTATTTTTGCTTTCATGTACCTTTCGGGGTTAGTTTATTAATTATTTGCAATGATTATAATTCTTAATTAGATGAGATTTATAATTATTCAACATAATATCAATTGAAACTTTTGGAAAATAAAAAAAATAAGCGAATAAGCCAAATGTTTTTTTATATTTTTAAAATATTATAAGCGTATACTATTTTAGATAAAGAAAAAAGCGCCGCTATTAACGGCGCTTTGATAATTTTATTTAATTAAAGTCATTTTTTTACTTAGCTGCTGCATTCCATTATTAAGAACATAAATATATGTTCCGGAAGCAAGTTTTGAAGCGTCAAATGTTAGCTTGTAATTTCCGGCTTCAAACGCAGCCGAGTTAATTAGCGTAGTAACAAGTTCACCTGTTATTGAATAAATTTTTAAACTTATGTCGGCATTTTGGTTTACTGCAAACTCAATTGTTGTTGTTGGATTAAATGGATTAGGATAATTTTGGTTTAAATTAAACTCACTTGGAATTATATTTTTATCCTGTTCAACACTAACTATAGTCAATGGAATTGTTGGAAGTGTTCCTGAATAAACCCATTTATCAACCGTCCAGCCATAATATGACTGATCATACAAATTGAAGTTTTCATCAAAATCAACGTTGTAAACAGATGCATAACCTGATGCAGTTCCGAAAGTTCCGCCGGGACGGTTCGAATAACCGCCGGTTTGTAAGAAATTCCATTCTGCGCAGTCGATTGTATCAAGTTCTTCGCCGGTATTTGGGTTTAATAAGAAAATTTTGCCGTACCTATACCCGTTGATAGTATGGAAATCAACATCGGCTGCCATAAACAAAATATTTTTTTCGGGCATATAACCTAAGCCCCATGGTCCGGCTTCAAATTCCACACCTGTAGTATCGGTATAAGTATAGTCGAAGCCGGTATATTGCGTATATCCACTAGCCGGGTCACCTATATAGCAGTAAACTTTTTTAGCTTGATAATTAGAAACGTAAATAACGCTTCCTGATGGATGGACAGTCACTCCTCTAAGTTCACCAGGATCGGGAACTGTTATAGAAGTAATTGGGAGACCTAAGTGAAGACCTACCCATTCAGGGTCATCAGCTATAGGTTTAAAAACAAGTACTTTACCAAAACCGCCGGTTATATCAACGGTAGTAACATAAACATAGCCGTTATCATCAACATCAATTGCCCAAATTGAATCTGCACCGGTAACCAAACGATAATCTGTTGATATAACAGAGTCAGAAGACATTTTGAATACAAGAATATTTCTTGATAGATCGTTATTGGCTACATACACAAGAGAATCGGGTGTGGCTGCGATATCTACGGCTTCGAGCATTTCAACCACATCAAAACCAGAACTCCACTGCTGGCGATAACCGGCAGGCGCATAAGGATAGTATCCCAACCTACCATTGATTGAGTCAGCATTAGAATAACCTACAAGATAACATGTGCTGTTTGTTCCTCTTCTAACAAGTGCAACAAACATATCTTCGCTAATTACTCCAAGCGATGGCACGTTGTAGCCTGTAGAGTTGGGCTGGTCATCAATTGTTGCATAATTGCAGTTCCATACTCCGTCAAACGTTTGAGCATTACCTGCAACCGGATATAGAAATAGAATTGCTAATATTAATGAGAAGAAAGTAAGTGTAGAGCGACGATTCATCGAAACCTCCAAAATATGTGAATGTTTAGAAATTGACGCATTACATTAGAAAAAAAAGAAGACAAAATCAAGATTGACTTTAATTACTTTGGAACTTTATACGATTAAAATAATACAAAGTTTTCAAATTTTTTATTATAGCTGCTTTGAGGGTTTTAATTTCTGCTGAATTTTTATACTGTCCGATATTTTTTATCTTTGCGCCGCATGAATATTTTACCCATAAACAGTTATTATAAAAAAATACTTAAGCTATCTATACCGGCAATTGCAGGTTTATCGACGCAGATGATTGTCTCTCTTGTTGACACTGCAATGGTGGGAAGATTAGCAGAAGCCGAATATGCGCTTGCCGCTATGGGTTTGGGCGTGCTTGCAACATGGGCGCTCATCAGTTTTTTTTCAAGTCTCGCAACCGGCACGCATGTTATTGTTGCACGCAAGTTTGGAGTAGGGGATTTCGTGGCTTGCGGAAAAGCTTTAAACAATTCTTTGATATTGGCTTTAGGCATCGGCTCAGTCGTAGCTTTAATTGGTTTATTTGCCGCCCGACCAATTGCGCATTTTTTTTCAGCCGATATAATTGTGGGCAATTATGCCGCCGATTATATCTTTTATAGGTTTCTTGGAATTCCTTTCTTTTTAATTTCTGTTTCGTACAGGGGTTTTTATTTTGGAATAAGTAAAACGAAAATATTTATGATTTCCGGCGTGATCACTAATCTATTGAATATTATTTTCAATTATATCTTTATTTATGGCGAGTTCGGATTTCCACGAATGGGATTAGCCGGTGCAGGTCTCGGCTCTACTTTAGCAACTTCGTTTGATTTTATATTCTATTTGTTAGTGCTGTTAATGCCTAAGTACAGAAATAAATATCAGAACTTTAAGAATTTTAAATTTGATTTGGATGTAATAAAACGAATTTATAAAATCAGTCTGCCTGTTTCATTTCAGAATGTTTTTATACTACTCGGTTTTTTAATATTTGTTGCAATTACGGGATTGATAGGCATTAGAGAACAGGCGGCAACTCAAGCTATAATCAGCACGTTATTTATTTCTTTTCTTCCATGTTTCGGATTCGGTGTAGCAGTACAAACCTTAGTGGGAATTAGTCTCGGCGCGGGTAAAATTACACTCGCAAAAATTTATGGGTTTGAAACTGCTAAAATTGCCACATACTATACTTTAGCTTTAAGTTTTATTTTCATCGTTTTACCGGATTATTTGCTGCTAATTATTACAAACGATGAAACTATTATTCAAGCGGCTGTTAATCCGATGCGAATAGCCGGAGTTGCTCAAATATTTTATGCAGTTGGAGTAGTGCTTGCAAACGGATTGCAGGCAGCGGGGAAAACATTGTTTGTAATGGCTGCAGAAGTATTAACCAATTTACTGATATTTGTTCCGATCGCATATTTCCTTGGAGTTTATCTCGGGCTTGGGTTAACATGGGCTTGGGCAGCGTTACCTTTTTATATAGTTCTATATTCTTTTGTAATTTACATTAAATTTAGATTCGGCAGGTGGAGCGTAAAGTTGAGTGAATAAATAGGATGTCTTAAAAAAATAATTTGAGTTCGTTTTTACAATAGAGAAAATCTTTCGAGCATTGAAGTAAAATTTTCAAAGGATTATTTTTTAAGAAACTTATAACTTAAAAACGAAGTAACTACAAAGAAAAAAGCAGTGATCAAAAAAGCTTGTCTTAATCCAATTACACCGACGGCAAATCCCCCCATCAATGGACCGATCATATTACCAAGAATTTGAAAACTCGAACCGACGCCTATAATGCCGCCTTTTCTTTCGTTCGAAACATTATTACTAATGGATGTAAATAATAATGGAAGCAGTGCGCCATATCCGAAACCCAAAGCTGTTCTAACTGGAATAAGTAAATAAGGATTCTGTACAAACGCGTGAGCAGCGTACATTGAGGCTGTAAGCAAGGAAGCTATAATTAAGCTTTTTCTCAAACCGATTTTTTCCACACGCTTGCCCCACCACGCAGAAGATATGGTTGAGAATATTCCAACAATGCTGTAAAGTGCGCCGGTAACTGTAGGAAGATTTTTTGCTGAGAGATGTAAAGTTTCCACGTAAAGAACAAATATTGGTCTTACGAAAGAAATACCGAGTGCGGCAAAAGTTATCATGATTGAAGAGATGAGAAGGATTTTATTCTGAACGACTAAATTAAAATTTTCACGCAAAGAATATTTCTTCTCCCCCGTGGCTTTATTTTTTTCTTTAACTAAAATTAAAAGAACGAAACTGATTGCGATTAACAAACCTCCAACTGAAAAAAATACAAATCTAAAACCGAACAAATCGGAAATGACCCCGCCGATTAACGGGCCGAGTACAGTTCCGGCGGCAGTTGATGATTGCAGTAATCCTAAAGCGTAGCCGGTTTTTTCTTCCGGTGTGTTGGATGCAATTAATGCCATAGCTGCCGGAAGAAAACCGCTGAGCGCGCCCTGTAATAATCTACCAATAAAAAGTTGTGTTATATTTTGAGAGAAGCCAATAATTATTTGAGCAACAGCAAGTCCAAAGATTGCTCGCAGTGTCATTATTTTTCTTCCGTACCTATCTCCCAACGAACCCCAAACCGGCGCAAGAAATAAAGAAATGAAAAATGGTCCGGCGAATACAAGCCCGCTCCACCATGCAGTGTCTTTAAGATTCGTTACTCCCAATTCCCTTATGAACAATGGAAGGAAGGGAACAATAGCGCTCATTCCCACCATTGCAAGGAACTGACAAATCCAAACTATTAAAAGATTTTTCTTCCAATAAACCATTAATTCCAAATAGATTTTCAATTGAGGCGTAAATGTAGTAATTTTTTAGCGCAAGTTTTTTCTTCAATTTACACAAAAATAAACTTGACATTATTAGTGAATAAGAATATATTTTGCCCATGAAATTATTACTTACAAAAGTTTTAGTGGTTTTAACGTTTATCGGAACTGTCTTAGCAGGTGCTTTTATTGATTATTTCCATGCCCGTACCGAAAATGAAAATGTGAGACTCGAATGGAAGACCAGCGCCGAAAACAGTGTTAAACATTTCATTATCGAAAGAAAAACTTCTCAAAGCAGTTTTGTAGATATAGCTACAATTGAATCCAAAGGTGATAATTCGTTATACTCTTATGTGGATGAATCAGCATACAAATCAAATGATTTAGTTTTTGTTTACAGATTAAGAATTGTTGACAATAACGATCAATACACACATTCCTCACAGGCATCTGTTTCTCCAAACATCTCTGGCTTTAAAAGAACATGGGGAAGTATAAAAGCAATGTTCAGATAGGGCTTTTTTTAATGCTCAAAATTCTCTCCGAACTCCCTTTTCTTATATGAGGAATAATTTTTTTTATTCATCTCTTATTTTTCCGACAATAATTTTTGGTTTTCTTCTTTTCAACGGCTGTTCTAGTTCAAAAAAATTTGCTGCCGATGAAGAACTCAAATGGGAAAAATCATTACGCACAATTCGAGTTAATCTTTTTACCACCGACTCTCAGTATTCGTTAACAGTAGCGAGTTCATTTCTGATAGTAATAGATGGGAAAAAAGAAGCCCTCGTCCATAAAAATAATGTCTTAAATTTTAAGTCTAACGGTGAAGAGGTTGACTTATCAATTATGGATAAAGATTTCTCATCTAAAAAGATAGAATTAATTAAAGCTGATGATTCGCAAATTCTTAGGTTAGATGGAAAGCAGTTAACCGGGTATGTGAGAATTATTTCTATTCACGGAAAAATTTATTTTATAAATGTTCTTCCATTCGAAGAATATTTGAAAGGCGTTGTTCCTGCTGAAATGCCAGTAGGGGAGGGCACAGAAAATTTTGAAGCGTTAAAAGCCATGGCGGTTTGTGCTCGTACTTATGCTCTTATAAAAATGAACAAGCAAAACGGAGTGTTTGATGTTTCCGATGACGTTAGCGATCAAGTGTATGGTGGAATGAATCGTGGGAATTTGATTTCAGACAAAGCTGTGGAAGAAACATCGGGAATGATTTTAACTTATGACAATCGTCTTGCTGTAACGTTGTATCATTCTACTTGCGGCGGTCAAACTGAAGATGGGAAAAATGTTTTTGCTTCGGCAGATTATCCTTATTTGATTAGTCATGATGATTCATCGCCATCTTACTGCAAAATATCTCCGAGATTTGAATGGCAGGAAACTTATTCTTCCGAAGAAATTATCAAAAGACTTTATTCCGCAAACATTCTCGATTCCGATTCCTATTTGTTAAAAGACATTCAAATTGCCAGCAGATTTTTCTCTGGCAGGGTGAACCAAATTGATTTTGTCGTTGAAGATATTAATAATGTTGAAAAAGTTGTTTCTGTTTACGGGAATAGAATCCGAAGCGTAATAAGAAACGGCAACAACTCAGCAATTTTAAACAGTAACTGGTTTGATGTAATCAAAGAGAGTGGAGGAGACATAATTTTACGTGGCAAAGGTTACGGACACGGTGTAGGAATGTGTCAGTATGGTGCTATGGCTCAATCCCAAATTGGGGAAAATTTTAGAGATATATTAAACTTTTATTATCCAGGTACCACCATAAAAAAAATATGATTAAAACAAATTTGCCAATCTACCTTGCTTCGAAATCTCCAAGAAGAAGAAAGCTACTTAAACAAATGAATTTGAAATTCAAATCATTTCACGTTGAGATGGATGAAATAATCGATAAAGGAAAATCGCCCATTGATAATGTGAAACGATTAGCTTTAGAGAAATTGCTTCTTGCAAAAAAAATTATAAATAAAGGAATTATAATTACTGCTGATACAATAGTTGTGCTCGACGGTGAAGTAATTGGAAAACCGAAGAACTTTATAGAAGCATCAACAATATTAAAAAAACTGAGCGGTCGTACGCATCATGTGTATACCGGATTTTCGGTTTTTAATTCTCAAAAAAATAAAACAATAACCGCTTGCGAAAAAACTTCCGTTACGTTTAGACATTTAAACATAAAAGAAATTGAAGATTATATTGCAACCGGAAGCCCGATGGATAAAGCAGGCGCTTATGGAATTCAAGATGATTTCGGAGCAGTGTTCATCAGCAAAATAAATGGCTGCTATTACAATGTTGTGGGGCTTCCTATTTCCAAACTCTATTCCATTCTTTTAAGGATAATTTAATTGCTCGAAAAAATTAAAAAGAAAATATTAATTTCAATTGCGGCAGCCGGATTGGTTTATCTTGCATTTACTATCTACGCCGATTTTAACGATGTTGCAGGAGCATTTAGAACATTTAACTGGTTTTTACTTCCGCTTCTTTTAGCTCTTTCATTTACGAATTATATCTTCCGTTTTATAAAATGGGATTATTATTTACGGTTGCTTAGCGTGCCCATCAAAAAAATGGATTCATTTTTTATTTTCATGTCGGGTTTAATAATGAGTGTAACCCCCGGAAAATTTGGTGAAGTGTTAAAGAGCTATCTCGTAAAACAAATCTCCGGAACTTCCATTAGCAAAACTGCGCCTATAATTTTTGTTGAAAGAATAACCGATTTTGTTTCGTTAATCTTAATTGCCGTTGTCGGTGCATTTTCATTTGATTACGGAAAGGTAGCGGTAATTGGAGTTGGAATATTTTTTCTTTTTTTACTGATCATACTAAGCAATAAAAATATTGCTTTACCAATAATTAGCTTATTTGAAAAAATAAATTTTCTTAAAAAACATATTTCGAATATTCACAATGCATACGAGAGCAGTTATATAATGCTTCAACCGAAGCCGCTTTTTTATATGACAATCGTAAGTTTAGGCTCCTGGTTTTTTGAGTGTTTGGGATACTTTTTAATTCTCAATAGCTTTAATTTAGAAGTGTCAATTTTATGGTCTTCTTTCAGTTATGCCTTTGCAACCATTATTGGCGCAATATCAATGCTGCCAGGCGGGTTGGGTGTTACGGAAGGATCATTAACATTTTTACTTGTTGAAAAAGGCGCTGCAAATGAAGTTGCAGTAGCATCAACATTTATTATCAGAGCGGTAACTTTATGGTTTGCAGTACTCGTGGGAGTTATAAGTGTTACGCTTTATCAAAGAAGATTCGGGAAAATAATATTAGAAACTATTCAAGAAACAAACTTAGGAGAAATGACGAATGAGTAAATTCAAAAAAATTAAAATTCCGCAAGGAGAAAAAATAGCAGTACAAAACGGCAAGCTGGTTATTCCTGACAATCCGATTATCGGCTTTGTAGAGGGGGATGGAACAGGTCCCGATATATGGAATGCATCAAAATTAGTTTTTGATACTGCGGTAAAAAAAGCTTACAAAGGTAAACGCAAAATTTCATGGATGGAAATTTATGCCGGAGAAAAAGCGCTGAAAGTATACGGCAAAGATATATGGCTGCCCGAAGAAACCGTTGAAGCTATACGTGAATATAATGTTGCTATAAAAGGACCTTTAACAACTCCAATCGGGGGCGGCATAAGAAGTTTAAATGTAGCATTACGGCTCAAACTTGACTTGTTCGCCTGCGTTCGCCCTGTTAAATATTATACGGGTGTGCCAAGCCCGATGAAAAGACCACAACTTCTCGACATAGTACTCTTTAGAGAAAACACTGAAGATGTTTATTCCGGAATAGAATTTAAATCAGGCACAGAAGAGTCTAATTCATTAATCAAGTACATCAATAAAAAGTTTAATAAAACCGTTCGCATTCCCTCCGGTATCGGCATTAAACCGATGAGCGAATTTGGTTCTGCACGTCTCGTTAAAAAAGCAATTGAATTCGCAATAGAGAACAAACGCAAGAGCGTTACAATCGTCCACAAAGGGAACATAATGAAATTTACGGAAGGAGCTTTTAAAGAATGGGGATACAAGTTGGCAACTTCCGAATTTCGTAATTACGTTGTAACCGAAGATGAACTTTGGTCTAAATTTAAAGGCAAAATGCCCGAAGGTAAAATTTTAATTAAAGATAGAATTGCCGACAGTATTTTTCAGCAATTACTCTTAAGACCTGACGAGTACGATATCCTTGCAACACCTAATTTAAATGGTGATTATCTTTCAGATGCTGCTGCTGCACAAGTTGGCGGACTTGGAATGGCACCAGGTGCAAATATTGGTTATTCTAATGCAATCTTTGAAGCTACGCATGGCACCGCGCCGAAATATGCCGGGCTTGATAAAGTTAATCCGGGTTCACTTATCCTCTCCGGAGTCATGATGTTCGATTACCTCGGCTGGAAGGAAGCAGCACAGTTAATTGAAAAAGCATTGCAGAAGACAATTAAATCTAAAGTTGTTACTTACGATTTTGCCCGCCAGATGACTGGAGCTAAGGAAGTGAAAACTTCTCAGTTTGCAAAAGCTATAGTTAAAAATATGAACTAATCAATGAAACATTGACGGAAAAACCTCTCCTTTGTGAGAGGTTTTTCTTTTTTATACTAATCTTAAATAGTATTGGCAACATTTTCTTGATTTTCAAATAGTGTGTACTTATATTTTAGTAGTAATAATTTAATGAACAGAAAGGAATCCAGCATGTCAAAAGAGAATAACATCAGTAAGGGTTTATTGATTGGATTTTTGGCGGGTGGAGCTATCGGAGCAATTTTAGCTCTTCTATATGCACCTAAGAGCGGAAAAGAATTGAGAAGCGACATCCGTGAAAAAACCGATGAATACATCGACGAGGCTGAGAAGTACCTCGCTGAAGCCCATGGTAAAGCTAAAGAACTAATTAACGAAGGCAAAAAAAGAGGCGAAAAAATTATTGCCGATGCTAAAGGAAAAGCAGATGTTCTTTTAAAGGATGCCGAAAAACTTTTTACGGATGCTAAAGATAAAGCGGGCAACTATGTAGCCGACGGTAAAGAAACTTTAGACAGCGAAACATCCAAATTAAAGAACGCCTTTAAAGCCGGAGTGGATGCTTATAAAGATAAAAAAAATACATAACCGAAGTTTCTAATTATGGATGTTACAGATGTATTTTTAGTAATCTTGTTGGTGTCAGCCTCTATCTTATGCTGGGCTTTGGTTTTTTATTTGAATAGAATAACCAAATCAGTCGGGCGGATTGAGGCTGATATCAATGATATTTCTGATCAGTTTAAACCTTTAATTGTTACAACAACTGATTTGAGCGATAAGTTAAAAGAGAATGCTTTTGATGTTAAACGTTTAATAGGTAACGCTCAATCAGTCGTTGATGAAGTTAAGTATAGAGTAGACTCAATATTAGAAATAGAAACAAAAGTGAGGCACAGATTAGAGGGACCGATATTTGAGTTAACTAAAAATATATCCGCATTAATCAATGGGGTAAATGCTTTTTGGAATGCCTACAGAAAATAAAAACTAATAACTAATCACGTTCATACCTTTAAGTTTTAGGAGGAAATCCCTTGAAAGAATACGAAGCTGGCGCTATTAGAAATATTGCGCTAATTGGTCATGGCGGAAGCGGAAAAACTTCCCTCTCAGAAATCTTGCTCTATACGGCGGGAGAAATAAATAGAATCGGAACCGTTCTCGAAGGAAACACAATCTCTGATTATTCTCCCAATGAAATAGAAAAACAAATTTCCATTTCGACTTCACTTCTTCACCTCGAATGGAAAAACTCAAAAATAAATATTCTCGACACGCCCGGATACACTGATTTTGTGGGAGATGTTAAAAGCGCCATGCGCGTGTGCGATACTGCAGTGATGTTTATTAAAGCTGTTGAAGGAATTGAAGTCGGAACAGAATCTAATGCAAAATTTATTGAAGAATATAATCTTCCCGCCGCAATCATTATTAATAAAGTAGACAATGAGCATTCCAGATTCCAGGAAATTGTTGCACATGCAAAAGAAAGACTTTCTTCAGCATCCATTGTTGTAACCTTTCCCTTGACCGAAGGAATTAATTTTGATACTGTTATAGATGTTCTTAAAATGAAGGCTTACAAGTATGGCGAAGCCGGCAGTAAAAAAGTTGAAGAGATTGAAATCCCTGCCGACGCACTAACTGAAGCCGAAATCTATCGAACAGAGTTAATTGAAAAAGTTGCCGAATCTTCTGAGGAATTGATAAATAAATATTTTGAAGATGGTACTCTCTCTGATGATGATTTAATTAAAGGTATCAAATTATCCATCATCAACAGAAATCTTGTTCCTATTTTTGCAGTCTCTGCTACAAAGGGAGTTGGGGTAAATAATTTCTTAGATTTTTCTACTGACTATTTCCCTAGCCCGGCAGACAGAGGCGGCGAGGAAGCTCAACTTGCGGAGTCGAGTAATAAAGTTTTGGTAAAACCGGATATAAATGGAGAACCAGCGCTCTTTATATTTAAAATTATTTCCGAACAGCATGTGGGTGAACTTTCATTATTTAAAGTTTTTTCAGGAACGGTTCAAACCGGACTTGATTTGTTAAACACGAACAATAACAAGACGGAAAGACTCTCTCAGTTATCCGTTTTAAACGGACACAATAGAAAAGAAGCAGGCAAATTACACGCCGGAGATTTGGGTGCAGTTGTTAAACTAAAGGATGCACACACAAACAACACTTTAGCTTCGAAAAATTTTACGATTAAAATTGCTCCTATACAATTTCCTCAGGCAGTTATTCGAGGCGCAATTCTTCCGAAAGCTAAAGGGGATGAAGATAAAATTTCCGCAGGTCTTCACACACTTCACGAAGAAGATCCTTCATTTAACGTTGCCTATGATCCTGAAATTTCGCAAACAATTATTTCCGGGCAGGGCGAGCTTCAACTTTCACTTGCGGTGAAAAGATTAAAAGAACGTTACAATGTTGAAGTTGACCTTGTTAAGCCAAAAATTCCTTATCGAGAAACTATTAAAGGCTCGGTTGCAGATGTGGAATACAAACATAAAAAACAATCGGGCGGTAGAGGACAGTATGGACATGTTCACTTCAAGATGGAGCCGATGCCACGCGGTGCAGGTTTTGAGTTTGTTGATGCCATTGTTGGCGGCGTTGTGCCGGGCAGATTTATCCCTGCAGTAGAAAAGGGAATTCAAGAGACAATGTTAAAAGGCGTACTATCAGGATGTAAAGTTATTGATTTAAGAGTATCACTATTTGATGGAACTTATCATAACGTTGACTCCGATGAAATGTCATTCAAGCTTGCTGCTGCACAGTGCTTTAGAAAAGGATTTCAAATGGCAAATCCTTGTCTTCTTGAACCAATTTATGAAATTGAAGTAACTGTACCCGAAGAATATATGGGCGATGTTATGGGAGATATCTCATCGAAGCGGGGAAAAATTCTTGGTATGGAAGCAGACAGTCATTTCCAGGTTATTAAGGCTCATGTTCCTCTTTCCGAACTTTATAAATATTCATCGCATCTTCGCAGTTTAACTTCGGGCAGAGGAGTTCATAAACGGAAATTCTCTCACTATGAAGAAGTGCCTAAGGAAGTTGAAGCAAAGATTATTGAAGAGTATGCAAAATCAAGAGAAGAAGAAAAATAATACTTACCGATTATTCAATCACGGCGGAAGAATTCTTCCGCCTTTTTTAATTTGACCTCTTAACCTTTTAACAAATTTCAATTAGATCGCTAAATATTTTAATTATAAAGTTTATCAATAAAAAATCTTTTGTTATATTTAAACGTACTCAAGTTGATCGCTTGTCATTATAAACCGTTAAAACGGTTTGAAACTTTTACTTTTTTCTCATTAACCCATCCCGCTTCGGCGGGATGGGTTAATACAACGAAAGCCAATTATAATAACCGTTTCAACGGTTTTTTCGCTCACCAAACAATTAGACGATCAACTTGAGTAAATGTATTTATCTGCTTAGAGTTGTCTTTAAAAAATTGGAGTAATTATGTACATGTTTTTAGGGAGTTATTATGTAATTCAGGCGCTGACTCAAAATATAAAACAGTTGCAAGAATTAGCATATAATATTTATTGGGCTGACGGAAAAAACAGGTAAGGAAAAATGCTCTTAGAAACATTAGATGTCGGGAAAAAAGACATCATAATTTATTCGCACAATATTTTTAGTGCAGAAAATAATTTTCGAATAATATTTAAAGAAGACCCAAAATTATCTGCTAAAAAGATTACTTTTTCGGATGTGTGCATGTTTGTTAATGATTCTGTCCCTAAAAATATTATTATTTACAGACTGCTTACAAATGTACCCGAAATCGGAATTGAAAGAGCGAAATTTGGTTATTCGATGACGATTAACGACACGCTTGAAGTTATTTTTTTCGACCCTATTTATGCGATAAAAGAAGTTGAATCCATTGTAGAAAAAACCAATAACTTTGACCTGCGTTTCAGAATTCAGCAGGTGGGTTTATCGAGTTCCATTTTTATAAACGGGAGACCGTCGTTTATTGAGGTTTATTCTATGGATCTCGCCTCTCGCGAAGCTAAATTTCAAAACGATAAAGTTTTTGTTGATGCTCTGTTTGCAACCGATAAAGTTTTTTCAACTGTCTCGTCACAAACCGATCAGAGAAAAAATGATAAACTAGAAGCACAGGGAATTAAAATTAAAAACGCTGCTGGCGTAAATCCCGCTTATTTCAAAAATGCCGGATTAGAATTAAAAAACAAAACCGCTGAGGAACGCGCCTCTCAAGAAGATAAAGTAAAGCTTATTAAACATTCCATTACGGAAGATAACACGTTCGATTATAAACAAGTTATTAGAATGACCGTGCAGAATGAAAGTTTGGAGAACGAAAAAATTGAAAAGCCCTTATCTGACAAAGAAGAAACTAAACCAGCTCATTCTTTTGCGCAATTTTTAAATTCAAAAAAAGGGGCAAATCTTCAAAAGGATGAAACTGAAATTAGCATGATAGATATTTTTAAATCATCTTCTTCTTTAAAAGAATATAAAGAAGGCAAAGGCGATAAAAAAATTGTTCTCAAACTAAATCTATAAAATTGTTCACGAGCTGTATCACTTCACTATAGATATCATCTGACGAAATTAAATCCATACAATTAGGAACAAAATCGCAAACGGGTTTATAGCAAGTTAAGCAATCCATTTCAGGGATTACTTTTTTTATCCTGCCGTAATCCTCTATTTCATTGTGCGAAGTAGGACCGAACACGCATATAATATTTTTTTTCAAAGCAGTTGCGGCATGCAATGCAAGAGTATCTCCTGTTATTACAATATCAGAAAGATCTAGCAGTGCGAAAAACTCCCGCAATGAATTGCTTGTGCCGGTGTCAATAACATTGGGAAATAAACTTTTAATTTGTTCGTTTCGCCCTGCTTCTTCAGGACCGCCGTAAAGTAGAATACCTATTTCTTTTTGGGAACTAAGTTTCGTAATTAATTCTTGATATCCCTCAGCCCGCCATTGCTTTAGCTGCCATCTCGTTGAAGCTCCGGTATTTAGACCAATTAGATGTTTATACTGATCTAAATTATTCTTCAATCTAAAATCATTTTTGAATTCAAGTTCGGGCTGTGAAAGATTAATTATAATTTCACCCTTCTTGTATTCAACGCCGGCAATTTCGTGAAGTATCTGCTGGTAAGATTTTTTATTTTTCTTTTTGTATTCATCAAACGCGCCCATCTCTAACCATTCAACCGCATCGTCATTAACGGGAATTACTTTTCCTTTTGCATTTAGAGTATATCCTCTTTTATCTTTGGCTTTAACTACGGAAGCAAGCGCGCACGAAACAGGAGATGCATCAGGGTGAATGAGAAGATCAAACTGTTCGGTTTGAAGTCGAGCAAGCAGTGCGGGTGATTCAAACTCAACAACCTCATCAACAAGCTTATTATTCTTAAATAGAGCGATTGAATTTCTTTTTGTTAACCAGGTAATGTGTGAAGTTTTGTATTTCTCTTTGAGTGCATGCAAAAGAGAAGTTGTGCGGAGAACATCTCCGGCAGCATCAAGTTTAATGATTAAGATTTTAAATTCGACAGGAGAGTAATAATTACAATTATCGCATTTAATCCCTTCTTGCTTATTTGGGATGCATGGGCGATCGCCGGGGAACAATCTACAATCTGTTTTTAAAATCATTTTAAGTCCTGTATAATTTCTTCAAAAAGTTGCGGTAGTTTTTCAAACTTATTACTTCCGATATACGCTTTAATATTTTCTTTGAAATTGACAATCAGTTTAAGCTCAAAAAATTTTATTACCCCTCTTAATAATTCCTCAGCAGAATCAGGTTCCACAAGAATTCCGGTTTTATCTTCGAGCATAAATTCCGAAAGTCCTCCAACGCGTGTTGCCAGCACGGGCTTTAGAAATCCGTATGCAACATTAAGTATTCCGCTTTGAGTTGCGCTGCGGTAGGGGAGCACAACAAGGTCGCTTGCAATGTAGTAACTGCCAACATCTTCATTCGGAACAAATTTATTTACAATTGTAACTTTATCCTTGATACCAAGTGACATAACACGATTTGTATAGTCTTTCGGATCATCATAAAACTCACCGACAATCAGAAGTTTTGCTTCCGGAAAAAATCTTAATATTTCCGGCATCGCCTCAATTAAAATGTCAAGACCTTTATACTTTCGAACATATCCAAAAAAAAGCAAAACTTTATCCTCATCATTAAAGCCGAGTTTCTTACGAATAAGACTTTCATTTTGGGATTCGATGTTATAGCAGTTGTATACAGGTAGTTCGCTTCTATATATCTTTCTGCTAGGATTATTTGTCTTTAATTCTTTTTCAACAATTTCAGAAAGCGCGACAAATGCTTTAGCGTTCGTTAATCCTATCTTCGTTAAAAATCTATCTACCACATTAGCTTCATGAGAAATATAATTTTCTGTAATAAAAATTATTTTCTTTTTATATTTTGCAGGCAGTAATGCAGAAATACCGAAATGACAAAATCCAAAAAAAGGATGCCACCAATCGAAAACAATTAAATCCGGTTTTTCATGCGCTATTTTGTAAGCCGCTGTTATCCAATTTAACGGATTAACAGAATTAATAAGACGCTTATTCGGAGCTTTTTTTATAGATGTTTCGCTTTCATCATATTGAGTAGTGCCCGGGAATAGCAGTGATGGGTAGAGCAGTTTGTAATTATAAATTATCACTTCGAAATGATCTTTAAGTGAATCATAAACATGTGATACAAACAGCGAATTGCCTCCGCGGTAAGGATAAGCAGGTCCAATAATTAAAATTTTTTTCTTACTAGATATTGACATCAATTTAGTTTTATATTTTGTAAAAGCCCTTTGAAAACGGTGCAAAAATAGTTAAAGAATGTACAATGCACAATTAAGAATGTACAATGCACAATTAAGAATGTACAATGCACAATTAAGAATGTATAATGGTAATAGTGGCGGGGCTGAACTGTTTTAACATTCTTTCAATTTGAAAGTGTAAGTTTTCCTCTCACTCTCACTTGCGCTCAAAAGAAGTTTGAATTTATTTTTTGGTCCTGATTCCAAGAATTTTCTTAAGTTTTTCACTGTTCGGTGCCAACCGATAAGCTTCTTTATAAAATTTTGAAGCTAATCCTTTGTTACCATCCTGCTGATATGCTTCTGCAAGTCCTATGTAAGCATCCGCGTTTTGCGGAAAATCGTTTGTGAGGAATTTAAAGAATTTAATAGCAGACAGTATAAGTTTTGCCTTTAAAAGATCAAAGCCAAAAGTGAGCAGTTCATCAAATCCCCAAACATATTGCCTTTGTTGAAAAGAATCTTTTTTGGTGGATGAATAAAATACTATTGCCGAATCAATGCCTGTGTCAAATGTGATGTCAAATAATTTATCTGAAAGAGCGGGGAGTACAACGGGTTTTGCACCGTCTAAAAAAATATATGCAATGTCCAATGCGGGCGAATCAAGATTACGATCTTTAATATTAGAAAGAGAAACAGTAACAAGTTTTTCTGTTGGATAAATCATTAAGTGTGATGAAAAACCTGTGCCGCCGCCGGTATGCCCGAAATAAAATCTGCCTGCAGAATCTGCTTTTATTTCGCAGCCGAGACCGTACGAAATAATTTTGCCATCTTTTAATTTCACTTTTTCGAACATCTTCTCAAGCGTTTCGGGTTTAATTAAGGTGCCATTAATTATATTTTTCCCGAAGCGAAGCAGGTCTCCGCTGTTTGAGATAATTCCACCGCCGGGATATTTTGAACTTAAATCTGCAAGTGGCGCATTTTGATATTTCCTATATTGACTTTTGATATAACCGCTGGCTCGCTCCGGAACTATTTCTGGTTGTTCGTCGAGATATGTAGAATACATTTGAGCAGGTCCAAAAACATTAAGTTCCAGATAACTCCTGAAGCTCATTCCCGATGTTTTTTCAATTACTGCAGCAAGTAAATTATATGCGAGAGTAGAATAAAGATATTTTGTTCCCGGTTCAAATTGAAGTGAATCTTCGGCAAGTGTTTTTACTATTTCCGAAATTGATGCATAATATATTTTACTGTCGAACTCTCCATTCTTATACGACCTAATGCCCGACGTATGATTTAACAATTGCCGCACTGTAAACTTCCACTTTTTCTTTGGGAAATCAGGGAGATATCTTCGCGCGTCAACATCTAAATTAATTTTGCCTTTTTCAACCAACTGCATTATTGCAATTGCTGTGATCAGTTTGCTTATAGATGCGATACGATAAACCGAGCGGGGGGATGCATAAACTGAGTTTTCAATATCGGCAAATCCTTCAGCGCCGCGCCAAATAAACTTATCATTGTGAAGTAAGCCGGCCGAAATTGAAGGGACTTTTTTATTCTTTTGGTAATCAAAAATGTAGCGGTCGAGTTTATTTTTTAAATCTTGTGCATGAAGGTTTGCTGTAAATAAGCAAATAGTGATTAAGTAGGTCGGAAGTAAATTTAATCTGTACCGGTACATATAGGATGAGATTTTGAAATGAAATGGACTGCCTGTATGGCAGTCCCTATATAAATTATTTAGTTAAAGGTATTCTTTTTTCTAAAATGTTGTCTACAATATTATATTCTTTAGCTTCTTCCGCAGTCATAAAATTATC
>Ga0210044_10002863_pt1 | contig 25119 bp, 25 predicted proteins | sample CryGey13umfilter_2_FD_183959 | JGI IMG/M metagenome (GOLD analysis project Ga0210044, IMG submission 183959) | Groundwater microbial communities from aquifer in Utah, USA - Crystal Geyser 4/9/14 3 um filter (SPAdes) (version 2) | ecosystem: Environmental > Aquatic > Deep subsurface >... | reverse complement strand
GGTGCCAGCGAAGGCTCTGTCGCTGCCGGCCTGCAAGCTGGCCAAGGCTGGCCGGGTCAAGAAGGCCGGCCAGCGGCAATTCACGCGCTACTTTCCGATCGGCCAGGAAGCAAAGCGGAAGTCGGCGAGTCGTCGAAGGGTGCGTTGACCGTCACGCGCCGAGCAGCGCCGGCTGCTGGCGATCTTCGGCCCGCCACAGCGCGGTCAGGTAGTCCAGCACGGGGCGGCCCTGCTTCCGCAGGGAATGAGCTGCGGTCATGATCCGCTCCGCGAATCGATCGCCTCGGTCACTCTGTGAGCCGAACGACTTCTTGCGCCACAGCACGAAGGATCTCAGCTCGCGTTCGGCGTGGTTGTTGGTCGGCTCCACGCCGACGCGATCTACGAAGGTCCAGAGCGCTTCCTTGTGGGCGATGATGTCCTGGCACGAGCCCGACAGCTTGATATCGGCAGCGACGGCTTTTTGCAGCAGCGCCTCGATGTGCAGACGCACCGGTGCCATGCGATCACGGAAGACCCGCCGTGAGATCTCACCGCTCGCGAATGCGTGATATGTCACGAAGAGAACCTCGCAGTACTCGACGAGCTCTTTGCCGATGGCGCCTGCCGGTCCGTCGCGCTCGGAGAACGAAATGAACTTGCGGTACAGGTGCGCCCAGCAGACCTGGCGCCGCTTCATCGCCCAGAAGTTGATCGCCTTGGCGCGGTCAGAGACCAGGATGCCCTTGATGCGGCCGAATAGCGTGCGCAGTTTCTGCGCGGTGCCAGCAGTGAGGATCGTAAAGACCGTCACCACCGTCGTGGCAACGGTCCAGAGCTGAAGCGAACGGCCTGCCTGCCGCCACCCGGTACCGTCGGTATGCTTGACCAGCGCGTCGTCAGCCGCGCTCTTTGCCTGCTCGTAGCCAGCCTTGAGCAGTCGCCTCATCCGGTCCTCGATGTTGCTGATCGAGCCCAGGGAGATCGTGACACCGAACAGGTCCCAAAAGAGCTGCTTTGTTTGACGGCGGCTGAGATGAAACACGCCAGTCAGCATCGCAACCGTGCAGCAGAGGCGAGGGCCGAACGCCGAGCTTGGCATCTCGTCCATGCTTGCCCTGGTCACATAACCGCACGAGCAGCGGACACTGTGGCAGCGGTGCTCGGTGACCTCCACCCCGCCCTTGCCGGTCAACTCCGTGACCTGGAACCGCATCGGGCCGCCGTACGGCTCTTCGGGCAGTGCCTGCCAGCAGCTCTCACATTGGCAGGGGTAGTGGTCCTCGATGGCGTCTACCTCGTCGTCGGAGATCAGCTGGCGGCAATGGCCCTGGTGCCCTGGCTGACCACCGCGCCGCCGCTTCGCCGCACGCCGCTTGCGCTTCTGCCGATTCTTCTCGCGCTGTGAGGGGCTGTCAGTGGACGGCGGTTTGCTTGAATTCGACGAGTTCTTGCCCAGCTCCTCGCGGAGTTGCTCAATCTCGGTTTCCAACTCTGCAATACGTTGCAGGGCTTCTTGAAGCAGCGCTCGGAGTTGCTCGACCTCGCCCACCCCGCCGTTTGATCACACATCGATCGCCCCGTCGATCCCGTTCTTTATCCGATCGAGATGATCTGGCTTTTCAGCCACAGCCGAGGGCGTGAACGGTTACCCCGCGGGGCATGCGCTTCGACGGCACGGGATGCGTCTCCTGGCGCACCTGTCCTCCCGGAAGCTACTGGAGCTCGGCCTTCGGCGAGTGCCGGGCCAGGGTTCGTAACTGCCCCTACGGCTACAGCTTCCGCCCGGGTTACGGCTGCATGCCCACCTGCCCCGCCGGCTGGTACTACTCCGGCGGCAGCTGCCGCAAGCCGGCCCAGGCTTGCCCGGACAGCATGTTCTACAGCTACGGCCTGAGGCGCTGCGTCCGGAAGTGCGGCCACGGCCAGTACTGGGACTACAAGATCAGGGCCTGTCGCGGCCGGAGCTGGTAACCCCCCGCTGCTCCCGCCAACGCGCGTTTCCCGCCGGCAACGAGCGTTTCCCTCGACATCGACGACGCAGTTCGATTCCGAAGGCTTGTGCGTCGATGAGCGATGGCGCATCGATTGCAATCCATGTTCGTCACACCCAACGAGAAGGATTGCCAATGCGCATGCTCAGTCTGATCTGCCTGTTCAGCCTTTCGACAGCGCCGGGGTGCAGTGATGATCCAGCTGTCCATGATCCAGATGGTGCGCTCGGCGATGGCTCCGATGCCAGCGTGGCGAGCTCCGACATGACGCAAGGAGCCAGCTCCAACAGCCCGTTCGGTTTCCATCCCGCCTCGGCCGACAAGTATGGGTACGCCAGGGATCTGAACATCGTCTGGAGCAGAGAAGGAACCTATCTCGTCTGGGACTGGTCAGACCCCAACCACACGGGACAGACCAGCTTCGACCACGCCATCGCTCCCCCCCACCCCACGCTTGGCGTGCCTGGACAGACGGTGAACTACGACCAGCAATGGCTCGAGACGCCGAACGACGTGAACCTCGTGGTGAACATCTGTCCCTTTCGAATGGGCGGAGACTTCACCGGGGTTGAACAGGAGAACACCTACCTCGAGTTCGTCAGAAGGGCCGTCGAGCGGTTTGACGGTGATGGCGATCTCGGCTGCACCCAAAGCGCTCCCGATTGCTACGTCGCGGGAGACAAACAGTACCCGCGTCAGGTGGTGATCGACCGCTTCAAGGCCAACCCCATCAAGTTCTGGCAGGTCTGCAACCAGGTGACGGACGGCTGCAGCGGGGTCGCATGCAAGGACAGCTACGCCGCGACGTTCGCGCGAATCCAGGAGCTGACCTACAACGGGGTCAAGGCCGGGGATACCGCTGCATCCGTGCTCATCGCGGGAGACTCGGCCCGAGACATGTATCCCGCCGTCTACGACGCGCTCAAGGGCAACTTCGTCGACATCGTCGACTTCCACCGCTTCGGCAGCGAGCTGGTGTACGACCCACAAGCCGACTTCGATCTCCTCAAGGACCGGCTGGACAGGGCCGGGTTCGAACTGAGCAAGCTCAGGTTCTGGATCACGGAGACGGGAACATACTCGGGAGACCCGGTGGCCGGGCCTGGCACCCTCGGGGATCTGTCCTATCAATCCGAGGAGCAGCAGGCCCGGGGACTGCTGAAGATCTACATTTCGGCGCTGGGCTACGGCATCGAGCGGGTCTTCTGGGCCTGGAACATCCTCGAGGGGTTTGGCTGCGACTGCTGCATCTTCGACTACACGGGGCTCGTCTACGACGGCAACCAGGGCGCAAACTCGAACCACTGCGAGAAGAACGACCCCTACGACAAGGGGCTCAACGTCAAGAAGCTCGCCTACTACACCTACAAGCACATGGTCGCGAGGCTCGCCGGCGCCGACTGGACCCAAACACAGACGGTCGAGAAGTCGGGTCAGCTGTTCGTCTACAAGTTCCTGATCAGCAAGACCGGCAAGTCCGTCTGGATCGCGTGGAGTGAAACCCCCCGCGCCTATTCGCTCGCCGTCTCGTCAAGCGAGGTCGAAGTCGTCTCGTCGGTCCCGATCGCAGAGTCCGGGCTTGACGTGAACGAGGTCGACTACCTGGCGTCGTTCTCCACCCAGAAGAAGGCCGTCGTGGACCAGGTCGTGGCGCTGACCCTCGGCCCAACACCGGTCTATATTGTAGAGATGTGAGGGCCGGCATCGGCAGCCTCCGCACCCCTGCTCCCGGTGGGACTTTGGACCCACTTGTTTCCCTCGAGCCCCTCTTCATAATCAGGCCATGGTCAGGCGCTGGGTTCGGGTCACTCTCCTGCTGCTACTGCTCGGCGGTCTGCAGCTGGCGATCCTGCCCGCGCACACCGCCCACCAGACCCAGACCCATGTCTGGACCGGCGCGACCACGACTCTGCTTGGGGTGCCCGAGACCTCCGCGCCGTCGCCGCTGTCGTATCCGATGGCGTATGGCGCCACGCTCCATCGCCAGGTCAATGGCCTGACCCGGCTCACCGCCGCCCGTTGCCCGCGTCCCACGCCGATGCACAGCTTCCTCCGCATGGGCCCGGCCCGTGCGTCCCCCCGCGCCTGATCCTCCTCCATCGGAACACGCACTACAAACGGATCACAGCGGGCCCGGCCCGCAAGGAGCGTGGTGAATGTCGACGAAGACCGATCAGGAACAGGAATCCGCAGAGACCAAGAAGAGCCCGCTGAAGATGGTGGTGCTGGTGTTCGGCATCCCCTTCGTGTTGATGGTGCTGCTGGCGTACCTCATGCGCAGCTGACGCTGGGTTGGGCGGGTGGGCGGATCACACAATTGTGGGACGCCTCATGGCCCGCTCTCGCCAGGCGCTCGGGGGGGGCCAGGGGCAGATGGACCGAGAAGGTCGAGCCATGACCGACCTCGCTTCGCACCACCACCTCACCGTGGTGCGCTTCCACGAGCTCCTTGACGATCGAGAGCCCCAGCCCCGTCGATCGCTCGCCGCCCGTGGGGCGCGCGCTCCCCGTCCGGTGGGCGTCGAACAGGGCGGGAATCTCCCACGTGGGAATGCCTGGTCCATCGTCCTGCACCTCGATCACTAGCGAACTCCTGTGGACGCTCCCGCGCAGCGTGATCGTGGCCGGCGCCCGGGAAAACTTGATGGCGTTCTCCAGCAGGTTGGAGGTGATCCTCTCCACGGCCCCGGGGTCGATGCTGACCGTCGAGTTCGCCGAGCTCGTCTCAAGGCGGAGGAGCGTGCCCTTGCGCCTGGCCTTGAGCTCCTGCTCGGCGATACAGTCAGCGAGAAACGCGTCCAGCTCGACCTGCTTCATCTTCAGCACCGGCACCCCCGACGCCTGCTCGCCGAGCCTGAGCGCGCTGTCGACCATATCCACGACTCTGCCGCAGGCCCGCCGGATCCGCAGGCAGTACTCCTCCTTCAGCGTGTTGCTCGGCTCCGCGGCGACCAGATCGGCATAGCCGCGGATAATCGTGACGACCCCGAGCAGATCGTGCGCCACCTTGCCCGGCATCCGTTCCCTGGGCTCCGTTCCGGGGCGGGGGCACAGCTCCAGCGCAACCCCGGGGATAGTCGAGCACGTGCACGTGGTCTCCACGTCTTCCTTGATCATGATCCTTTCCTCCTCGGCGAGCGAAGACGACACGCCCCCCCATCACTATCGGTGCAGGTATCCAGCGAACCACAACACCCCCAGGGTCACCAGGATCAGGCCCACCGGCGACCAGCCCGCATAACCCCAGCGTGAATGCCCAAACAATCCGCCCACCAGGGCCAAACCCAGCAACACCAGCAGTACCATCAGCAGCATCACGTCCTCCTTTGGAAGACCAGGGTCCTTGCATTGACTGTTCCACCCGGGCGCGCTCCGGCGCGCTCCGGCGCGCTCCGGCGGCCAGGCCGTGATTGCTGCGGAAACCCACAGATCGGACCGGACGGTTCGGCTCCGGGCAGTCATGCAGAATGCCAGAGCGGCGCCGCGATTCACCAGGGTCTTCCGCGCACCGAACCGCAAGGCAGGGGGAAGCTCGTGAACCAGCAGGCGGGGCTCGTCGGTACGATTGATGCAATCCGGGGCCCCAACCGCATCAATACGAAGGAGCAGGGACAATGGCCGAGAAGAAGATCGAGAACAAGATCGAGCATGGCATCGACGGCGCGGTGGACCGGGCGAAGAAGGTCGGCGATGGGGCCAAGGATCTGGCGCACCGAGCGGCCGACAAGGTCAAGCAGGCAGCGCAGAAGGTCGGAGAGCAGCTTGAAGAGGCCGGTCAGAAGATCAGGGAACGGGCGAAGCGGGAGTAGTAGGCGCCCGGGCAGGACCACGCCTGACGCGAATCGCAGCTTCCGCCGGTTCCAGGAGCAAACGCGTTGAGGCGTGCTACATTCGGCCCGGAGGAAGGACATGGGATTCGGTCGCAACCCGCACGTCGCCAAAGCAGAAGCCGCCGAGGCCAAGGCCCAGGAGGCCACGGACGTGGCCAGCGAGACGCGGGCGCACCTTGAGGCCGCTCACCTGTGGGACCGCGCAGCGGCCAGGGAGAAGGATGGCAAGCGACGGGCCGAGTATGAGGCCAACGCCGAGGTGGCCCGTGAGCGTTCCGTCGCGGCCGCGCAGAAGCTGGCACCGTCACCGGCCGACCTGAAGGCGCAATTGCAGTCCGGTGGGGCGGGTGGGCGGAGCAGACAATTGAAGCGCGTGGGCGATTGAGGCGGTCACGCCTCGCGCCCCCCCAAAAAAAAACGGGCAGCCAGCCTCTCAGCCAGCTGCCCGCGTTCGGGGTGAGCGACGCTGCAGATACTCCTCCGCGCTGTGGACGTACCGGTTGGACATCGCCAGGTCACGGTGGCCGAGGATATCCCGCACCTCCGCCGCGCTGGCCCCCGACGCCATGAGCAACGAGCCCATGGCGTGCCGCAAATCATGCTGTCGGAGATGGCCGAGCCCTGCTCTGCGCGCCGCGCTGAGCAGCGCCCGGCGATGGTTCACCGGTCCGAAGACCAGCCCGTCGTCACGAGCCGGCGATGCCAGCCTCCTCGACAGGATCTCCAGCGCAGTCTTGGTCAGCGGAACGTAGCGCGACCGCTTGGACTTCGACGTCTCGGTCCGGATCAGGATACTACCCCGCTCGTCGCTCGCGAGAAGCACATCGTCTCGATGAAGGAGCTGCAGCTCCCCCTTGCGGCACCCGGTGTGAAGCATGACCACGAAGAAATCGTACGCGTCCTGCTGATGGTGCCCGCTCAGAGAACGGTTGAACCGCCCCGTGCATCGGCCGTTTCCGCACAGCGTGGCGCCACGAATCGCCGACCTTGGGCGAAGGACCCGTTTGCCGCAGACCAGACACTCCACTTCGGCTCGGTTCCGGCTCACCCAGCGGATGATGACGGGCTTCAACGGGTACGGCTCCAGTGGCGCAAGCTCGGCGATGAGCAGGTGGCACTGTGACTTCGTCAGGGCACGGCCAACCGGGTCCTTGTTGGGGACCGGTCGGGTGACGTTCACCATGGGGCTCTTGGCGATGACGCCGATCTTTTTGGCGTACGCCAACAGCCCCGAGAGCGAGGTCAGCTCGTTGCACACGGTCTTGATCGACACCGGCTTCATGTGTCCGCCGGCCCGCCGGACGGCGGCGGCAAGTCGGTGTTCGATGAACCCTTCGATCCGGGACGATGTGCTGCTCCATCTGCATCAGGACGGACTTGTAGTAGCGGGGGCGCCGTGACTGTTGCAGCTGGCGAAGGTACTTCGCGGCGACCTCCGGCAGGAGTACATCACGCCCTACTACTAGCGGGGAGGCTGGGGCTGGTGGTTGTGATCGACCGTCGGCCGAGGTACAGGAAGGAAGGTCCAGCATAGCCAACCACTTGCAATGGTGAGATTATTCCGGAACGATCTGGCGCAGCTCACCACGCAGCGGGCCAGTGTTGACAAATGTAAACGGACGGGTCATCCTATGAGTAGGTCGAGACACCCGAACAAGCACATCGAGGACGCGATTGTCTACGCAGAAGGAAAAGGATGGCGGTGCAAGATGAGCGGCGGATCAGCTCATTGCTGGGGCACGCTCCTCTGTCCGCTCAAAGACAGGGATGGCTGCCGGATCAGCGTGAACTCCACCCCACGAAACCCGGAGAATCACGCCAAGCAGATCCGGCGCAAGGTGGACAGTTGCCCGCACTGACCAGGAGAGCCGAGATGGACACCTACAACTTTTCTCTGGTCATCACTCGGCCCACGGTGGACGAGGAGACAGCAGCCGACAACCTGTATGGCGGTGGCTGCGACGATGCCACGTTCAGCGTCTCGGGTGGGGTGTACGAGGTCGAGTTCGATCGGGAGGCTCCTTCGTTTCAGGCGGCGGTGCGCTCCGCCATCAGCGACGTGAACCAGGCCGGGATTGGGTCGTGGGTGGTCCGGGTCGTCCCGGACGACCTGGTGAACGCCAACGCGATTGCCAAGCGGTCGGGCAAGACCAGGCAGGCGGTCAGGTTCTGGTACCTCGGCGAGCGGGGGGAGAACTTTCCGGCGCCCAGGGCCATCGTGGGTGAGTCCCCGGTCTGGAGCTGGGTCTCGGTGGCGCGATGGCTTTACGAGCGGGGAGAGCTGGATGCGAACGCGGTCGAGACCGCCCAGGTGATCGCCACGGTCAACCGCGAGATCGAGGCGGCGTCCGAGCCTCCTCCAAGCCACGACAGCACCCTGGCCGCCAGCCAGGCGGAAACGACCCCTTTGGGGGTAGAATGGGCGGAACCAGACGGAAAGAACAACAGCTTGTAATCACGTAGCAAATGGCCCAAGAACGCGTACTTCCTCGGCTTGTGAAGAGGCGCAAAATCGGGTTCAAGTCCCGTCTCCGCTTCATGCCCACCTCACCGGTGGGCGTTTTTTTTGGCGGGATACTTGAAGTGTGCCTTGTCGCGAACTGACACAGGCTGGCACAGATCAACCGCTCTAACTGCGCGAAACAACACCCCGGGTTGTTGGCCCTGCTCTTGCTTTGCTCCGGGTCATGCACCGACTCGCGATTGTCCTTCTGCTTCTCCCCACGACACAGGCGTTCGCCGAATCCTTTGTGCCGCCCCCGTGTAGCTGCAACGACGACTGCCAGCCCTATGCCACATGGGTCGGTCCCTACTGCCAGCCGTTCGCCACGGGCTGGAGTTACTGCTCCTGGACCGCTCCCGGGGTGATTTGCCCCGAGGCGGGGATGCCGCCCGAGGCGGGGATGCCGCCCGAGGCTGGCGGTGGCGACCCCGGCTACAACGGCGACCCGGGCTACAACGGCGACCCGGGCTACAACGGCGACCCGGGCTACAACGGCGACCCGGGCTACAACGGCGACCCCGGCTGGAACAACGGCGACCCGGGCTGGTGGGGCGGCGACCCGGGCTGGTGGGGCGGCGACCCGGGCTGGTGGGGCGGCGACCCGGGCTGGTGGGGTGGCGAGGCCGACTACTGGTATGACGACCTTCACGGGTATGGACCTCACGACGCGGGCGTCGACGGGCCGGCCAACAGCCTCACCGAGCGCGGGGGATGCAGCTTTGGCGGCGAGCCCCGCGAGGCTGCATGGATCGGCCTGTGGCTGGTGGCGCTGATGGTGGTGTGGCGCCGCCGATAGCGCTGCTCCACCATCCGATTTTTCGCCCGCCCCGCCAGTGTCGCCGGTACAATGCAGGTCGTCGTGTCCACTTCCCTGACAAGACGCGTGCTGCGAGAGCTGGACGCGGAACGTCGCTGAACCGTGCCACACACGCTCATCACCCGCGGGACCCTGATCGACGGGACGGGTGCGCCTGGTCGGCGGTATGGCTCCCATCGACCCCCATCGCCACCCGGAGGCCCAGCGCTTCTACCTCGAGGGCGTGACGGCGCAGACCTTCGACGAGCGCTTCGACTGGAACACCACCGGCGAGTTTCTCGGGCGGCTGGAGCGCGACGGCGTGGCGCTCAACGTGGCCCTGCTCTGTCCCCACGGATTGATCCAACTGCAGGCCATGGGCCCGCGCCGGGACCACGCCGACGAACCCGCCGGGTGTGAGCTCTACTGCCGGCGATAGACCCGGCGCCAGGCGAGGTACAGCGCCACCCGGCGTCGGATCTCCTGCTGCTGCACCTCGGGCTTGCGCTGCGCCTTTGCGCACAGCGCCATGGCGTCGCCCTCGGCCAGCAGCTTGCTGCCGAGCATCAACACCACGCGCCACCGCGGCGGCCCGCCGGCGGGCTCCTGAACCCCGCCCCGGGTTTTCTGTGCTTTGCCCCGGGTGACGGGTTTCGGCCTGGGCCTGACGCCGATGGTGAAGCGCAGGTGCGTGAACCGCAGCTGCTCCCCCTGCAGCACGGCCAGCTGCTTGCCCCGTCGCATGAGCCGGTCCCCCTCGAAGTAGATGTCCCGCGCCTTGCCCATCAGGCTCGACATCCGGGCCAAGTCGCACGACTGCATGCGCTGGATCAATCGATGCGGACTCCGGTTGCGCGGGCCGTGGCTGATCTGGGTCGAGGTGACGTGGAACGTGATCCAGCGCTTGAGGTCCACGTCCTCCATCTGCCACGCGTCGGAGGTCTGGGCCCGGGAGTGCCACGGCAGCACGAGGATCGCGAGTATGATGCCGAGGCGCTTCATCGCGCCGATTATACACCTCCGCTGTGGGTGTCCATCACCGGACTGCGCTATACTTTCCGTCCCATGATCAAGTTCAGCTCCGACCCCTACATCGCCGAGAACCAGATGCGGGCCATCATCCAGCATCTGGTGGCCTTCGCCTACATCGACGCCGACTTCGATCCCACGGAGCGCGTGTTCATCGAGAACCACATCTCGCAGCTGGTGCAGCAGCGGGCGCACGAGGTGACCGGTGGCCGCGAGGTGGCGCCCGACGTGCTGGCCCGCTGGACCCAGCACTTCCACGAGGTGCTGCAGGAGATCGATCACCAGATCCAGGGCTACTTCCGCGAGGCGGTGGCGCACGGCGAGACGACGCAGCAATACGTGATGGCGCGGCTCAAGCTGGGCTGTTTCGAGCTGCTCAAGCGGTTCGACGACGAGGGGCAGCAGGCGATCCTGGTCTGCATCGAGCAGCTGATGCAGGCCGACGGGGTGATCCACCCCAGCGAGCAGGCGTTTCGCGACGAGATCGTGCACCTGATCCGCGAGACGGAGGAGGTCGACGCGGCCGAGATCATCCCCATCTCCGACGGAGAGGTGATCATCGGCGAACCGCAGCGCCCGCGGGCGGCGCTGGACAACCACCCGTTCCTCAGCCGGCACGAGTGGGACTTCTCGCGTGATCCGTCGATCTTCGCCCGCCAGGCCGAGGGCGACATGGAGCTGGTGGGCCAGGTGATGCAGACCCTCGCGCGGCAGCGCGCCGCGGGGGAGGGGCTGCTGGTGGGGTCGCCGGGGGCCGAGGCCTACACCCCCGGCACGCAGTTTCTGGACGGCCACGTGTACGTCGTGGCGCCGCGGCCCGAACAGAACCACGAGCTGCTGGTGCTGGGCGACCTGCATGGCTGCTACTCCTGCCTCAAGGCTGCCCTGCTGCAGGTGGACTTCTTCACCAAGGCCCAGGCCCACGCCGATGACCCCGAGCACAACCCGCCGATCCACGCCGTGTTCCTCGGTGACTACATCGATCGCGGGCGGTTCAGCCTCAGCGGTACGCTGCGCACGGTGATGCAGCTGTTGGTCAAGATCCCCGACCTGGTGTTCCCGCTGCGGGGCAACCACGAGTACTTCGTCGAGCTCGACGGCAAGGTGCTGGCGCCGGTGCGCCCGTGCGAGGCGATGGACGCGATCTCCGCCGTGGCCCGCACCGACGTGCTGGCGAGCTACATGAACCTGTTCGAGGCGCTGCCCAACATCCTGATCTTCGGCGACCTGATCTTCGTTCATGGGGGCATCCCGCGGTCCGACACGCTACAGCAGCGGTGGGAGAGCATCCGCTCGCTCAACGACCCCGAGCTGCGGTTTCAGATGATGTGGAGCGACCCCAGCGAGGTGGACACGGTGCCGCTGGATCTGCAGCTGGCCAGCGCGCGCTTCCCCTTCGGCCGGCGACAGTTTCAGCAGTTCATGGGCCGCGTCGGCTGCCGCGTGATGATCCGCGGCCATGAGCTGATCCCCGAGGGCTTCCGCCCGAGCTACGACGACTCCGAGGTCAAGCTCCTCAGCGTGTTCTCGGCCGGCGGCGCGGACAACGACGACCTGCCGCCAGACAGCCACTACCGTGAGGTGCGGCCCATGGCGCTGACCATCCGCTACCACGCCGGCGTCAGCACCATCACCCCGTTCGAGATCGACTACCGTCGGTTCAACGACCCCCGATTCAACGCGTTTTTCAAGGAGAAGCTGGGGGGCTAGCCAGCGCGGTCCAGCCCGGGGTATTCTGCCCGCAATCGTGGGGGTTGCATGCTCGGCTATCACCTCGTTGTGCAGTGGGACGCCACGGCCGTGGCCTTCTCGCCCGGTGAGTTCTACATCGGTCGCAGCGTCTCCTGTTTCCTGCGGCTGGACGATCCGCTGGTCTCCCGGCTGCACCTGCGGATCACGGTGGGTCGTCAGGTGCTGGCGGAGGATCTCGACAGCACCAACGGCACACAGCTGAACGGGGAGCGGCTGACCTCGGTACAGTCGCTTTCGGACGGCGACCAGCTGCTGGTGGGAAACCGCCTGCTGACGGTGCGCCTGCTCGCTCCCGGATCGATGGACGTGGAGCAGGAGCAGCTGACACCCCACGCCGGCACGCGCCCGGAGCGTACGATGATACACAGCGACGCGCGCTCCACACGACCCGGCGTCGGAGACGAACCCGCGGTCGCCATCGACGTGGAGCAGCGCTGCCCGCGGTGCAAGGCCACGGTGCCAGCCCACGCTGGCTGCTGCCCGCACTGTGGATCCCCGCTGTCCGGCGCCGTCTCGGGCAAGGCCGCCACGAGACCGGAGAATTCCCGGGTCCACGCGCCCGAGCGCGAGGCGCAGAGCACGGCCCAGCGCACGCACCAGAGCACGACCCAGAGCACGCACCAGAGCACGGCCCGGAGCCACGAGAGCGCCGCCCAGGGCCAGGAGGCGACCGGAGCGCGCAGCACTGTGCACTATCGCAGCTCGAGCTTGACCGTGAACGGCGCGCTGATCCGCCTCACACCCACCGGCGCCTTCATCGACACCAAGCTGCTGGATTTGGTGGGGTCGAGCTGTACGCTCGAGATGGAGGACGGGGTGGTGCTCCGGGGGTTCGTGCGCGCGGTGATCCGTCGCGGGGTGAACGAGGTGTCGGGGATGGGCGTGGACTTCGTGGGCCTCGACGCCGCGGCCCGAAAGTGGATCGAGGAGCACCTGGATCGCCCGGCGTGATGGCTCACTCCGCCAGGGCCGCCGCGTATTCTTGCACCACCTGCGCCACGGGCTGTATCGCCTGCACGCCATCCACGCTCTTTCCAGCCTGCCAGTAGTCCTGGAAGCTCGACCCCTGCAGGTTGGCCCGACGCAGCTTCCACATCGACTGCACGCTGTAGACCATCCGCATCCACCGCTTGGTGCGCTCGTTGCGCAGCAGGCGGCGCGCGATGGGTCCGGCGCGCAGCCCCAGCTTCTCCAGCGCGGGGGTCTTGATGATCGAGCAGGGTATGCCGCTGAGCTTGTCGGTGAGGGCGATGTCCTCGGCCCGCGCCTCGACGATGGCCGACTTGTAGTCGGCGTGGGCCGTGCACTCGTCCGTGGCGATGAACCGCGTCCCGGCCTGCACCCCGGCATAGCCCGCGTCGATCATCTGCCGAAAGCGTGCGGGCTGACCCACACCGCCGGCGCAGATCAGCGGCACCCCGAGATCGCCCATCTGGTCCAGCAGCTGCTCCGGGCTCAGCGGACCGGCGTGGCCCCCGGCCCGGTTGTTGACGCAGATCAGGCCCTGGACCCCGGCGTCCAGGGCCTTGAGCGCCCATCGGCGCTCGGTGACGTCGTGGTACACCACCCCGCCCACCTGCTCCACCAGCCGCACGACCCACGTGGGGTTACCCAGCGCGGTGATGAAGAAGCGTACGCCGTGCTCCAGCGCCACGTCGATCCACGACCGCATCTGCCGCTCGTAGAGCGCCACCGTCTTCTCGATGATGGCGTTGAACCCCACCGGCTTGCTCGTCAGCTGGCGGATGCGCGCCATGCCCGCGCGGAACTCCTGGCGGTGGGCGAAGACGATGGAGATGGGCTGGATCACTCCCAGCGCGCCGGCCTCGCTGGCGGCCGCCACCAGCTCCGGGTTGGAGCAGGGATACATCGCACCGCAGATCAGCGGCACCGTCACGTGGGCATGCTCGAGAAACGGGTTGGGTGAGGTCATGGTGCGGCCATTGTAGAACACACTCACCGGCCAGAATTGGAAATCTACCCCGGGGTGGGGCTGAAGGGTGGCGCGGAACAGTCTGGTGCGGGCCACCGTGAGTCGGTTAGGTTAGGATGTGTGGTGCGTCGAGCTCTCATGCGGCTGCTGTGTCTGGGGGTGCTGTCCCTGACACCCGGGCGCGGAGCGGCCCAGTCCCCTGGCCCCCCGGGGGGGGAGCCTTCCCACGACATACGCCCCAACCCGCGGCATGAACCCGCCAGCCTCCTCGACGAAAGCGACGAGCCAGGATACGCGGTCAAGCTCGTCGGGGTGAGCTTGCTGCCCGACGCCGTGGTGCGTGGAGCCATGGGGCCGGTCTCGCAGCGGCCGACCCACGAGTGGGGTGAGGCAGCGCTGAAGCGCATCGTCGGCCTGTACTTCAAGAAGGGCTACCGGCTCGTGCGGGGATGGGTCAGCCGCAACGACGACGGCCGGGTCTGCATCACGGTGGACGAGGGCAAGATCAGCCGCATCACCTTCACCGGCGCGGGGAGCATCCGCCTGCTGATGCTCAAGGTGGACATCTACCTGCCCGACTCCGTCTATCACAAGCCCACGCTGGACGACGCCATGCGGCGGATCATCAAGAAGTACGGCCTGTCCAACGCCTACTACCGGGTGCGCGACCTCCCGGTCGCCATCACGCCGTTCGGAAAAGAGGTCTCCCAGCGCATGCTCCACGTCTACATCGTGGGCCGGCAGAGCTTCGGCTGGGGCCTGGACATCGGCCTCAACTCCAGCTGGGGGCTGGTGCCGGCGGTGTCGCTGGCCCAGCAGGGGCTGGTGTTCAAGGACGATCGGGCGTCGGTGAAGGTAGGCGTCGGCTTCCCCTATCGCAAGTTCCTGTACGAGGAGCAGGCGCAGTTCGAGTGGGTCCACGGCTTCCTCGAGGGAACCTACCGCCCGACCCTGCTGGCCAGCGAGCACATCGAGCCGTTCGTCGAGTTCTCCACCACGGCCTCGCGCTACCGGCGCACCGACATCGATCTGGTCAGCTTCCAGCTGTTTCACGCCGACGTGCTGCTCGACGTGCGTCTGCGGCCGGCCCCGTTCTTCAACGCGACCCTGGGTCTGGGCTACGACAGCGTCGAGGTCTTCAATCGGGAGATGGTCGAGGAGGACGAGGACCCTCCGGAGGCGCCGGCGATCAAATCCTTCGCCGCGCGGCTCAAGCTGCGGTTCGAGTCCGGGCGCCGGGCGCTGCGTCAGGATCTCCGCACGTTCCTGGAGACCGACGTGCGGCTGGCCCTGGCGGATTCAGAGCAGTGGGTGGTGCGGGGCGGCTACACCGCCCAGTGGGTGATCAACTTCTATGCGCACAACCTGATCCTCTCCAGCCGGGGCGTGATGTTTGCCGGCACGGTCCACTTCTGGGATCAGGAGTCCCTTTCGAGCTACCTTCGGGTGTTCTTCGACGACCGTTACTGGATCGAGGAGGCGATGCAGGTCACCGCTGAGCTGAGGCTGGCGCTGTTCGGCGATACGTTCCAGCTGGGCGTGTTCCACCAGGGGGCGCTGTTCACCGACTTGACCAACAACCGGTTCCACGCCGAGCTGGCCAACGCGTTCGGTCCGAGCGTGCACTTCATGGTGTTCGACAACTTCGCCATCGACGTGTACTACGGCTTCGGCTTCTCCCCCGCCGGCTTCGGCCACAACTACAACCTCACCGTGGCCAAGGTCTTCTGAACCCCGTGCTCAGCCCAGCGCCTCCGTCGTCTGCTGCTTGACCCGGGCCATGACCTCGGCCAGCAGCCCCGGGTCGTTGGCCGACCCCTTGGCGAAGTCGGGGCGGCCCCCGCCCTTCCCCACCGCGCGCACCAGCTCCACCGCGTTGACCCGCTCCAGGCCCCTGGAGGCGAACGCCACCAACGGTGGTCGGTCGCCGCCTCCCGCCAGCACACCCACCACCTGCTCGGCGCCGCTGCGCAGCGCATCGGCCAGCTCCGCCAGCTGGGGTAGCTGCAGCTCGGGCTGCTGCTCGAAGATCACAAACACTCCCCCCGCCCGTGTGGCCTGCTCCAGCAGCTGGGCGCGCAGCCCGGCGACGTCGGTCTTGCGCGGGCCGCCGCTCTTCTTCAGCTCCTTGACCTCCTGCAGCAGCTTCTCCACCCGGGTCTGGAGCTGCTCCGGCGCGACGCCCAGCAACCGGGCCGCGGACTGGGTCGAGCGCCGCAGCTCGAACACCTGCGCCATGGCGGCGTCCCGCGTCTGGGCCACGATGCGGCGCACACCGGCACTGGAGGCCTTCTCGCTCACGATCTGGAACAGTCCAATCTCCCCCGTCGCGCGGCAGTGGGTCCCACCGCACAGCTCGGCGGAGAAGTCCCCGACCTGCACCACGCGCACCTGCTCGCCGTACTTCTCGCCGAACAGCGCAGTGACGCCGCGGTCGATGGCCTGCTGGTAGCTGGACTCGGCGATGTGCAGCCCCACGTTCTCGACGACGCGCTGGTTCACCAGCCGCTCCACCCGCTCCAGCTGCTCGGGCGTCAGCGCCGCGTCGTGGGTGAAGTCGAAGCGCAGGTAGTCCGGGTGGACCAGCGACCCCTTCTGGTTCGCGTCGGGGGACACGACCTGCTTCAGCGCCCAGTGCAGCAGGTGCGTCGCGGTGTGGTTGGCCATGATCCGCCGACGCCGGTCGTCGTCGACGGTGGCGTGCACCCGCTCGGGGAGCCGCTCTAGATCGGCCTGCTCCAGGTCTCCCTGATGCACGATGATGTCGCCCATGCGCAGCGTGTCCCGCACCACGAACCGAAAGCCGTCGGCCTGCAGCACGCCCGTGTCGCCCACCTGGCCCCCGGACTCGGCGTAGAACGGCGTACGGTCCAGCACCACGTACTGGTTGTCCAGCAGCGCCAGCAGCCGCGCCTCAGCCGCCACGCCCGGCTCCTCCGAGGACTGGCGCTCCCAGTACCCCAGAAACTCGGTGGCCGGCAGCCCCTTGAACGCCTCGGGGTCCAGCCGCGCCTGCTCCGCGCCGCGCGAGGCCTCGCGGTGCCGGGTCATGGACCGCTCCCACCCCGGCTGGTCCACGCTCAGCCCGCGCTCCCGCGCCATGAGGTCGATCAGATCGCGGGGGAAGCCGTAGGTCTGGTACAGATCGTAGGCCTGCTCGCCGTCGATCTGACGCCCCTCGAGGCGGTCCGCCAGCTGATCGAACAGCGTGACGCCGCGGTCCAGGGTGCGCAGAAAGGCGCGCTCCTCGCTCTGCAGCACGCGCTGGATGTGGTTCGCGCGCTCGCCGATCTCGGGAAACACGCCGCCGAAGATCTCGGCCACCGTCGGCACCAGCTGGTAGATGAAGGGTTGCTTCATCTGCAGCACCTGGAACCCGTAGCGCGAGGCCCGGCGCAGCAGCCGCCGCAGCACGTAGCCCCGGTCCTTGTTGCTGGGCACCACGTTGTCGGCAATGGCGGTGGACAGTGCCCGCACATGGTCGGCGATGACCCGCATCGCCACGTCCACCGGCTCGGCGTCGCCGTAGCGCAGGCCGCTGAGCTGCGCCACGTGATCCAGAAGCGGCGTGAACAGATCGGTGTCGTAGTTCGACAGCTTGCCCTGGCACACCGCCACCAGCCGCTCGAACCCCATCCCGGTGTCCACATGCCTGGCCGGCAGCAGCTGGAGCGAGCCGTCCTCCATATGGTTGTACTGGATGAAGACCAGGTTCCAGATCTCCTTGAACCGCGCGCAGTCTCCGTTGACCTCGCACACGTGGCCCGGCACCCCCTGGCGATCGCAGCCGTCGGGCCCCAGATCGATGTGGATCTCCGAGCACGGGCCGCAGGGGCCGGTCTGCGCCATCTCCCAGAAGTTGTCCTTGCGCCCGAAGCGACGCACACGATCGGGCGGGATGCCGGACTCCTCGGGCCACAGCGCCTCCGCCTCCTCGTCGGCGGCGACGTCCAGCTCCGCGTCACCGCCGAACACCGTGGCGTACATCCGCTCGGCCGGCAGGTGCATCTGGTTCACCAGGAAATCGTAGGCCCAACGGATCGCCTCGCGCTTGAAGTAGTCGCCGAAGGACCAGTTGCCCAGCATCTCGAAGAACGTGTGGTGGTAGGTGTCCACCCCCACCTGCTCCAGGTCGTTGTGCTTGCCCGAGACGCGGATGCACTTCTGGGTGTCGGCGCAGCGGGTGTAGTCCCGGGTGCCGGTGCCGAGGAACACGTCCTTGAACTGGTTCATCCCGGCGTTGGTGAACATCAACGACTCATCACCGTGCGGGACGAGCGGAGCCGAAGGCACGATCCTGTGCTCGTGCTGGCGGAAGAACTCCAGGAACTGCTGGCGAATCTCGTTGGCCGTCATGTCTTACCTCGCGTGGGCAGTAACTCTAGCCACACAGCGCCCCGGGGGCCAGAGGGTTTGTGCCTGGAACCAACCGACGTGGGCACTGTCCAAGCTGCATGCCGATCCACTGCCCCGGCCCTCGCCTGCTGACCCACGTCGGCCTGCGCTGTCGCGGCCGCGTCAACCCGCGCCGCCGAAGCCTCATCGCCAGCCTGCAGCTGACGCCGATGATCGACGTGTTCATCGTGATCGTCCTGTTTTTGCTCACGACGTTTCAGGCCAGCGGGGAGGTCTGTGGCTGCCGGGACCCGGTGCGGCGGCCCGCGAGCTGCCACGGCGAGGAGCTCGAGCGCGCCCCCATCATCTCGGTGTCCCTGGCGGGTGCGGGCCGGGGCATCGTCACCCTGGACGGGGCCGAGATGGCCACGGTGCAGGAGCTGATGAGCGACGAGCGCCCCGACTGGAACATCGCCCGGCTCCGGGACCAGCTCGAGATCAAGCGGACCAACTGGCGGCTGACGCATGAACACCAGCGCTTTGTGGGTGTGGTGATCATCGACGGGGATCGGGAGACCGACTTCAAGGTGTTGAAGAAGATCATCTACTCCTGCGGCGTCGCGGGCTATTCGGAGGTCCACCTCGCGGTGGAGGCAACGCCCCTCGGCAGAGAAGGTAGATAGATAGACACCCGAAGAGCTAGTAGCTCACCGCTACTTCAACAGCCACCACACCAACAAGGCGCACAGCACCGAGAGCGCGGCCAGGGACACCACGCCGCCGGCCAGCACCAGACCGTGCCGCCAACGTCGACGCCTCGCGTGACAAGGTCGGGGAACGATCAGCGGCTGCGGTGGGGCCACGGATGGTGTCAGGGGCGTGACCACCGGGAACGAGACGCTCTCGATCTGCGGCGTCTCGCAAACCGTCGCGGCGAAGGGCAGGGCCGGGTGCTGCGCCGGGTGGTAAATCCGCGTCGCGAGCTGATCCGGTCCCTCGCGGTCGACCGTTCCGCTGTCACGCATCCCGTGCACCGCGTCGGCGAAGGTCCGGGCCAGCACCTGCGCCGAGGGTGGACGTCGCTCGGGATCCTTCTCCATGCACCAGTGGACCACCCGGGCCACATCGGCGGACAGCCGCGGGACGCGTTGGAGCAGCGGCGGCGGCGGGTCCTTCACCAGCCGCATCAGCATCACCGTGAGCTCGGCCTGGTCGAACGGCAGCGAGCCGGAGAGCATGAGGTAGAGCAGCACACCAACGCTGTACAGATCGGTGCGGGAGGTCACCAGGCGCGGATCGGCCATGGCCTGTTCGGGTGAGGCGTACAGCGGCGTGCCCAGCATCACCCCGTCGGCCGTCAGGCGCTGGGCCTCGGACAGATCGAGCAGCCGGGCCACACCAAAGTCCAGCAGCTTCAGCTGCAGAGCGGCGCCCGAGAGCACGAAGATGTTGTTCGGCTTGAGGTCGCGATGCACCACCCCGCGGTCGTGGGCCGCCTGCAACCCGGCGCATATCTGCTCCACGTAGGGCAGCGCCTGCCGCGGGCCGAGCGGCGGGCCGCTGGCCAGCACGTCCCCCAGCTCGCGGCCCTCGAGCAGCTCGGTGGCGAGGAACAGGTTCCCCTCGGGCAGATGACCGAAGTCGATCAGGCGCACCACGTTGGGATGATCGATGCGGCTCAGCGCGGCGGCCTCGGCCTCGAACCGACGCACGGCCTGGGCGCTGCGCGTCAGGTGGCGAGCCAGAACCTTCAGCGCCACCCGGCGCCCGCTGCTCCGATGCCGCGCATCGTACACGGTCCCCATGCCCCCCTGGCCCAGCACCGGCCCCAGAACGTAGGGGCCCACGCTCCCGGACGCCTCCCCTGAGGGGCCACGGCCCGTTCCCGGTCTGATCTGGCGGGTCTCGCGCTCCACGAGCAAATCATACGAATCCGGACCGTGGATCATCCCACGAATCTCGGCCCGTCAGCGATCGCGAGCGATCTTCAGCGACTGGCCATCAGGGCTGCTGCACCAGGCGCCGCTCCCCCAGCACCGTGGTGTTGGTGTCCGCGTCCTTGGCGCTGACGCGCAGCAGATGGGGGCAGGCGTTGAGCCCGGTGGTGGGTACGCTCCCGGCGTAGCCCACGGTGGCGCAGCCGGCATAGCCCGGAAAGACCGCGCACACGTCGGGGCGGCTCCCGGTGACGGGCAAGCTCGCGACGGGGGTGCCGTCGATGCTGACGGTGACGGTCTTGATGCTGGTGCTGTCCAGCACCCAGCCCGACAGCGACAGCGGCTGCCCGGCGTTGTAGCTCACGTCCGATCCCGCCGGCGGCACGTCCACCACGCCGAACGGCGGCCGCTTGCCCAGCGCGGTCTGGAGCTCGCTCTTGACCGTGGCGTAGCTCCCCAGCGCGAGATAGGACAGCCCTCGCACCACCTTTCCCGCTCCGAGGCCGAAGGCGATCTGCGCCCGGACGTTGTGGAAGTAGGGCGCCGTGACGCCGTCTCCGCGCCAGCCCTGGAACGCGGTGATCCCCTGGTCCATGGCCAGCCCGACGCCGTAGGTCTTGAGGCTGTCCTGCCACGTGACCCACGGCGCGGAGGAGCTGAAGTTGGTGTAGTAGAACCCGTCGTTGCCCGGCGTGGTGATGGCCACGGTGTTGCCCGATGCGTCCACCAGCAGCGGCAGGTCCGGTCCCCCGTTGCCGTGGGACACATACAGCGTGGGGAACTCCTGCCCCGTGGCGGGATGACTGAAGGTCTCCTGGCTCGAGACCTGGCTCATCACCTCCACCACGTGCTGCGACAGAAAGCGCAGCTCGAAGGTATAGGTCACCGCCACCGGCAAGCCCACCGCGGGGCAGGAATTCTTGACGCACGTGGTCTGCTCCCAGTCGGGGTTCCACTGCACCGGCTGCACCACCACGCGCAGCGCGTCACCCTGCTGCCCGTGGGACAGCACCTTGCCGCCATGCCCGCACTCGTCTCCGCCCTGCACCGGGTTCCAGCCCAGATAGGTGATGGAGCTGGGGCAGGCCGTGCCCCCCGACTGACAGCTGGCGTTGTAGGCGCAGCCCTGCATCGCTCGCGTGGGATCGTACAGCGCGAGCTGAAGCTCCCGCCCGGTGTCGTTGGCGTCGATCACGTTGGATAGTGGGTTGGCGCTGAGGCCGAAGAAGACCACCGTGCCACCCCAGTCCAGCCGCACACCCACGCGCGTGTAGTCCGTGGGGCTCTTGAGGAACACGTCGGTGTACTTGCCGGTCTTCTGCGTGACGATGCCGCCGAACCCGATGCCCGGCGCGCGAACGGTCCAGGGGTCGGGGCTGGACTTGGGCACCACGGCGGGACACGACCCCGCCTCCAGCACGAGCATCTGATCCGGGCTCGCTGGCCCGTCGAGCCGGGCGTCCGCGCGGGGACCGTCGGGCCGTGCGTCCGCGTGCGACCCGTCGAAGGAGGCGTTGTCGGCGGTGCCATCGTGAAGGCGGACATCGCCCGCCCGATCCAGCGCGAGGTCCACCGATGAGCCGTTCGACCCGGGGCAGCCCGGGGTCAGCACCAGAACAAACAGAACGGAGATCCGTGCGCGTTTCGAGTTCATGCCCAAGGAGTACTTCAAACACCCGCCACTGTGAAGGCCCTCGCCGATCAGAATCCGCAGGCCGTAGCCTCCACCTGCTCCACGGTCTTGAGGAACACCTTGAGATCGGCCGGCGGAAAGCCCGAGGCCTGGTCGCACCATGATGTCTGGACCAGCATCGGATCGCCAACCTTGGGCGTCAGCAGCACCGTCAGCTTCCAGGTGGTATCCGACGGACAGTTGACGTTGTCGTCGTGGATGTCGCCCCACGCCACCTTGTCCGCAGCCAGCAGCAGCTCGCCCAGCTGGTACGGCTTGAGCATCGTCTGGCAGTGACGGGTCACCTTGCCATAACCCCAGTCGGTGAAGATCAGCGACAGCTGGGTCAGCTCCCCGTCGGTGTAGGCCGGATTGGGACCCACGGTGACCGCGCTGCGGTGGTAGTCGAGGGCCTTGTACCGGCTGGCCACGTCCAGATCGAACAGCATCGGGTCCCCGTCCCCGGTGGGAGGCGCCCCGTCCGGCGGCTCCCCGTCCAGGGTGCCCGTCACCAGATCGACGCGGGGAGGGGTGGGTGAACCCGGCGTCTCGAGCGGACCCCGACTGCAGCCAACAAGCAGCAGCAGCAACACCCCCGTGGCCGTTCTGCTCATCCTCGCCTCCGGTCCTGTGCTCCGATAAGCAAGATCGGTGCCCGCCGTTCGATCGGCGAAGCGCCCGGAACCCCCCGCAGGGCGCCGACAGGTAGCTAACGATCGCAAGGAAACTAACGCGACGGGGTTAGGGGTTTTGCTTGTCTTGGCGCCGCAGCCACGGCGCTCGAGTTGCGGCTGGCCGCAATACCGCGCCCGGTGCGGCTGTGATATCATCAACGCCGATGCACCGGCTCGCTGCATGCGTGGCGCTTCTGGTCCCGTTCGCCTGCTGTGGCGGCCGTCAGGACACAGCGCGCCCGACGCCACCGCCTGCGAGTCAACCGGCCGCGCGTCAACCCGCCAGCCACCTGCCCGCGGCCCTGACCCGGCGACGAGACCGACCCACCAGCCGCCCCCCGACGGACGCCATGGACAGCCTGCGCCGCGCGCCCATGGTGGCCATCCTCCGCGCGATGCAGGTCATGTCCGACTGCTCCGGCATCGGCAACCGCCACGTGGTGCTCGAGGTGATGCAGATCAAGGCCCGGGTGCCGGCTTGGATGCGACGGGTCTACATGACGGGACGCATCCCGATGCTGGTCGACGGACAGTTCGTCGCGCCGGGCCAGATGTTCATCGCGTCGATCCGTCCGCAGCGGCTTCCGATGGAGCACCGCAACTGCGTGCACCTCCCCATGCGCGACGGGGTGGTGCTCAAGGCCATCCGCATCCCCAGCTTCTCGGTGGGGCAGCAGCTGCTGCGGAGCTTCTAGCACCGGGTCAGTTGCGCCCGGCCTGCGTGTGCATCCCGGCCACAACGGCCATCGGCCGGCCCTCCTCGTCGGGCATGTAGTCGTAGCCCAGCCAGGCCAGGCTCTCGGCGTAGGCCATCTCCCAAAATGTGGCGACGACCTCGGGCACCACGGGCTCCAGCTCCCGCAGCATGTTGCAGGCCAGCTCGCTCTCGTGGTGGGCGAGCAGGATCAGCGCCCGCTCCCAGTGCGCGGTCTTGCCCGAGATCTTCGCGATCTCCACCACATCCTGCAGCCGCTTGCGGCTCCAGATCTGGATCGTCTCGGGCACCAGCTCATGACGCCGGTAGTAGCGGAGTCGGTCACCCATCGACGCGTCGCCGGTGGAGCAGGTCACCGCCCCGGTGCGCCGATCCCTGTGCACCTCGACCGTTCTGTCGTTCTTGCGCCGCTTGCCGCGACCGCGGCGCGTCCACTTGTTGGCCATCGGATCCTCCCGTGTTGCTCGAGTTATCGGGAGCAGCGACGAGGGAGTTGCGAAGAATGTGCGGCCCGCAGCTACATTCCCGCGTCAGGCGTCCGCCACCAGCGTCAGCACCCGCGCGCCGTAGCGCTGGATGAACTTCCCGCCCACGCCGGGCACGGCCAGCAGCGCATCGTCCGTCGTCGGGCGGAGCGCGGCGATGGTCATCAGCGTTCGGTCGGACAGGACGCAGAAGGCCGGGAGCTTGCGCTCCAGGGCCTCGGCCAGCCGCCACTGCTTGAGCGCCTGAACCAGCGCCGGTGAGGCAGCCGAGGTGTCGATGGCCGTGGTCTTTTTCTTCTTCTGCTTCCCGGGCAGGGTCTCGTGGCGCGGCAGCTGGATCGACGAGTCCAGCGGCTGCGCGCCCCGAACCACCGCGGCGCCGCGGGCGGTGAGGGACAGCCGGCGATAGGAGATCGTCTGGCCGTCGCGCGCGAAGGAGTCCTCGCGCACGCGCAGCAGGCCGGCCCGGGCCAGCCCCTCCACCAGCCCCTCGAACTCCCGGCGCTGCTGCATGCCGAGCTCGCGGAACACCCGCCCCGCGGCCTGGTTGTTCTGCTGCGCCAGGGCGTGCAGGATCCGGGTCATCTGCTCCAGTTCGCCGGCCTCGGCCCCGCGCCGGTACTCGACCACCACCCCGGTCGGCGCGCAGAAGTCGCACTGTCCACAGGCCAGCCCCGAGTCCTCCTGGTCGCCGAAGTGCTGCACCAGCTGCAGCATGCGACAGGCCGGGAGCTGGGTGAACTGCCCCATCAGCTCCAGCTGCCGCTGCCGGTGCTGGCGCTGCTCGACGTAGCGTTCGCGCCACGCGCCATCCGGCCCGCGTCGCACGCGATCCTCGGTGTCCACCGTCGCGCCGCCATGGACCCACAGCTTGGCCAGCGCGCCGTCGAACACCTCCTCGTCCAGCTCGCTCGCCCCGCGCGCCCACGGGCGGGCTCCACTCCGCGCTCCAGAGTGGCTCCCCAACTCCGCGCGCAGGATGTCACGGGCCACGGGGGCGTCGCCCAGCCGGCGGTGGATCCGGGCCAGCACGTCGGGCTCGGGGTAGTCGCGCTCCAGGAACCACTGGTGCGTCCGTCGGTCGCCGTAGGACTGCAGCAGGATCGCGCGGGACGGCTGTCCGTCCCGGCCGGCGCGCCCGATCTCCTGGTAGTAGCCCTCGATGCTGGCCGGCATGCCGGTGTGGATCACGGTGCGGACATCGGGCTTGTCGACCCCCATGCCGAAGGCGATGGTGGCGACGATGATCTCCAGCTGTCCGCCGAGGAACGCGGTCTGCACCACGTCCCGCCGCGCGGCGGTGAGCCCGGCGTGGTACGCGTCGGCGTGCAGGCCGGCCTGGGTCAGCTGCTGCGCCAGCTGCTCGGTCTCTCGTCGGCTGGGCGCGTAGACGATGGCGGGCCGCCGCCCGGGCTGCCCCAGCACGTCCTGCACCACCTGCGCGCGCTGACTCGGCGGGAGCTCAACCAGCTCCACCGCGATGTT
>Ga0210044_10002862_pt1 | contig 25125 bp, 21 predicted proteins | sample CryGey13umfilter_2_FD_183959 | JGI IMG/M metagenome (GOLD analysis project Ga0210044, IMG submission 183959) | Groundwater microbial communities from aquifer in Utah, USA - Crystal Geyser 4/9/14 3 um filter (SPAdes) (version 2) | ecosystem: Environmental > Aquatic > Deep subsurface >... | reverse complement strand
AAGCGGCGGTGCAGATCGGCGGGGATGGGCGCGCCAGCGGAGAGCACCTGGCGCAGGGTCGGGAGCTGCACGCCCTGCGCTTGGCACCAGCGCACCGTGTTCACCCAGACGATGGGCGAGGCGAAGGCGGTGTCGGCCTGGTGCGCGGTGATGGCGTCGACCACGCGCGCGGGGCTCGCGGTGGCGGGCGCCGAGAGGTCCATATCTGGCAGGATGACCGAGCTGCCCATCGCGAGATCATAGAGGGCGAAGGGCGCGAAGCACTCGACGATGGTGGTGCCGGGGCCGAGGTCGTACAGCTCCCGAATGGCGTGCACGCCGGTCCAGAAGGCGCCGTAGCGCAGCGAGACGCCCTTGGCGGGGCCGGTGGAGCCCGAGGTGAAGATGATCGCCGCTTGGTCGTCGGCGGCGACGTCCACCGCCCGCGCGGGGGCCGCGGCACCAGCGGCGCGGACCTGCGCCAAGGTGGAGCCGCCCCAGAACCAGCGCGCACCGTCCGTGACGACGTGCTCCAGCTCCGAGAACGGGCCGCGAAACACCTGGCGCACGGCGTGCACCGGCGGGATGGCGACGAGCGCCTGCGGGCGAATCTGGCCGATGCAGCCGTGCACCGCCTTGAAGCCCATGCGCGGGTCGAGGATGACGGGGGTCGCGTCGATCTTAAGCAGGCCGAACACGACCGCGAAGAAGTCGAGCGAGGGCTTGATGAGCAGCAGGGTGCGCTCACCGGGGCGCACCCCCATCGCGCGAAAGCCAGCGGCGTACTCGCTCGCGGCGAGGTCGAGCTCGGCGTAGGTCCAGCGGTCCCAGGTGGTGGCCTGGGTGGGCGCTGAGCGCGAGGGGAAGGCGAGCGCGGGCGCGTCGGGGCGCTCGGCCGCGTGGCGCTCGATGAGGCTCGCGGCGTTGAAGCTCATGCGTCGAGCGGGTGGCGCGCGAGGAAGTCGCGAATCAGCGGCAGGATGCGCTCGTGGGCGTCCTCGACCACATAGTGCGAGGCGTCGTCCAGGGCGTGGACCTCGGCCTCGGGGAAGCGCGCCTCCATGCCCTTGCGGAACCAGGGCGTAAAGCAGAAGTCCTGCTCGCCCCAGACCATCATCATCGGGCGCGAGCCGAACACGCCGCTGTCGCGGTCGATGTGCGCGATGAGGTCCCAGTTGGGGTGCGAGGGCTTCATGGGGATGGCCTCGACGAAGGCCTGCTGCGCCTTGCGGTGCGCCCAGCTGTCGTAGGGGGCGAGGTAGCCCCTGCCGACGGGCCCGGCGATGCGGCTGCGGTCGGCGATGGCGCGCACGAGGCTGACGCGCACGAAGCCGTTGAGGCCCTGCACGAGCACCGGGCCGAGCGCCGGCACGCGGCAGAGCGCGATGGACTTGGGCAGCGGGCCGTGGAAGAGCGAGGTGTTGAACACCACAAAGCGCTTGAAGCGGTCGGGGCGCGCGATGGCCGCGCCAAAGCCGATGGGCCCACCCCAGTCGTGCACGACGAGCGTGACGTCGTGCAGGTCGAGGTGGTCGATGAGCGCGACGAGGTGATCGATGTGCGCCTGAATCGTGTACTCAAAGTCGTCGGGCTTGTCGGACAGCCCCATGCCCAGGTGATCGGGCACGACGCAGCGGTGATCCTTGGAGAGATCGGCGACCAATGAGCGATAGTAGAAGGACCACGTCGGGTTGCCGTGCACCATCAGCACGACCGGGCCCGTGCCCTCGTCCAGATAGTGAAGCTCGGGCCCAGCGGGGAGGGCGAAGCGCTTGCCTCCCCAGGGGTAGAGCGCGCGAACATCTTCGGGAAGCTGGGGGGTCATGGGCCTCACTCCTCTCGCGGCGCACCCTGTCGGGCCGTAGCGGGACGCGGACCTAACGTGAGGTTTGCGAGCGCGCGACCCGCCGACTTGCGGCGGTCGATCGCCACCGATAGCGACAGACACGGGCTGAGACGCTCGCCACATACGAACCTCCCCTCAGCACCCAAAGGTGGTCTCCATGAAGCTCATTCACGTGCTTCCCCTCCTCCTTCTCGCCGTAGCCCCAGGCTGCAAGAAGAAGCCGCCCGAGCCCGAGCGCATCTGCGACGACCGTGCGGACAACGACGACGACGGCCTCATCGACTGTGACGACCCCGACTGCGGCGTCGCCGCCAAGTGCCAGGTCCCCACGACCGAGCTCGAGTGCACCAACGGCCTCGACGACGACGAAGACGGCAAGATCGACTGCGCCGACACCGACTGCGCCCGCAACGGCGCCTGCGTCGAGCAGGTCTGCGACGACGGCCTCGACAACGACAGCGACGGCAAGATCGACTGCGACGACGCCAACTGCTCCAAGGACCCCGCCTGCCGCCCGGTGGCGGTGGTCGCGCGCAACTTCCAGCTCGTGCACTTCGAGTTCGACTCGTCGACCCTCACTGGCGAATCCATGAACGCGCTGCGCGAGAACGCCAAGATCTTCCAAGAGAATCAGGGGCTCAAGGTCGAGGTCCAGGGTCACGCGGACGAGCGCGGCACCACTGAGTACAACCTCGCCCTCGGCCAGAAGCGCGCCGAGACCATCAAGGAAAAGCTCACGAGCATGGGCGTCAGCCCGTCGCAGATCAGCATCATCTCGTTCGGCGAAGAGCGCCCGGTCGATCGCTCCTCCACCGAGATCGCGTGGAGCGTGAACCGCCGCGCCGAGTTCCGCATCACGTCCACCGCGCCCGAGGGCGTGACCGGCACCGTGAAGTAGCTCCTCAGTAGTCCATCGAGGCCGTGCCCAGGAAGCCTGAGGTGGCGATGGCCTCGATGGTGCTGCCGTCGATGGGGCTCGCTGTGCGCGTGATCTTGCGCCGGTAGAGCCCCACGGTGAGCAACAGCGGCGGCGTCATGTAGCTGCCGGTGGGCACGACCATCGAGCCGGAGTCGTTGCCGCGGCAGACGACGTGACCGAGGTAGTCGCCGGTGTAGGCGTCGTAGGCGCCGAGGTCCACGACGAAGTCGTCGCCCGCGCCCGCCGGGGACCAGGTGAAGACCTGGCTGGAGCCGCTGACCTGGGCGGTGAAGGCGCCCGCTTCACCCCCGTACATGAGCTCATAGGGGCCGATGCTGTCGAAGCCCTCGGCGGCGCGCAGGGCGTTGGTGAGCGTGAAGGGGGCGACGCCGCCGCCGCCGCTTGGGACCTCGATCTCGTAGGCTGCGTTGCTGATGTAGTCGTTGACCTGCAGGTTGGAGGCCAAATAAGTGACGCCACCGGTCGCGTTGGTGCGCAGCAGCGGCAGGTTGGTGCTGCCGGAGCGCAGGTAGGCCCACTGGCCCAAGTCCAAGCGGGTGACGCTCGGGCCGTTGCTCGGCGGGTTGAGCGCGCACGAGCCGATGGGCGGCAGCGACGCGCTCCATGAGGTGTTGGTGGGGGAGTGCAGCGCGAAGCCCGCCTGCACGTCGAACTCGCCGGGCATGTTGAGGCAGGTGGGGCAGGCGACCTGGGTGCGCGAGAGCTCGATCAGCCCGCCGATGAGGCCGTTCCCCGTGTCGCCGCCGGTGCCGGGGTCGACCGGCCCGCTGTCGCTGAACGCGTAGCCGCTCTGCCACACGTCCTCGCCCAAGTCGGAGCGCACGGTCACGTCCACCGACAAGGCCGCGCCAGCGTCGGGCGTGGTGACCTGCACCTGGGTGGCGGAGAGGGGGGTGACGTCCAAGCGGGCGTTGCCGAAGAAGACCTTGACCTCGCCCTCGAGTCCGGTCGCGGTGATGACCACCTGCGTGCCGCCGTGAATGGAGCCGTAGTTGGGCGTGATGGCTTGAATCGTGACGCCGGCGGCGTCCGTGCCAGGTGCTACGGCGGTGTCGTAGCGGGCGTCGAGGCTGATGCCGCAGGAGGTGCTGAGCGCGAGCAGCAGAGCGGCGCCCAGCGGCAGGTCGAGGAGGCGGTGAGGGGCGTGCATGCTCCGGTTGTACCCGATTCGCGACGCGCCCGCACCGTTCCCAAGCGTGCGGGCTCGCGCGGCTTGTGGTAGGTCTGCATCCGCGCCGCGGCGGCGCGAAAAAGGATGGGTTCGCATGCGCGCGTGGCTGGTGTTGCTCTTCGTGCTGGTGTTTGTGGGGAGCGCGGCGCACGCCTCGGAGCGGCCGATGGCGGGCCCCCAGCCGGCGTGGAGCGTCGAGCAGGTCGCGGTGGGCGCGGACACCGCGGCGGTCAACGACGCGTTCTGGAAGGCCCGACGCTCGCTGCCAAAGTACCGCCTCGCCTCGGGGCTGGGTCTCGTCGGCGGCGCTGCTGGCTTCGTCGCGTTTGTCGCCGCGGCGTTCGGCGGGGACGCGTCGGCCGCCTTCGTTGGCCTGGTGGCCTTTGGCGGTGGCGCTGCGGTGCTCGTGGGCAGCGAGATCGGCACGGTCGTGTCGCTCCGGCGCATGGCGAACCTGCTGGAGTACCGCGATGGCGTCCTGCCGCTGTTCAAGCTCGGCGTTGCAACAACAATATGCGCCGTCCTCGGCGTTCCGGCCATCCCGCTGTACGGCGTGGGGGTGCCCTTGCTCATCGCGTCGGCCGTGCTCGCCGAGGCGCAAGCGCGCGACCTCGAGCGCGCCTGGATGTACCCGGGCGAGCGGCGCGCGCGCCTCGAGCTGCGCTTCACGGGCACCGCGCTCGTCGGGCGCTTTTAGTCCGGCGCTTGCGACCTGCGGTCGGCCGAATAGGCGGCGGTATGCTTCAGCTCGCCGGCCAGAACGTGCAGGGGATCGGCGTCGGTGGGATCAACACCTGCATCGAGCTCCCCGGCTACAGCCTCTGCTTTGACATCGGGCGCGCCCCGACCACCGCCACGCGCCTCCCGCGCGTGCTGTTCAGTCACGCGCACTCCGACCACATGGGCGGCGTCGTCCACCACTGCGCGGGTCGCGACATGATGAACATGTCCCCCCCCGAGTATGTGATGCCCGCCGACGCGGTGCCCGCCTTCCGCGACATGCTCGACGCGTGGCGTCGCCTCGACCGCTCGCCCATGCCCTGCACCGTCGTCGGCGTGCGCCCTGGCGACGCGGTCCCCATCAAGCCGGGCGTCGTGGCCCGCGCCTTTCAGGCGCTTCACCGCGTGCCTTCGGTGGGCTACGCGCTCTGCCGCCAGCGCGCCAAGCTGCGCGCTGAGCACGTCGGGCGCTCGGGCACCGAGCTCGCCCACCTGCGCGCTCGGGGCGAGCGGCTGACGGAGGAGATCGAGCAGGTTGAGGTCGCCTACTGCGGTGACACGCTGATCGAGGTCGTCGACCGCGAGCCGCTGGTGCGCGCCGCGCGCCTGCTCATCCTCGAGGTCACCTTCTTGGACGACCGCGTCTCGGTCGCGAGCGCGCGCTCCATGGGCCATGTCCACCTGGACGAGGTCCTCGAGCGCGAGCACCTGTTCGCGGACAACGAGGCGATCTTGTTCACCCACATCTCGTCGCGCTACGGCGTCGCCGAGGCGCGGCGCATCCTCGCGGAGCGCCTGCCGCCCTCGCTGCGAGCGAAGGTCCACACGCTCATCGGCGAACCGGCCTAGCGGCCGGCGGTGATGTGGTGCGCGAGCCAGTCGACCTTGCCGCGCACGGCGTCGAGGTAGATCTTCTGGACAAGGCGCGTGACGGGACCGGGCTCGCCGGTGCCGACGGTGCGGCGATCGACCTCGCGAATGGGCGTGATCTCGGCGGCGGTGCCGACCATGAACGCCTCGTCGGCGACGTAGAAGGCGTCTCGCGTGAAGGCGGTCTCGTGGACCTCGATGCCCTCGTGGCGAAGGATGTCGATGACGCGCCAGCGGGTGATGCCCGGCAGGATGTTGAGCGCGGGGGGCGTCATGACAGAGCTGCCCTTCACGACGAACACGTTCTCGCCGGTGCCCTCGGCGACGAAGCCGTGGTGGTCGAGCATGAGGGCCTCGTCGTAGCCGTCGTCGTTCGCTTCGTAGCGCGCGAGGATGCTGTTGACGTAGTGGCCCACGACCTTGGCGCGCTGGAGCGCCGCGTTGGGATGGTGGCGCGTGAAGCTGCTGGTCTTGATGCGCACGCCCTTTTGCATGCCCTCGTCGCCCAGATACGCGCCCCAGGGCCAGGTGGCGACGACGACGTGCACGGGGTTGTTGCGCGCGCCGAGGCCCATGAACTTCTCGCCGAGGAAGAGCAGCGGGCGAAGGTAGGCTTCGGTGTGTCCGTTCGCTTCCAGCGTCGCGATGCAGGCCTCGACGAGCTGCTCGCGCGAGTAGGGGCATGGGTAGCGGATCATGCGCGCGGAGAGCTCGAAGCGCTCGAGGTGCTCATCGAGGCACCAGACGCCCGCTTTGCCGTTTGCCTGCGGATAAGCGCGCACGCCCTCGAACACGCCGAGGCCGTAGTGGAGCGTGTGCGAGAGGACGTGAACGTTCGCCTGAGAGTAGGGGACGAGCTCACCGTCGAACCAGACATAATCAGCTTCGATACCCATTAGTTCTCCTTGAGGCTGCCATCGCGGTTGAGCTCGACGATCGGGAGGCCGAGGGCCTGGAGCTCTGGGAGCACCGTGGCTCGGTCGCCGACCACGAGCCAGAGCAAGTGATCGGGGAGGATGTGGCGTTGGAGGGCCTGGTTTGCCGACTCCGTGGTCACGGCCTGCACGCCTGGGAGGAAGCGATCAGGCCAGTCTCCGGGCAGCCCGTAACGCCACATGGTCTCCTGCTCACCTAGCAGCGCGTCGACTTCTTCGTGGTCGGCCGGGTAGCCGTTGACCTCGTAGCTCTGGAAGTAGGCGAGCTCCTCAGGGGTGACCGGTCGATCGCCGCGAATCTCCAGGATCTCGCGGCGCATCTCGGACAGCGCCGGGGCGGTGACCGCGGTCTGCACCGAGGCGCCGCAGTACCAGAGCGCCGGGCCGTACACGTCCGCGAGCGCGCCGCAGCGGGCGCCGTAGGTGTAGCCCTTGTCCTCGCGCAGGTTCATGTTCATACGGGCCGAGAAGGCGCCGCCAAGCACGAGGCTGCCCATGCTGAAGTCGAACCAGTCGTCGTCCGTGCGCTGCCCCACGACCGTGCCCGCGCGAAGCACCGACTGCGCCGCGCCGGGCTTGTCGACCAGGTAGATGGCCTCTTTTTTGGGGAGGATCGCGGCGCCGCTTGGCGGGGGCGTCTGCAGGTCGGGCGTGGACCAGCTCGCGAGGCGCGCCTCCAGCAGCGGCAGCAGCGTGGTCGCGTTGACGTCGCCGCCGACGAGCAGCGTGAGGTTCTGCGGTCCGATGTGGGCCTTGTACCAATCGCGCATGTCGGCGGTGGTGATGTTGCGCAGGCTCGCTTCGGTGGTGGGCCGACCGCGGTAGGCGTCGCCGTAGAGCAGCTCGCGGAAGACATCGCGCGCTATGGCGTCGGGCGACTCGCGATCGCTGCGCAGCTGCGCGAGGCGGCGCTTGCGCACGAGCTCCCAGTCGTCCTCGGGGAAGTCGGGCTCCCGCAGCACGGCGGTGAACAGGTCCAAGGTGGGCTCGAGGTTGCGCACGATGCCGCTGGTGGTGACCGCGCCGCCGTCGTAGTCGGCGTAGGTGCCGAGGCTGGAGCCGAGGGTGGTGAGCGTGCGCCCGATCGCCTCGGCGGAGAGCCCGCCGGCGCCCTCGTTCAGCATGTCGAGGGTGACCTCGGCGAGGCCCTCCTTGCCCTGGGGATCCGCGTAGTCGCCGACGCGCAGCAGCGCGCGCACCGACCAGAGCGGCACCTCGTCATCGGCGGCGATGCGCACCTCGACGCCGTTGCTCAGCGTGTGTTTGACCGGCTGAGCGGGGTGGAAGTCGCGCTGGGCGAGGGGCGCAGGGCGCGCCCGGTGGCCGTCGGCGTCGGGCAAGTTGAGGGGGACGGGCTTGTGCGCGCACGCGGCGAGCAGGGCGAGCAGAGCGACGGCGCGCATCACTCACCTCCTTCGGTGGCGGGGGCTTCGGTGGGCGTTGGCTCGTCCGCGTTGGGTCGGATGTGCAGCTCGACATGCGGCTGAGAGAGCACCTGTTGTCCAAAGCGAACGACGTCGGCCGAGCTTGCGTCGAGGTAGCGCTGAAGATCCGCCTGCGCGTAGCCGGGGTCGTTGGTCAGGGAGAGGTAGCCGTTGAGCTGATCGGCCTTCTGCGACACCGTGGTGAGGCGCTGGTAGAAGCCGCGCTCGTAGTTGTTGCGCGCCCCCATGAGCTCGTCGTCGGTGGGCGGCTCGTCGGCCCAGACCTTGGCGAGGATCGCTTCGACCGCGGCGACGACCTCGGCGGTGTCGTGGCCCTCGGCGGCGGTGGCCTCGATGACGTACATCGATCCGAGCGAGGACGACGCCTGGTAGGCCGAGACGTCCTGGGCGACCTGCTGCTCTTGCACGAGGGCGCGCGAGAGCCGGGCGTCCTTGCCGCCGGTGAGCACGCTGGAGAGCAGATCGAGCTCGGCGTCGCCCGGGGCGTAGAGGGCGGGTGAGATCCATGCCATCCAGACGCGCTGATGCGGCACGTCGTCATACTCTTCGACGACGACGTCTTGGGCGAGCGCCGCCGGTGCCGTGGTGGCGTGGACGGCTTCCGGCCCCCGAGGGATGCCGCCGAACTGGCGCTGTATCTCTGCCTTGGCTTGGGCTGGGTCGAAGTCGCCCGCTACCACCAGGGAGGCGTTGTTCGGCGTGTACCACGTGCGGAAGAAGCCCTTCACGTCGTCGAGGCTCGCTTGCGCGAGGTCCTCGTGAGAGCCGATGGTGAGGTGATGGTAGGGGTGGCCCTCGGGCCAGAGGCTCTCGGCGAGGAGCTGGCGCGCTTGGCCGTAGGGTCGCAGCTCGTAGTTTTGACGCCGCTCATTGCGCACCACGTCGCGCTGGTTGTCGAGCATGGTCTGGTCGAGCTGGTCCATGAGCCAGCCCATGCGGTCGGACTCCAAGAACAGCGCGAGCGGCAGGTACCGGCTCGGGACCGTCTCGAAGTAGTTGGTGCGGTCGGTGTTGGTGGTGCCGTTGATGCGCGCGCCGACCTCTTGCAGGGGGGTGAAGTACTCGCCCGGGTTGTTCGGCGATCCCTGGAACATCAGGTGCTCGAACAAGTGCGCGAAGCCGGTGAGGCCCGGCTGCTCGTCCTTGCTGCCGACGTGGTACCAGACGTTGACCTGCACGATGGGCGCGGACGGGTCGGGGGCGAGCACGACGTCCAGGCCATTGTCGAGCTGGTAGCGCTCGAAGGGGATGTTGAGGTCCCCGGCGGACGCCGTGAGGGCGAGGGCGATCAGTGCGGTCATGAGCCATCCTTCCTGCTGCGTTCAAGGGATAACGCGCCCGATGAGGACGGCGCGTCGCGCGTGGGACTGGCGCCCGGGCCTCGAACGCGGGTAGAGTGGTCCGTCACTAGGTGGAGGTAGGCGTGCGTTCGCTGCTTGGATTCGCATCAATCGTCGCGTTGCTCGCAGGATGTAGCTCGAACTGGACCCTTAACGTCCAGGTTTCGGGCGAGCGCGTCAGCAAGCCCTACTTCCACGACGCAGACGGCGACGGCTGGGGCGATGGGGGCTCCGAGCTGCGCATGCTCTCGGGCGCCGATGTGGGCGCCGGGTACACCGCGCGCAACAACCGCGACTGTGACGACGCCGACGCGGACGTCACCGGCTTGGTGGGCGCGGCTTGCCCCGCAGACCTCGTGACGGGCGACAGCGACTGGGTCGGCCTCGTGGGCGCCTCCAGCGAATATGTGGCGATGATCGCTCCCTCTGCGACCGTGTGGCCCGATGAAGCCGCGCTGGCCTGCGCGCTCGGCTGGGGCGACAGCGGTGAGCGAGCGCCCGCCGATCTCGCCTCGTTCGACTCCATCTCCGAGGCCTCGGATCTCGCCGCCGCGCTCAGCGCAGCCGACGTGGGCGACTACGCGGGCTTCATCGGCCTGCAGTACCACCAGGGCTCCGGCTGGGCTTGGATCGACGGCTCCGACTTGGCGCCCTCGTCCATCGGCGACGGCTGGTGCGATCCGAACCTCGCTAGCGAGCCGCAAGCGGAGGGCCAGCTCGCAGCGCTCGTGCACGACGGCGCGCGTTGGTGCGTCGGCCTGCCCAGCACCGTGTCCACCGCCCACCCGGGCATACCCGGTGGCTCTGCCAGCATCTACGCCGATCTGTACGCGCACTTCATCTGCAAGCGCGCCACGCCTGATCCGTACAACTTCCGCGTGCCGCCGCCGGATCAGGCCGCGGGGGGCTGATCCCAGCGCACCAGCGTCCACTGCTCGCTGAGCTTGACGCGGGTGGTGGGCGGCGTCTGCGCGTGTAGCAGCGCGAGCGCGTCCGCGGACGCGACGTGAACGCCGACGTCGGTGCGCAGGATGGCCGCTGGCCCGTCGAGCGCGTCGAGCAGCTTCACGAGCGCCGCTTGGTCCAGGTGACCGGCTTCTACGGTCTTTACGGTGCACGCCGCGTCGAGCAGCTCGTTGTAGGTCTGCGCGATCGTGCCGAACGGGGGAGGCAGCATGGTGGAGCGCGCGCGTCGGTGCTTGTCGCCCTGTTGGTAGGCTTGCACCGCGTCGGCGAGGTCCTGCACAGGCCCGAAGAGCTGGGCGTCCGTGCGCTTCACCAGCACGACGCTGGCTCCGAGCGCCGAGAGCGCTAGCGCGACGGCGGCCCAGGAGCCTCCGGACAGCGTGCGCGCGACCTTGGCCTCGCTCGCGCGCGTGTACACGTCGTGCAGCGTGATGAGCCTGCTGAGCGCGTCGACCGTGAGCACGCGTGCGGCGCGATCACCCAGACACGCGGCTGGGCCCGAGCGGGCGATCTGGTGGATCGAGAGCGCCTCTTGCGGGGTGGGGTCGGCGGCGAGCAGCGCAGCGACGGCCGCGTTCACGCCGATGACGCCCTCGTCACCCGACGTCGCGAGCGCCGTCGCGAGCTTGTTGATGGAGCCGCGAAAGGCTTCGTTCTCGTCGATGACCGACTGAACTTGGGGGTCGGCGCGCTGGAGCAGCACGATGGCGGTGGTGGAGGTCATCCACTGCAGGATGAGGAAGCCGGAGAGGGCGACGAGGAGCTCGTGTCGGATGCGCATAAGTGCCTCTTCACCACTGTTCGTGGAGCGCGGCGACCGCGCCGGGGGGCCCCACGACGATGAGGATGTCGGACGCGTCGAGCGCGCGGTTCGGCTCGGGGGGCTTCACCTGGCCAGCTCCGGCGCCTTCGCCGCCCGTGCGGATCGCGAGGACGGTGAGGCCGAAGCGACGGGGGAGCGCGAGGCTCACGAGGGAGTGCCCGACCATGGCCGGTCGCGGGCGCATCTCCGACAGGATGAGGTCGTCGCCGAGCGGGACCTCGGCCACCAGGTCGTTGTAGAGCAGGCGCCGCGCGTAGCGCTCGCCAAAGGCGCGCTCCGGGTTCACGACGTCGCTCGCGCCGACCAGGTGCAAGATGCGCTCCAGCAGCGCGTCGCTCGCGCGGGAGATGATCCGCTTGGCGCCGTACTGACGGAGGAGGGCCGTGACGAGGATCGAGGCCTCGCGGGCATCGTCGCCGATCGCGCAGATGCACAGGTTACGCGAGCCGGGGTCGAGGCTCGCGAGCTCCGTCTCGGCGGTGGCGTCCATCGTGAGCGCCTGGGTCGCGAACACGCTCGCCTCTTGCACGCGATCGGGGCGCACGTCCACCGCGATCACCTCGACGTGGTGCTCTGTGAGCGTGCGGGCGAGGGACATGCCGAACTGGCCGAGGCCGATGATGATGGCTTGTTGTCGCATGCTGCGTCCTAGTCGATGTCGATGCTGGTGAGAGGGGGGGCGCCCGCGCGCGGCGTGCTGTGGGGGTCGCGCAGCAGCATGAGCAGGGTCAGGGGCCCGACGCGCCCGGCGAACATGGCGAGGATGATGAGCACCTTGCCGACCTCGTCGAGGCGAGCGGTGCCGCCGATGGAGAGACCTACGGTCGCGAGGGCGGACACCGTCTCGTAGAGCGCGACCGCGAAGCCCATGTCCTGCGTGAGGAGCAGGAGCAGGAGGATGGTCGCGATGGCGGTGAAGCCGAGAAAGGCGATCGCGGACGCCTTTTGAATTGTTCGATTGTCTAGGCCAAAGCCGAAGATACGCGGCGTGTCCTCGCCGCGCAGGGCCGCCCGCAGCACGAGCACCAGCACCGCCGCGGTGGTCGTCTTGGCGCCGCCCGCTGTGGAGCCCGGGCTGCCGCCGACGAACATCAGCGGCAGCATGACGGCGTAGGTCGCGGGATGGACGGCGGCGAGGTCCACCGAGTTGAAGCCCGCCGTGCGCAGCGTGACCGACTGCAAGAGCGCGTTGGACACGCGGTCGATGAGCCCCATGTTGGCGAGGGTGTGTTCGCCTTCAAAGGTGAAGAACGCGATGAAGCCCGCGCCGGTGAGGAGGGTGCTGGTCCAGAGGATGACGCGCGTCTGGAGGGAGAGGGGCTCGCGGCGCCCGCGCGTCACCAGCTCGACGATGACCATCGGACCGAGGCCACCGGCGGTGATGAGCGCGCCGACGACCCACAGCACGAAGGGCTGGTGCGCGTAGCCCATGAGGCTGTCGGACTGCAGCGCGAAGCCGGCGTTGCAAAAGGCCGAGACCGAGGTGAACACGCCCTGCCACAGCGCGACCCGCGGGGGGGCGCCGCGCCACAGGAACCAGCCAGCCAGCAGCACAGCGCCGATCGCTTCGATGGAGAAGGTGACGCCGAGGATGGTGTTGAGCACGCGCCGCAGCTGCGCGCGATCCCTCGCTTTCACCAGGGACGCCGTGGCCGCCTCGGCCTTCACGCTCATGCGTTGGCCCATAAAGAGCAGGAAGGACGAGGAGAAGGTCATGATGCCCAGGCCGCCGACCTGGATGAGCGCGAGGATGACCGCCTCGCCAAAGCCGCTGTAGGTGGTGGGCGTGTCGACGACGGCGAGGCCGGTGACGCAGATGGCGCTGAAGGCTGTGAAGAGGGCGTCGAGCAGCGGCACGGAGGTCGCTGAGGCGGCGGCTGGAACCGAGAGCAGCAGCCCGCCGAGGCCGCCGCCGACCAAGAAGGTGACCGTGATGCCGCGCACCGGGTCCACGAGCACCTCGTCCAACCACGACGACGCGGAGTCTTGCGGAGCGTCCGCGGGCAGCCACTCCAGGCTTAAGCACATCAACGCGACGACGCTCGCGGTGGCCGCGATGCCGACGGCTCCCGTCGGCGCGAAGGCGAGCAGGCTCGCTACGAGGGCGGCGGTGCCGAGGAGCGGGCGGCGCAGATCGCCTCGCCGAGCGAGCATCCACGCGGGCGCGGCGGCAGCGGAGAGCGCCGCTGCGAGCGCGACGCGGGCCAAGACGCCGTGCGCTTCCAGGCCGAGGGCGAGCAGCCACGCGAGCACGCCCGCGGCGACGCCGCCGAACATGCGCCGATTGGCCCACAAGCGCTCGCTATAGGGCGGCTGAAAGCGGGGGGGCGACAGCACATCCCAGAGCCCGAGCCACCCCAACGCGAGGGCGATCAGCAGCTCGAGGGTGGCGAGCGGGTCGTGCGCGTGCAGCACGAGGGCCGGCGCGAGGAGGAGGGTGAGGCCGGCGCTCGCGAGCCGCCGCGAGAAGCGAGGCGCGTCCTGGGCTGTGGCGCCGGCGGAGAGCAGAAAGGCCGCAGGGAGCAGGGCGATCAGCAAGGCGATCGCCGCGGCCGTGATGGGATCGAGGCCGAAGGTCTGCAGCCACGGGCTTAGCTTGAGCTCGGCGTACCACGGCGCGCAGAGCGCCATCACCGGCAACCAGCCGATGAGCCACGGGTTCGGCGGCGGCAGCGCGCCCTCGGCCACGTCGTGGCTCAGCGCTTCGGCCTTGTGAACGGGTGCGACCAGTCGACGCCGAGGCCGAGGTTGACGCGGGCGCCGACCCGCCCGTCCAAGAAGACCGGCCCGCCGTCCAAGCGCACGACGGGGCCGACGAAGCGGGCGAGGCGGAGCTTGGCGCCCCCGCCAACGCGCAGCGCGGGGTTCCAGCGGTCGCCGAGCGCCTCGGCGCCGACCGCGAAGGTGAACCACGGCTTGATGATCAGCAGGTCCATGCCGCGTCGCCCCTCCACGAGGAAGGTGAGGCCGGTGTCGTGCTGAAGGGCGTGGAGCTCAGTGCGGAGTCCGACGCTCGAAAACCGACCGACCGCGTAGCTGTCGTCGTATCGGCCGCGCCAGAGGGCGACGGTGGCAGAGCCCCCGAGCGCGGGCGCGGCGGGGGTGGACGCAAAGCCAACGTCGCCCACCAGGTCGAGCGTGAGACCGCTTCCCGGTTGGGAGAGGCTCCATGCCCGGGTGGGAGTTAGCAGGAGGAGAGCCAGAAGGAGTGCGCGCATGAACTCGACGACTAATCCATCCCGGCCACACGATCATTCACTCATCGCACGCGCGCTTCGCGGCGAAGAGGTGGAGCGGCCACCCGTGTGGTTTATGCGCCAAGCAGGGCGCTATATGGCGGAGTACCGCGAGCTTCGGCAGCGCGTCACCTTCTTGGACCTGTGCAACGACGCAGACCTCGCCTGTGAGGCCACTTGCCAGCCGATCGACGCCTTCGGGGTCGACGCGGCCATCGTCTTCTCGGACATCCTGCCGGTCGTACAAGCGATCGGCCGCGAGGTCCGCTTCGACAAGGGCGCTGGCCCGCGGATCCTGGAGCCCGTTCGCAACGCGGACGACGCCAAGACGCTCGTGCGCCCTGACGTCGCCGACGTGCTCCCTGTCGCGCCAGAGACGATCCGCCGCTTCATCAAGGCGCGCCCCGGCGTGCCGATCCTCGGCTTCGCAGGCGCGCCGTTCACGCTGTTCTGCTACCTCGTCGAGGGCGCCGGCTCTAAGGACTGGGTCCACGCCAAGCGCATGATCTTCGAGCAGCCCGAGCTCGCGCGGTCGATCCTGAACCTGCTCGCCGACGTCGTCGGCGACTACCTGCAGGCGCAGATCGACGCGGGCGCCGTGGCTGTTCAGATCTTCGACACCTGGGCGGGCACGCTCTCCTACGACGACTACCGCGAGTTCGCGCTGCCAGCGGTGCAACGCGCGCTCGCTCGCTGCTCGGGCGCGCCGCGTCTGTACTTTGCCAAGGATGTCTCGCCCTTCTTGGACCTGTTGCCGCAGACGGGCGCCGACGCCTTCGGCGTCGATTGGCGCGCGGACATCGCGCAGGTGCGGGCCTCGCTCGGGGCAGACGTGCCGGTGCAGGGCAACCTCGACCCGATCGCGCTCTTCGCGCCCCCGGACGAGCTGCGCCGTCGCGTGCGCGCGATCATCCAGGCAGCGGGCCCCCGTGGGCACATCTTCAACCTGGGCCACGGCGTCATCCCCAGCACCCCGATCGAGGGCGTGCGGGCGATGGTCGACGAGGTCAAGGCTTGGCGGTGGTAGGCTCCACGGTGAGCGCTGCGCGACCGGCGGTTCGGTCGCGCAGCTCGCGCAGGAGCTCATCGACGATGTCCTCCTCCACGTCCAAGCGCATCGCTACCCGCTGACCCCACTCGGTCCCCGCGACCTGAAGGTGGCGCGCGGACACGATGGCTTGCACCGCGCCCGTGTCGTCGTACTCGTGCTCGACGAGCAGCACGCAGCGCGACGCGACGCTCACGATCGAGGAGCGGTCGAGGGCTTTGCCCGCCGTGCCGCCGTACGCGCGGATGAGCCCGCCCACGCCGAGCTTGGTGCCGCCGAACCACCGGCTCACGACGACGACCACGTCGACCACCTCGTGTCCTTCGATCTGCGCGAGGATCGGGCGCCCCGCTGAGCCGCGCGGTTCGCCGGCGTCCCACGAGCGCGAGCGCCCGTCGGCCAGGAGCCACGCCCAGCAGTGGTGGCTCGCGTCGGCGGCCTCGGCCTGGACCTGGTGGATGAGCGCCATGGCCTCCGCTTCGGTGGTGGCTGGGGCGAGCACGGCCTCGAAGCGCGAGCCCTTGATCGGGTCCGCGAGGTAGCGCGAGGGCTCCGCGAGAGTTCGAAACGTGGCCATGGGATCCCCTTTATCGCATTGGACGCGTCAAGAGTCGAACTCGAAATCACCTGAGTTATCCCCAGGTCGCGGGTCGGGCTGTGCGCTGAAACGGTGGACGTACAAAGGTGCGTATTGCGTGGATCGCCGCGGCGTGCGCGCGTGGTTGGCGCGCGAATCCCCACGCTTGTCCCCAGGTTCAGAAGACCCAAGCATCTGCTGATGTCGACTTCCGCGTCGCGCTTAGGCTATACTTGTCGTCATGCGTCTTGATCACGTCCTCGACCAAAGCGGCTCGCGCTACCCTTGGGTGGCGCTCGCGATCTCCGTGGCGGTATGCGGCGGCGCGACCACCATGGCGTCGATGTACTTGTTGATGGCGATGGGCGTTCCGTCAAACCTCGGGCCTGCGGTGGAGACGAGCGTCGGCGTTGGGTTCATGGTCGCGGCGGCGTACTTCACCTGGAACACCTACATCGACGCGCTCCCCGTCAGCGAGGGGCTCGCCGACGGCGCGCACCGCGGGCTCACCCACCCGGCGTGGGCTGCGGCGGACCGCCTCCCCGGTCGCGTCGGGCGCCACGTCATCATCGCGGCCACGCTAGCCACGGTCGTCGGGAGCGCGCTCCTCGCCGTCGCACCCAACCCGCCTCCTCTCGAGCTGTTCGCGAAGGGCGCGCTCGCTGCGGTGCTGGGGATCGCGCTGGAGTGCGCGACGCTGGTCCCCATGATGCGCGCGGCGATGACCCCGGTGCAGGCACGCTTACGCGAGATGGACCCCAGCGTGGACGGCGCGCAGCCTCGGCGTCACGTGAGCGACACCGCCATTCGGTTGGACGGCCTCGCGGGGCTGTTGGAGCGCACCGCAGCGGAGCTCGACGACGAGCTTGACGGGTACGTCGAGATCAAGGTGCTCGCGGACATCCGCAACGCCGCCCGCCAGGCGTCCAAGCTGACCGACGACCTCATGGTGGTCACTGGAGCGGCGCCGTTTCGCCCAACGGTGGTCCATCTCCCGGCGCTCATCGCTAGCACCGTCGAGACGGTGCGACGCGCTGAGTCCTCGGGCTTGCGCTTTGCCTGTCGCTACGGGCATTTGCCGCCAATCTTGGGCGATGACGAACAGCTTGGGCGGGCCATCGCACACCTCGCCGAGAACGCGTGCCTCGCGTGCAAGACGCAGCGCGGGCAGGTGACGGTCAGCACGCTCGCCCGCGTCCTGACGCGCCATGAGCTCGCAGCGATGTGGAATGGGGAGTGCGTGGCGCCCGGCGCCTTCGTGGGCCTCGACGTGCGCGACAACGGCTGCGGTATGACCCCCGATGAGGCCGCGCGCGCCAACGTTCCACTGTTCACAGGTTTTCATCCTGCGCGTTCGGGTATGGGCTTGGCGGTCGTGCTCGCTGTCGCGCGCCGGCATGGCGGCGCGGTGCTGCTCGAGAGCACCCTCGGGCGCGGAACCCGCGTTCAGCTGTGGCTTCCCGCGGGGGGGCCGCTGTTGGGCACCGTGAACGACCCCAGGGGCGGCTCCGAGCCAGCGTGACGGCCGCAGACGGGCTATGAGGGGCTCTACAGCGTGGTCGCGCGCTTCAGGAGATCGTCATGGCAGGATTCGTCGGAATGCGCTGGGCTCCGGGACAATTCCGGTATGTCATCCGCACCCGTGAGCGAGAGCTCTTGGACGAGAGCCACAGCGGCACCTTCGCGGTCTCCCGCTCCGTGCACTACGGCGTCTTCTTGGTGTTCGAGGGGATCCGGTTCTTTGTGCGCGAGGAGGCCGGGGGCCTGACCGTCGCCTTCCTGAACCTGCAGCTGAACTTGGATCGCTTTCGCCGCGGGATCGCGTTCAACTTGCCCGACCACGAGCAGGACCTCGTCCCCACGGCGGACGTGCTGCGCGACCTGTTCATGGAGTTCCTCAGCCAGCCCGAGCTTCGGCCCTTCCTGCTCGACATGGCCCGCGACGAAGCGCAGGGCTACCTGCGCCCGTTCACGGTCGATGACGAGCGCGCCATCGGGGTCACCTTCCCAGGCAACCCCACGATTCGCGTCGTCGCGAGTCGCTACGACTCCTACCTCGGCGAGCCCTTCCACGGCGTCGCAGTGCCGTGGCTCGTGCGCACGGTGGGCATCAACCAGACAGGCTGCTTGAAGCTCGGCGGGAACTACCTGCTCAGCGTGAAGGCGGTCCAAGAGGCGCGCCGCATTCGTCCCGACGCGAGCAGCGCCTTGTTCTTGGACGACCGCCCCTATGATGAGCTGAGCACGCGCAAGATCACCGAGTGGGACTCGTCCTGCTCGCTGTTCGCGTTCACGGATGGCACGGTGGTGCGCATCCCCGACAACCCGCTCATCCTGCCCTCGGTCACCGTGCGCGGACTCCACCGCATCCTCACGCGCGTGGGCGTGCCGGTCCAAGAGCGCGGCCTCACCTACGGTGAGCTTGTCGAGCGCGCGCAGGCGGGCGAGGTCGTGACGGTGTGCAGCGTGGGCACAGCGGGTGTACTCAGCAGGTGCGCCTCGCTCTTGCTCACGGACGCCGATCGCCAGCCCATCACGCTCATGGAGTCGCAGCGCGAGCACCCGCTGTACGATGCACTTTGGGCCGCGCGCGCCGCATACTGGGACCTGTACCGAGGCCTTGGCGAGCCGTTGGACGGAATTACGCGCACGACACATCTGCTTGAGTAGCGCCTCTGCCGTCCGATAAGGCTCGCAGTGGGTGCCGAGGACGCGCTGCGCACGCTACCCTAGCTAGGTGAGTATTCGGCGCGAGCAAAACGGACGGGACTTGATGGACGCCTTCAATCGCTTCTTTCCCCCCGACTTTGCTAGGCGCGCTCGCTTGGAGCAAGTGCGGATTCGCGCCCAGCTTGGCATCGCGGCGGCTTCGATGGTCGCCTGCGTCTTTGGCATCGCGGCGATCCAGACCGCGACGGACGACGATCAGCTCCACTTGCTGCTCGTGTCCTTGGCGCTGGTGACCTTCGGCGTCATCGCGCTGTCGCTTCGGCGCTTGCCCTCGGTGGACGCTGGTGCTCGGCTCGTGCTGTTCGCGGGCGCTGGGTGCGCGGTCGTGGTCGCGGCCTCGCAGGGCGGGCTCGAGTCGCCGGCGATCGGCTGGGTGGTGCTCGTTCCCATCGCGGGGGTCGTGCTCGGCGGGCGCCGCGTGTCCATCGAGCTCACTGTGGCCACGCTCATCGCGCTGGTAGCGCTCTACGTCGGTGAACAACGCGGCTACATCCGCGCTATCGAGTGGATGTCGCACGCGTCTCGCGATCGCAGCTTGTTCATCGGCCTGTTCATGATGCTGGGCGTATCCGCGGCGCTCGCCATCTTCTTCGACGCGCTGCTCAAGTCCGATCACGTCGAGATCGAGCGCTCGGCGACCTTCTTTCGCACGCTGTCGGAGGACGTGCCCGTCGGCGTCGTGGTGCTCACGCCGGAGGGGCAAGTGCGCTTCGCGAACCGCCTCGCGCGCAGCCTCGTCATCGGCTTGGACGCGGACGTCGCGCTCCACGACGTGCTCGGCCTCCCGCGCTCCACGCTCTCCGCGCGCATCGACGAGGGCACGCTGCGGGTGCCGCTGCTCGATGGCGGAACGCGCGTCATCGACGTGCGCGCGCACGCTACGCCGCTGGAGGGCGGCGAGGGCCTCTTGCTCACGCTCGTGGATCGGACGGCCGATTGGGAGGAGGTCCGACGCCAAGCGGTGCTGCGGCAACGCCTCAACCAAGCGGAGAAGCTCGAGGGCCTCGGCTTGCTTGCGGGCGGCGTCGCGCACGACTTCAACAACCTGCTCACACCGATGAAGATCGCGAGCGCCTACATCCTCACCGAGGAGGGCGTCAGCGACGAGGTCGCGGACTGCGCGCGCGACATCCAGGACGCGGCCCTACAGGCCGAGCGGCTCGTGCAGGGCATGCTCATCTACGGCGGGCGGTCTTCGGCGGTGCTGGAGGCGCTGTCGGTGCGCGAGAACATCGACTCCATCCTCACGCTCTTGATCTCGGGCCGTTCGAAGCGCGCCGCGGTGACGTGGGAGATCGAGGGGCCGATTCCGGTGGTGGCGGACGCTGGCTTGTTGCGTCGCATCCTCGATAACTTGATCAACAACGCCTTTGACGCCGCGGCGGTCACGGGCGGCGCCGTCGAGCTGCGCGTGTCCGAGCTCACGATCACCACCTCCGCCGAGGTCGCCGCGAGCAGCTGCCTCCCAGAGCCGCTGGAGCCGGGGCACTTCATCGCCATCGACATCACTGACGGCGGGCCTGGCATCGAGCCCGAGCACCGCGTGCGCATCTTTGACCCCTTCTTCACCACGAAGGTGCACGGCCACGGCCTGGGGCTGGCGGCGGTGCTCGGCGGCGTGCGCCAGCTCAGCGGCGGCCTCTTGCTCTTCTCCGAGGTGGGGAAGGGCTCCACCTTCCGGCTGTTGTTGCGCTCCGCGTCGTCGCTCTCCGAGCGCAGGGCGGCGGACAGCACCACGCGAAGTCACGAGGGCGGACGCGTGCTCGTCATCGACGACGAGCCGCTGGTCTGCCGTCAGCTCGTGCGCGTGTTCAAGCACGGCGGCTGGGAGGTCGAGGCCTTCGAGGAGGGACAGCGAGGCTTGGAGCGCTTCCTCGAAGATCCAGCGGCGTGGAACGCCGTCGTGGTCGACTTCCTCATGCCGGGCTGGAACGGCGCGCAGCTCCTCACGCGGATGCGTGCGGTCGACCCCGAGGTGCCGGTCGTGCTGTGCTCGGGCTACGTCGGAAACGACGGCCCGATCGACCTGCGCGCCCACGGCTTCAGCGGCGTCATGCCCAAGCCCTTCGACCCCGACGAGCTCTTGGCGATGGTCGGCGAGGTCGCGCGCTTCGACGAAGCGTAGACCGCGCTACGGGACGGTCGGCGCGGGCTCGTCCGCTGGGTGAGCGGGGTCCGGCTTCCCGTCGCGGTCGTCGTCGCGCTCGACAACGAAGAACTCGACGCGTCGGTTCATATCCCAGGCTTCGGCGTTCTCGGCGGGGTTGAGCGGGCGCTCCTCGCCGTAGCCCTCGCTCTTGAGGCGCTCGGCAGCGACGCCTCGCTTGATGAGGTAGTCGCGCACCGAGGCCGCGCGGGCCTTGGACAAGCGCAGGTTGGCGGAGGCGGAGCCACGGCTGTCGGTGTGGCCTTCGACGCTCACGAGGAACAGCTCGGGGTGGTCGATGAGCACGATGGCGACCTCGTCCAACAGGCCGAAGCTCTCGGCTTGGATGGTGGCCTTGCCCGTGTCGAAGAAGACCTTGTCGGAGATGTCGATGCGCTCCAGGCTCACCTTCACCTTGGACGGCTTCAGGGTGACCATGACCGGCGTGTCCTTGTCGGCCTTCACGTCCACGGTGATGTTGGCGGCGCCGTAGTCGTCGGCGCGCACGATGATCGTGTACTCGCCGGGCGGCTGGGCGATGCGAGCGCCTGAGGTGCTGATCTCGTGGGGGGCCTGGTCCTGCCCGGGGAACTGCCAGGTGGACGCGACGGGCTGTCCGTCGGTGTTGACGACGAAGATCGAGATGGAGCCGATCTTGATGACGGGCTCCATGGTGAGCGTGACCTCGTAGGGCTCGGTCTGCTCGGGGACCTCAAAGGTCGCGTCCAAGCTCTTGAAACCGGGGGCTTCGCCCATGACCGTGTACGCGCCTGGGTTGAGCTCAAGCTTGGCGAGGTTGCCGATCTCGTCGCCGTAGGTCTCGCCGCTGAGGATGGCGACGACCGAGGCCGGGATGCCCGAGGGATCGGTGATGCGGATGGTGACCGGGGTCTCCGCGTCCACGCACCCGTCCTCGTCGCGGTGGCCGTCCATGTCCTCGGGAACCAGCGGGCAGGCGTCGGCCGTGTCCAAGATGCCGTCGGCGTCGTTGTCCAGGTCGGGGCAGCCGTCGGCGTCCTCGAAGCCGTCGACGTCTTCAGGGTCCATCGGGCAGGCGTCGTCGCGGTCATCGATGCCGTCGCCGTCGCCGTCCTTGACCTGCGGCGGCTTCCAGTCGACCAGGAGCACGCCGCGGTAGAGGGGCGAGCCGACGGCCTTGGTCAGGCCGGAGCTGACGCCGCCGCGCAGCACGAGCTGGTCGGACACGGGGCCGTAGCCGCCGAGCATCACCTCGAGGGGTACGGCCGCGACGTCCGTAGCCGAGAAGTTGAAGTGACCTGCAAGATCCAAGGAAACGCCCGCGACCTCGGAGACCGCGTAGCCGCCGCCGAGGCGATAGAACACCTGGTCGTTGAGCGTGGTGTTCTCAAGCGCGACCTTTGGCTGCACGCGGGCGCCGACGTTGAGGGCGACGAGCACCGGTCCGAGCTCATCGTCGATGATGGCTTGGAGCTCGCCACCAAAGCCCGAGGACCCGAGCGCCGGGTTGGTGCCAGTGGAGCCGGTAGGCAGGAGCACGCGGCCGCCGAAGCTGACGCCGATGCCGTCGATCGCGCGATCCAAGAACGAGACCTTCAGGTCCAACGCGGCGTCACCCAGGCCGGTGACGTTGTCCGAGACGTCGCTGGTGGCGATGAGGGTGATGGGGAGATCGACGCCGACGCGGACTCGGCGGAAGGTGTAGCTCCCCATCAGGTTCATGTGGGCGAAGTGGTCCACGAGGTTGACGGGGCCTTCGCCGTCGAGCCAGTAGCCGAGCGGCGCGCGCATGTATCCAAGCCCGACGCGACCTTGAATGGTCCCCGGCTCCGCGATCGCGCTGTCATCGGCCCACATGGTGCGCGCAGCGTCGAGCGGGAAGCGGTAAAGCTGCGTATTCATCGCAGGAGTGTCTCCGCCGGTGAGCGGATCAGCGCCCCAAGCGGTGAGTGCTAGCCAAGCGAGCCACATAAGAATCTCCTCGAACGATACGTCAGAACACGCGTTTCGCACCTGGGTGATGAACGACCACCCACCGACGGACCTAGGATAACGGGCGTCGGCCTGGGCGGCGATTCGGACGTGTCCCGAGCGCGAGCTGGGAGGGGGGGGCCGATGGCGATCCGACCGTGTCCGCGCGACTTCTAGCGCCGCGAGCGCTGGCTGACACTATGCTGACGCTACCGCGATGATCTGACCGGGGAAGGCCTCCGTGAGCGAGCGCTGCACGCCGCCGTAGAGGGTGAGCGCCGAGGCTGAGCACCCCTCGCAGGCGCCGGTGAGCTGCACCTGAGCGACGCCGTCAATGACGTCGAGGAGCTTGATGTCGCCGCCGTCGCCCCGAATCATCGCCGCGATGTGCTCTTCGATGTGGGCGCGCGCGCGCTCCAGCAGGTCTTCGTCGACCGGCGCTCGAGGCCGCGCGGGGAGCGGGAGGCCGCCGTGAAGCAGGTAGGTGCGCAGCGCGGTGGGGATGTCGCGGTCGAGGCGACTCCACGACGCGTCGGGGGCGCGGGTGAGCGTGATGACGTGGCCGCGGAGCAGGACCGTGTCGACCTCGCCCACCGCGAAGAGCTGCTGTAGCAGCGGCGGGTTTGGGGTGCGCGCTGTGTAGAACTGCGGATCGCCCTCCGCCCACGTGCGGGAGGTGAGGTAGGTGCGACCGTCCGGGTTGGGGGCGGGGGCAGCGCGAACCCGGAGGTTGACGGACAAGCGCCAGGTCCCGTCCGCGAAGTCGAGCTCCAACCCGCGCGTGCGGCCGTCGGGATCGACGAGCGCGAGGGCGGTCTCGGGGGCGTCATCGGCGGCGCGCTCGCGCTCCGCGACGGTGATCAGCCAGCGCGCGCCCATGGCGGTGGGGCGCACCTCGACGACGCGCTGGCTGCCGAGCGCCGTGAGCCGCGCGCGCGCGCCGTCACTTAAGGCGAGGGGACCAGGCTCCTCGGCGTGAATCGCTCGACCCAGGCCGAGGGCGTTGGTGATCGTACTTAGCAGGCCCACGGGCGCCCTCCAGGGGCCTTCTTAGCCACCGGAGGGCGCGCGTCCAGCCGACTAGTCGCAGACGGTCTCAAGCATGAGGCGGGTGACGACGTACGGATCGATGTTCGCGTTCGGACGGCGATCCTCGAAGTAGCCGCAGCCGTCCTGCGCGGTGGCGTACGGGATGCGAATCGAGGCGCCGCGGTCGGACATGCCCCACTTGAACTCGCGGTGCGAGCAGGTCTCGTGCATGCCGGTGAGGCGGCGCTCGATGCCTTCGCCGTAGTTGTTGATGTGCAGCTCGTGACGGGCGGCGAGCTTGGGCATCGCGGCCTCGATCACCTTCAGGCCACCCGGCTCGCGCATGGCCTTGGTGGAGAAGTTCGTGTGGGCGCCGGCGCCGTTCCAGTCGCCGCGGACCGGCTTGGGGTCGAGGGTCGCGGAGACGCCGAACTCTTCGCCCATGCGGAAGAGGAGCCAGCGGGCGATGAGCATCTGGTCAGCGACCTCGAGCGGCCCGAGCGGACCGACCTGGAACTCCCACTGGCCGGGCATGACCTCGGCGTTGATGCCGCTGATCGCCAAGCCGGCGTAGAGGCACGCCTCGAGGTGCTGCTCGACGATCTCGCGACCGAAGACCTCGTCCGCGCCGACGCCGCAGTAGAACGGGCCCTGAGGCGCGGGGTAGCCCGACTCGGGCCAGCCGAGGGGACGACCGGCCTGAAAGAGTGTGTACTCCTGCTCAATACCGAACCACGACTCCTCAGCCGCGTGGCGCTCGGCGACGGGGCGGAGCTGGGCGCGCGAGTTGGTGATGTGCGGGGTGCCATCGGCGTTGAAGACCTCGCAGAGCACGAGCACTGCGTCATCGCCGCGGATGGGGTCCGGGCAGCTGTAGACGGGCTTCAGCACGCAGTCGGAGCGATCGCCGGTGGCCTGGCTCGTGGAGGAGCCGTCGAAGGACCACTCGGGGTACTCCGTGGTGCCGTCGGGGACGATCTTGGTCTTGGAGCGTAGGAGGTGGGTCGGACGGGTGCCGTCCATCCAGATGTACTCGGCCTTGATGGGCATTGGGCTCTCCGCAGGATTCAGTGCGCGTTCCGAAATCGAACGCGCGAGTCGATAATGCGGTTGATTCGGGCGCGCACGGGTGCTGCGGAGGGCCGCGAGCGACTGGCGTTTGGAGCGAGGGTGTGATGATCCAAAGCCGGTTTCACGCCGCCAAGAGTGCTCGGCGAGCGGTGGGACGCCAGCCCGTCTCCGCGAGTACGCTGGCCTCGAGTTCGGCCCATCGGCCGCTCTTCGCGTGAGCCCGCAGGTGCAGCACACCCTCGGCATGGTCCTCCCTCCAGGCGATGCTCGCGCCCTTCATGCGCAGGTTCACCACCCGACGGA
>Ga0210044_10002860_pt1 | contig 25134 bp, 21 predicted proteins | sample CryGey13umfilter_2_FD_183959 | JGI IMG/M metagenome (GOLD analysis project Ga0210044, IMG submission 183959) | Groundwater microbial communities from aquifer in Utah, USA - Crystal Geyser 4/9/14 3 um filter (SPAdes) (version 2) | ecosystem: Environmental > Aquatic > Deep subsurface >... | reverse complement strand
TTTGAGAATACCGATAGTTGCTGTCGCCGACCCGCCTGTTGCCAACATCGGATCAACGACTAGGACGAGGTTGACCGTGGGGCTAACTGGAAGCTTGTTGTAATACTCCACAGGCTTCAATGTTTTCTCATCACGATAAAGTCCGATATGCCAAACCTCTGCCTGTGGAAGAAGTTTCCAAACACCCTCAACCATTCCCAATCCTGCTCGAAGAATTGGCACAAGCCCAATTTTTTCTACTACTTTTTTGCAGTTTGTATTGACCAAAGGAGTTTCAACATTGACGTCGACAAGTGCTAGATCTTCTGTCGCCTCGTATGTCATGAGAGCTGCGATTTCACCGACTAGTTCACGGAAAAGTTTTGGATCAGTATTTTTGTCTCTAAGAAGGGATAATTTATGCCTTACAAGAGGATGTTTTGACTCAAAAACATTGGCAAAAACATTATTCATATTAATAATTATAATTCATATTCAGACATCAATTTTTTCTCATTTTCAGTGTTGATATAAGCTTTGACCTGGACGTATTTTTCGAGACCTGATTTTTTCAACTTCTTCCTTAAAAGTTGATCTATTTGATAAATCCCAGCCGAGTTATTCATGAAAATATTAACGATGATAAATTTTTTCTTGCCAGCGGCGATTGTTACATTATCGATAGCATGAGATGAAACTGAATAAATGTCGACATGTCCAGCTTCAAATGGAATTCTGGATCTTCCCTCACTCATGTCCAGAGCGTCAGCCACCCGAAGTATTCCGCCTTCCAAGGTTATCGGATGTCCCCCACTCCGGTGATTTATGATTGTGTGAAGAGTTTCTGAAATCACAATTGTTCTCTCTTCAATTGGCAGAAAATCAAGAATTTCTCTAAGAATAGTATTTGTGATAAAAAGGCTAAATTCCTCATGGCCGTCTCGGTTTATCGACATCCCAGTATCATGAAGAAGACTGCCTAGAAATATAATCAACTCGGCGTGATCATTCGTCAGTCCAAAGTCTTTCACTACAGATGGTTTTACCTTGTTGTTTATCAAAATCCTAATAAATCTTAATGCTATATTTGAAACGATCTGAAAGTGTACGGGTCCATGGTCAGTCATTCCGAGGCGCTCTGTCGCATTTACGTTTATAACTTTCCAAAGAGTCTTGATTTCTTCGTTGTTATTTATTATTTGAAGAGCACTTTCCAGAAGCTTATTACCATTTGTTGGGATATTAATCGGGAATTTATTAGGCAATGGCTTTGGTTTTTTTGATTTATTTTCCATAAAGTTAATTATTGTCTCATTATATCAATAAAATAGTCAATCGTTCAATTCACACGTCCATTCATCTTCCGAAGGACGGCACGGACAACTCCATGGATTTTTAGCTCTTGACTAGGATAAAATGGCGGATAAGCTGGATTGGCAGCCTCAAGATGCGCTTTACCATTTACTTTTTTCAAAATTTTAAGAGTCCATGCATTATCAATTTCAGCCAGGACCACATCTTCAGCTCCCCAAGAGCCATTTTGTTCGACAACAACTAAGTCGCCGTCAAATATTCCGGCATTTATCATGCTATCGCCATTTACTCGCAATAAGAATGAATTTTCTGGTTTTTCGATAAAGTAGTCATCCAGTGTCAGATAGCTCTTATTTTGCTCTGCGAGAAGAGGATATCCGGCTTGGATATTGCCCAGAAGTGGTGTTCCAAAAAATTGTTTGGTAGGGGAAATTTTACCATTTAATTTTTTTAAAAATCCCTCATCGATTAGTTCCTGTATATATTTATAAATTGTTCTTTTTGAAGCTACACCAAAAATATGAAGCATTTCAGAATATGAAGGTAAACGTTTGTTTAATCGAAAGTAACGTTTTAGTGGAGTGAGAGTATCCTGTTCCATAGAGATTTATTCAGTGATTTATAACTTAATAAGATCATTGTATGAAACGATTGTTTACATGTCAATAAGTCAAAGTGGATCAAAAAAATAAATAAGGGTCTGACCCTTTCTGAATAATTTATCACTCTCTCTAGCATGCAGAAAATGAGGTAATTTGATACAATAGTTAACGATCAAATGATGAGTAGCTAAGTGTCAATGGTTCGCACAGGAGGAGTCGGATAGCGGTTCATTCCACACGCTTGGAAAGCGTGCGTCCGAAAGGACTCGCGGGTTCGAATCCCGCCTCCTCCGCCAGTAAATTATGGCGAATTTTTTTTGGAGAGGTCGCATAGTGGCCTAGTGCAGCGGTTTACTAAACCGCCGTCCCGCAAGGGACCGCGAGTTCGAATCTCGCCCTCTCCGCCATGTTTCAATATCGTCCGATTTATTGAGTTTTTGGATGAAATTCCAAGGCATTTTATACTGTACTGACGCTACTTTCCCCTCTTCCAGTTTTAAGTTCCAAAGTAAACTTTTCAGTAAATCAGAGCGGACTATGTCATCACCATCTTCAAACATCTCCGGCATGTTGTAAGCCTCTGATTTGATTTTTGCTACGAGTTCCAAAGTAGTTTCAGCATCTTGTGGTTTTAGTTCTTTCAGTTGTTTTTTTAGTACTTTTTTATCTTTTCCCAGTTCTTTATTGGTGATATCATATCGTTCTTGAGAGATTTTTCCTTGGAGTAAATATTTATCAAGGGTAAGAAGTTGAGCTTCAATTGATGAAATTTGTTTTTGTATGGAAAAGTGATTTTGAGATTGATTTGATACAGATTTTCGTAAATCATCAGCGTAGAGGTCGAACGAAAGTTCAGCAAGATTCTTTTTTACAATTTTTACTGACTGTAATTCGTTCACAATAAGTTTTTTTACTGAATCTTCCGATAGATACACTTTATGTTCGCTACAAATTCCTTTGCCATTGGTACAGTAATAGTATGAGTATCGTTCTTTTTTAAGAGAGGCAGTATATTTACATCCACATACCTTGCAAAACAGGTACCCACGGTACGTAAAATCATGCGTGCGCTTCTTTCCGGTGCATTTACCGTCTAATATGTCCTGTACTTTTTGAAACTCATCTTTAGAAATCAATGGTTGATGAGTACTTTCATAAATAATTCCTTTTCGACGTATAGCTCCGGTGTATTCGGGATTTCTCAATACGATATTTATCGAGGACTTACTAACTTTGAATCCTCTCCGTGACCTCAGACCCTTTTCAAAGAGAATATCGGCAATCTCGCGGAGTGAATAGTTTAGCGATGAGCACAGATGAAACATCTCTTGAATATAGTGAGACCTTTTTTGATCGGGAATAATGGTATTGGGAATATTGATATACCCAAGAGGTGCATATGTTGGGTACTCTCCTTTTGATAGTTTTGTTTTATTCCCATCCAAAACCTTGATTGAGAGTTTTCGTGAGTATTTGGTAGAGGATGCTATTTCATCAATCAAGTTGATCATGCTCTCCATACTAGAATATGAGATGTGACGAGTACGTATTTCTTTGAGTGAGCCAGCTTCAAAGAGTTTAAGAAGTTGGTCTCCTTCTATCAGATTCCTCATCAATCTATCAGGGTCAATTACAAGAATTGCGTTTGCCTCACCTTTTTTGATCCGTTCAAGCATGTGGGTAAAAAGCGGTCTATTGTATTCATTTTTTGCTGATTTCTTTTCTTTTATTATGTCCACAATCTCAAGTTGATTAGTTTTTGCGTATTCAGTCAATATGGTTTCCTGCGTTTCAAGAGATTGTAGTTGTTTTCCGGCTTCTTCTGAAGATTTACGACAGTAAATGTAGTATTTCATAAGATGATCTCCTTTTCTTCATACTCAAAACTTTTGATCGTATTATACACCCAGCGTGGAAGAGTGTTTTTTCCTTCTGCTTTTTGAAGTGATCTACGAGGTCGAGTACAGGATCGGCTGACAGAGTATCTTCTTTGATTAAATCGAAGGTATGAAACATTCTTTTTATCATGCTTTATGCCTTTTACAATGTAATCGGTAATGTAATTACTGATGCCTTGTAGTGTCTTTACCTTCTCAATCCTCATCATCACACCACCCCCTACGTGTTCCCACACTTTACAGATCACATCAATGGGTAAAAACTTATTGAAGAGTATGTGGAGATGAGCGTTTCCATTCTTTTGAAACTCTATTACCCAGACATATTTTAGTTTTAATTCTTGTGTTTTGAGATGAAAACTATAGTATCGGTTTTTACCCCTATGAAAGTATTCGAACTTCTTTCTTTTTATGACAGTAATAAAATGATTAAAGATTTTTGTTATGAATTTGTGGGTATTGTCCGTATATTCTGGAGGGATTTTTTGGGGATCGAGAGTGAGAGTTAGGAAATATAAAAGGTCATTTAGTACGATGATATCGCGTAGATGGTATTTTACTGTTAGGGCTTTTGTCATCTGACAATCTGGGCATGTCCATGAATTGCAGGGTATATGGGAGAAAGTGACTTTTTTTAGTTGGTTATCCTGATAATCTAAATATGCAATTCTATTCCTTTTGCAGAAGTGTGGAGGATTCTTTCTCGACTTGAATTTTTTCCCTTTGTTGTGCTCTTTTTTAGCCCTTATTAACTCCTTAATTTCATCCTGTTGAGATGATCTATTATTAGTCAAGTATAGGGTCGTCCGCCTATCGGCGTCCGACTTATCAGTCGGCACAAGAGTTCTTTTTTTTGTTTCTTTCATGTTGGAGCATGGAGAAACGGACTCTTGCTTTACCCAGATAGTAGAGACTTACACAGCATTCTTGTATCTCTTTTTCAGACATAGTAATCCCTGTCAGTTTTTCAAGAGCAAGCTTTACTTTATTTTTTGATCTCTCGGTGAATTCCACAAAAAGTTCGTTTCAATGAACCTTTGTACAGATTTAGGTAACGATAGACAACTCCCCATGAGTATATTTATGGTTTACCTAAATGTGATGTATCCAGTAGATTTTTATGACCGAGGTTTGTTATCAAGTAAGATAACCAATGGGTCGTGAAGGACGATTATAGTGCTAGGCGGTTATATTTAATTTTTTGGGATACCGACTCTAAATCCTACAAAAGTAAGATTTATAACGAGGACATTGTATTACATGTAAAATTAAAAGTCAAATTGAATTAAAAGAAAAAAAGACAAAGAAAGCATACCAAAAACCCTATGGGATTTTTGGTACAGGAAAAGCGTCTTTTTTTCTTTTTTTATCCTTTTTGTTTGTTTCTTTTTGATTCAAAAAGTTCTAAGGATTAAAGATGAATCGTAAATCTTTATAGCTCAGTTTCAATTAACTATTTTCGGAAGGATTGACGTCAGAGCCTTTTGTCTGTTTAGGTATTTTCATACTCGGATCATCTACTAGTTTAGCAAGCGCTAAAAAATCCGCAATAATATGTGGTCGTGATGCATGCCTAGACACCGAGTGGGAATTCATGGAATCCTTATTAGGATCTCTAATTTGTGCTAAGTGAATAACGTAATCCGCTTCACCAGGACCATACGGCACAGAGCGTGAAGTTTTATATGGATTTAGGTCAATGATAAATTCCTCATTTGCAACTCCCGCATTTCTTGCACCTTCTGTCATATTCATCGGACTATCTGATCTACCACCTGCAAATTGAACTGATGCAGTTTTATATCCTGCATTTGCAACTCTTTGTGCTACTGTTTCAATACCTTCAGACTTGTATCTCTTCAATGTATGAAAGCCACCGATCAGCACAGCTACTTTTGCATCTGGATACTGTTGGTAAATTCTAAGTAAACCATCGCTTAAATGTCTTTCTCTCTCTTCACCAGTTGGTTTAGTGCTCTGATCCATATCGATAGGCACAATATGCAATCCCACTTTTGCAACTGAACGTATTACATGTTCATCACCGGCTCTGCCTGCATAAGCATCGTTTGTATCACTTGAGAGAGCTGATCCAGAAGCTGCAGCTCGAACCATTTCACCTAATTTTGACAGTCTAGCGGCGCTTTCTGCTGGACCAACATCTACATTAGATAAATCTACCTGTTCACCTTGACACAACTTATCAAATACAGGCTTTCCGTTATCATCCGCCTCAATTGCAAAATGTGTTACTCCAGCCGCTTTCATATTAGATGCATTATGTCCAATATGTTCCCTTATTGAAGAATTCGCATGATTATCTCCGAGAAAAATGCATTGCCGTTCTTTAAATATTTCTCTATAGTCTACTGCTTGTCTTTTAGCCTTAATTTCTTTTGCAATAGTTTCTACCTTATCCCATGGATCATTGATAGAATTCTCAGGTATCATAAGTATTTCAGTCATAGTGCATTTATTTTACACTATAATACTGAAAGATAAAAGTTCCAATACTGTCCCACCCTCTCCGCACAGTGAGATAATCATCATACAAATGAGTGCTTTGGAGCTTCTGAATAAACTTTTCCTCTGGTTCGAAAATAGTATTTGGTAATTCTTCTAATTTGTATAGTTTCGAACGATTAGTGATAGTAATAGCTTTTTGAAGAAGGGAATAACGCTCTGTATGGGTATGTTCAAGATGCCCTTCATCAAGAGTGATTGTTTCATAAATATCATTTAAAAGTGATCGTTTCTTTTCTGGCGATAGTTTTGTATATTTCTTTTTAGCATCTTGTGATGTTTGAAATATTTTGAGTTTGAGCTCTTTTTGTTTATCATCTCCTTTGGTAAATTTAAGGAGTTTTTCTTCAAGAACGTTCAACTCCTTTTTTGCTTCTTGTTGCTTCTCTAAATACTTCTCTTTGGTCACCTCACCATCTGCTCTCATATCAATAAGCGTGTTCATTCTATTTTTGAGTTTTGAGATACTTTGCTTGAGGTTTTCAACGAGCTTGGTATTAAACTGCTCATCAAGTTTGTGTTTTTCACAGAGACCTCTATAAATCCATGCTCTCAGCCTCTCATTTTTGATCTGTAGGAGCTTGAGGGCATGTTTGACCTGTTCCTCTACATTTCCATCTTTTACCCATGTTTTTTGGGTGCATGGTTTGTAATGGGTACAGTGTCCGTAATTTATCCCTTTATGGGTTTCCCATGTAATGGATGATTCACATTCCTTACAAGCGATCATGCTTTTAAAAAGAAAATCGTGTTTGCGGTATTTTGGTGGTCTTTTTCTTTTGAGAAGTTTTTGAACATCCTGAAAGAGTGATTCAGATACCAAAGGTTCATGGTTGCCTTGATACACATGACCATTCCATTTGAAACAACCAGTATAAAAAACTTTTGTAAGATGACGGTGAATATCGTTTCCTTTTACTTTATTTCCATTTTTGCTTCGTAACCCAATCTCATACATTTTGTCTGAAAGTTTATTGACAGAATATTCACCAGTTTGAAAAAGCTCAAACATTTTGACGATATAGTGTGAAGTATCACGATCAACAACATGAATGCTTTTCCCGTCCATACGTTCACTCTTATACCCCAGTGGTGCATTTCCTTGCGGACACCAACCATTCTCAATTTTAGCCTTTTGTCCTTTTTTTACTTCTTCAGAAAGATTATCAACATAGTTTTTGGCAAATACAACACGCATGTCAAGATTCAATTTTTCTTGAGAACGGGAATGTTTATGGAGTATCAAGCTATCCTTTACGAGATGAAGTTGTCTACCCTCATCTTGATTATAGGGATTTTCTAATTTCAGACCTCGCATTCTATTTTCGCCTGTTTTAGTATCTTCAATGATTACGGTATCAGGCCTTAATTAATCATTTCTTACAGCGGCATCTCCTAATACAAAACTACAGTCAACGATAACATCTGGAGACTGTCTTAATACAGCTATTCTGTCTTCTTCTTCAGCTGATCCATAATGAGGAATATCCCATCGTGTGAGATATTCAAATACTCCTGGTTGAATACTACTATGTTCGCCTGAACTTTGAGGAATAACAATAAGATTATGTGCTCTATCTTTCATTGCATCTACCACATACAGTGTCTCCCATGTTAAGGGCAGAGAGATAGCAATCCTTTCATCAGTGGGCGCAAGCATTCTTTGAGCTGTTTCATAAACAAGAGGCATATTTCCTCTCGTAAAAGAATATTTGTCAACTTCAGCTAGAGGTAAATTTTGCGATTCTGTTTCTGTCTTATTCATGGGTTTTTGATAATAGGAGATCGCTATAAGAGTGGGATATAAGTGATTCTTTTGAAATTCCAAGATTGTTTAATAACTCATTCGCAATTTGTTGCCCTACTTCTATTGTTTGATTTTCTTTTAAAACTACTTCAAATTCTATAAACGTTCCAAGATTTGTTACCTCATCTATGTGAACTCTTGTTTGCTCAATAAAAAAAAGATATCTTTTTTTCTTTACAATTACCTTTATTCCATACGCTTCAATTAACAATTCAACAATAGCGGGATTTAACTTTTCTAGTCTTTTATAAGTAGATAGTTTGGGTGATAAATCATTACTGCGTTGATAAAAGATGAGTTCGGAATGATTTGGCTGTTCTTCTCTTAACTTTAGGCGTCCATTGGGACAATTAAAGTAGGTGTCTTTTTGATCAAGAATTTGTGGATCTTTTCCAGTTACATTTCGTAATTTATTAACAAAAGATGAGGTATCCCTTATTTTTGCTTTAATCTCAATATTTCTGGACATTTAATTAGTTGCTGAATAATTTGTTTACGAATAGATTATACTAATATTTTCCAACAAAAAGTTCTATAATCATCCCATACCCTCCGCCAGCAATAATGTTTGCAGCACAAACTGCTTAAATAGTAATAAATTTTTTGAAAGTCAGCCATTAAGTAATGAATAAATATAAATCCTTTTTCCAAGACAAAGATGGAAAGATCGTCATCGGACAGTTCCCAAACTGGCAATTATTTTTGGCGGGATTCTTCTATATTTTTAGATATATTAATAAGCAGAATATTCAAGCAGTTGGATTTTGGGGATTGAACATTACTCTACTCTACTGGTCGTATCTTGAAATTAGACTTGGAGTAAACGGATGGAGAAAATTGTTGGGTACTTTGGTATTGATTTCAATTGGTTACAACATTATTTCAATATCAAATTGAGTTTATTGCAATTTGTTTGCACTATCATTTTAATCTCTTACTCAGTAAATATTTATTAGATTGCTTTTTATCATTGGGTCATTGTATTTCCTTGGTATAATATTATCTTGATTTAAGTAGGATAATTGCCCGGGTGGCGGAATTGGCAGACGCGCAGGTTTTAGGAACCTGTATCGAAAGATGTGGAGGTTCAAGTCCTCTCTCGGGCACAAAAGGAGACCGGAGGGGCAGGCGCTGGCCGCGCCTCCGAAAAAGTCGGCTCGGAAAAATAAAATCTTATAGGATTTTACCGAAAGAAAAAGCGCGAAAATTTTAAAGATCAAAACTTAAATGCTCTTGCTGGTGAGCTCAGAACGATTAGGTTCTGTCCAACGAGGGCATTAAAAAACCCAATCGTTCTTCTGAGCTCAATTTAAGAGTATTCTGTTTTTTTTTGCATTTGCAGGTACAAATTGATAAAATTATCTTGATGGACATAATTACTGAAAGGTTATGGCAGCCAAAAAAAACAGCTACGGAATATTGGTTGGAAACATTTCCAACAATTGAAGTGTGTATGAATGAAACGGGTCATTTTGCCGATGAAGGTGAAATACTTGTAACTAACGGTTTTAACGGATGTACGACACTTATCGTAAGAGCCGAAGTACCCAAAGGGAAGGTAAGGGGTTTTCTTGCCCACAAACACGCCGATCCAAGAAGAATAGAAGAATTTATAACAGATCTTGAACATGGAGAGTTATCCCCTGACACCAAATTGTATGGAACAGTTTTATACGCTGGAGATCAATATGGTCGGAGTTTAAGTGAAGAGTCAGAAAAACTTCAACAACAGTTACAGCAAAGATTAAAGGCGAGATTTTGTAACCAATGGCAACAACTCAGATCTGCACGATACGCAGTTTATGAAGGTTTTCCAAGCTCAGTTAACAGCAATCGTCTTGCCTACAATGTAGCAGCAAATATGTGGTTACATAGAGAAGGAGCAAACGATCAGGAACGTCCGTTGAGTGGTCTGTTAAAATGGGATAATTAATAACTCGCTGTCAAGCAGGTTAGCCTAACCTTTTAAAAATAATTCGAAGTTGGTCGTAAAGAGTTCACAATTCGTAAACGATGGGCAAATAACCTTAATGTATCTTGGAGGTTTTACGATAGTAGCGTTAACACTCATTGTCAACAACTCGCTTTAATTCTCACCAGCGCTATGGCAAGTACGATCTTAGTAAGTCCTCTACCGAACATTGAACCTCATCATGTCGATAATAAATAATTGTAGAATTACTTAAATATACAAATATAGTATTATTAAATAAATAATTGACTAAATACAAATTAAATTGTTATGACGGTGACTATAGCAGATTTACTAGTTAAAATATATAATAATATACTCAAGTAATTAATCTTATAGAAATAATAGTGTAAATTATTTTTTTTACACGCTACTGATAGGTTAATGCATCAAATTTTTCAATAAATTTAATGCAATTAGAATTCTTCGTAGTCCTTCATACATTTAGACTGCCACAACAACCTATATTTTAAGTTGAACTAAATTAGCAGACGATGAGTATGCTTGCTAAGATGATTTATCTTATAGTGTTGTTGTCACTTGAAATATTCGCATTCTGAATACGCATTTACATTGATTTATAGTGTAACAATGAAAATGAATAAAATTTTGATAACTCTTGTAGATTTACTATGAGCTTATTATTTTATTTAGTGTATGTAATTAATATGTTTTTTTACTTTGGCTATATTCAAAGGAACTACTTTTGGTATTATTCATTTAGAGAATTGCTAAATGTTGTTGAACTTAATTATTGTTTTAGTAGATCCACGATAAGTAATCGTATTTTTTTTAAATTCATAAAATATTTCAAGTTTGTTGATCTTTACAATTATTACTCTATATAAAGCCCAAATTTATACAATCATAATTCTAAAGATATCACTAATTAATATATTTTGTGCTAACTAAATTTGCAAACGCTATTATTGCATCTCGTTTTTAATAGATTATATTTGATATAATCTATTATTTAAATAACTTAATTAACAAGTGAATGTTTTAATAACTTTAAAAGACGTTTTTTGTTGGCCGGTACTTTACTATAGGTTTTATCATTTACTCTTTTTTATTGTTTTATCTTATATCTATTTCTTTGTTGCTTAAATCAGATTATGATACTTTACAATAATTACGACGTCGTTTAATATTTAACTATGATACTAAAAGATGGGTGTTTAAGATTTCTTGAATATTGTGAGATTGATAAAAACCTCTCTCAAAAATCCATAAAAATGTATGGCTACTACATAAACTTTTTTAATGGTTGGTTACTGAAGCAGAGAAATGTTGACCGGATAAACGTTGAAGAAATTACAGAGGATGACTTACGATCTTTTCGACTCTATCTTGCTCGTGAATATAAAAACCCTTATAAGGGAAGTCTGAAAAGACAAACTCAAAACTACTTTCTTGTCGCACTTCGGAGTCTTCTTCGCCATCTTATTAAAACTGGGCACAAAGTAATATCTCCGGAATTTATTGAGCTTGGAAAGCAAAAAGATCGTAAAGTTGAGTTTCTAAAGGGGGATCAGTTGAAGCGTCTTTTTGAAGCAGTTGACACGACTGACGAGATGGGACTCCGTGACATTGCCATACTCGAGGTCTTATTTTCCACCGGCCTTCGAGTTTCGGAGTGTGTTGCGTTAAATCGTGAGAATGTTGATATTAAAAAAGGAGAGTTTGGAGTAATTGGAAAGGGTGGAAAAGCAAGAGTCGTATTCTTATCACGACGAGCAAAAGATACTTTGAATACGTATCTGGCGACACGTGTCGATCCATATACAGCATTATTTATCAGGTATTTTGGACCTAAAGAAGATGAAGAGTTAAGTGATGATAAGATGCGCTTATCCGCTCGCTCAATTGAACGTATGATTGACAAATATAGAAAAGAGGCTAACATCTTATTTCCGATAGGCCCCCATATTCTCAGGCATTCTTACGCTACAGATTTGCTATCTCATGGAGCTGATCTTCGTTCAGTTCAAGAAATGCTTGGACATAAGAATATCGCTACAACGCAGATTTATACTCATGTTACGAATCTGAGATTGAAAGAAATTCATGAAAAGTATCACAGTGGGAATACTGTCGATAATTAAAAATTACGAATTACGAATGAATAATGAGGACAGCAATTCAGCAATATAGCAATTAAACAGCTTAGCAATTATAATAAACAGATGCTAAAAGTTCTTCAGAAACACCTACCTTTGGCAATATTACTTATTGGAATTTTTTTTTACTGTTTATACTTCTCGCTCTTTACAATAAATAGATTTAACAAGCTTCAGGCTCATTATTTTGATCTTGGGATTATGGATCAGACTGTTCACAACACATATATGAGTATAAAAACCCTTGATATGAGTCGTATATTAGAGCTCACCGATCCCGCAGCGAGTACTTCACAAGTAAAGCGTATGGCTGTTCACAACGATATAATCTTAGCTTTTATAGCTCCATTTTATTTTATTCATGACGGTCCGGCGACTTTGTTAGTTTTGCAAACTTTCGTTTTAGCACTTGGGGCTTACTATGTTTTTCTAATTGGTAAGAATATTTTCATCAAGCATAAAATTCGAGACTGGATTGCCCTAATATTCGCCTATGGTTATTTGCTCTATCCACCACTTCAGAAAGCAAATAATTTCGATTTTCATGCTGTCACATTTGCCACAACTCTTTTATTGATGATGTTCTATTATTTCTCCAAAAAAAAATACCGCCTGAGTATTCTTTTAGCCTTTTTGGCTGTATTAACTAAAGAGCAGGTAGGCTTGACAGTGGCCTCATTCGGCGGGTATGTGATTTTAAATGAATTTATCGTAAATCATTTCAACAAAAAAGATAAGTTTTTAAAGAAGATAAAAGAAAAGAAAATAGTATTTGCGGTCATTCTTGTTGTCATCGGTATCGCCTGGGTACTTTTGTCAATGAAAGTCATAATTCCGCAGTCGAGATCAGGTCCACATTTTGGCGCAGAATATTATGAATATCTAAAAATAGATCCATTCAAAGGTCTTCATGCATTGTTTCGATATGAGTCAGGAAAGTATTTATCAATAATCTTGACACCTTTTGGTTTTCTATCTCTTTTAGCACCACTCAGATTTTTAATAATGATTCCTGAACTTCTGGTAATTCTTCTCTCGACAAATAGTAACATGCGCAATATTTACTTTCATTATGAGTCTGTGCTGACGCCCTTTATTGTCATATCGGCAATGTATGGAGGGCGGAATTTTTTGAGTGCTAACTTAATCGAAAAATTTAAACAAATAATTCCAAAAAAATTAAGCCACTACGTTTTCTTCTCAACTTCATTTTTTCTCATTATTTACATAATACTCAGTGCATTGTCAGCCTCTATGTATATGTCTCCCCTACCTTGGGGACATCACAGCGATCTTTATCCATGGCAAAAAGCTGATATAAAGCTCCAAGACGTAAGTTTGTGGAAATCTTACCTAAGGGATGACTCAGTAGCCGTCTCAACTACAGGGCATTTAGCACCACACTTTACAGACCGCAGATATTTTTATAATTTTGCTGGTGGATATGACAAGGCATCATACGTTATTATAGATACATATGAATTAGGTCGAGGATTCCAGGGTCAAGAAAAGCAGGAAGAATATGAAAAGTTAGAGCGAGATTGGAAGTATGTTAATATTTACAAACAGCACGGTATCGAAGTTTTTAAAAACGTCTATTGATTATTAAAAAAACAATATGATTTCCATCATCATCCCATTTTATAACGAAAAAGAAAACATCCCAATTTTAATTCCAGAGCTTAGTAAAGCTCTTGAATTTCTAGGTCAGCCATTTGAAATTGTTCTTGTCGATGACGGCTCAACGGATAACTACATGAATGTAGTCACACCAATTCTCACAGACCCAAGAGTTAAGCTTGAAGTTTTAAATCGTCAGATGGGCAAAGGGAAGGCTCTTGAAGTAGGGATAGAAAAGTCACATGGTGACATCATCACCTTCATGGACGCAGATCTTCAAGACGATCCAGGAGACCTGTCGTTATTCCTAGAGAAGATAAATAACGGGTATCATTTTGTAAACGGCCATCGTTTTGATCGTCAGGACAATCTTTTAATTAAGGTTTACTCAAAAACTGCGAGATGGTTTTTGAGGAAGTTTTTGAATTCGCCTTTTACTGATATAAACTGTGGGTTTAAGATGTTTCGACGTGAGATATTAGATAATGTTGTGTTGTATGGCAATACTTTTAGATTTCTTCCACTTGCGGCATTTTACGAAGGATTTAGAGTTGGTGAGGTGGTAGTCCATAACAAACCAAGGATTCATGGAAAGTCCAAATTTGGCATCTCCAAATTATTTATAGGGGTAATTGACATGTCATCTGCCTTTTTTCTATATAAATTTTCTGAAAAGCCTCTGCATTTTTTCGGGAGCATAGGGGCTGTTTTTTTTGGAATCGGTGGAATAATGCTTGCTTGGTTGACCTATGATAGAATATTTATGGGGGCGTTGCTTTATAAAAGGCCAGCGCTTTCTTATGCGACATTATTTGTAATTTTAGGAATTCAAATAATCATGACGGGTATCCTTGGCGAGCTAGTTGTTTATTTAAAGAGAAAAAAAGTTTAATCTAAGAACATGTTTTCGATTGTTGCGATAATTATTGCCGAGCTCATCTGGGGTGCTGCTCCACCGATTTTCAAACTCTCATTAAATTCAATTCCCCCTTTCACATTAGCATTTATTAGATTTTTTTTCGCAGGCCTAATTTTTTTACCATTTGCGTTAAAAAAATATAAAAAATTGACGGGTCATCAATGGTATTTGATATTATTAGGCAGTTTATTTGGAGTAGTTATAAATGTATCAGCTTTTTTTGTAGGTCTACAGTATGCTCCAAGCATAAATGTAAATATAATTTCAGCAGTTGGTCCGCTGGTTCTTTATATCATGTCAATTGTCATTTTGCATGAAAGAGCCCACCCCCAGGTACTGCGCGGCATGTTTATCTCGTTTATTGGCGTTTTAATTATATTCTTTGCTCCATTTTACAAAACTATTTTTAAGGAAGATATTTTCTCAATAAGTGTTGTATTTGGAAATATATTATTTGTTATTGCAATGCTGTCTAACATGTTACAGCTCGTAATTAATAAGAAAATTATTGCTCAGGTAGATGTTATAGTTATAGTTTGCATGCAGTTTTTGATAGGTTCAGTGGTATATTTTCCGTTGATGCTTGGAGAACTTCGATTTTGGTCATTTACGCAGATGAATTCCGGCGCTTGGGTAGGAGTATTGTATGGAGTATTATTTTCTTCTGCTATTGCTTATTATTTTTTTGCACTGGCACTTAAAAATATGTCAGCTCAGAAGCTTGGAGTATTTGATTATATGAAGCCGATAATCACGGTCGCAGTCGCAATCCCCCTTCTCGGAGAGTATCCGGATGCATTTTTCATAGTAGGTGGAATCCTCATCTTTATCGGAATCTTCATCTCAGAACGCCACCCACACTATCACCGTATGCACAAAAAACTGCATGGGAGGAGGTGAGTTGTTCTTACTTAATTTCAGTAGACACTTGATCTTTTGGAATGAAAATGCGAGTATCGTATTGATAGATGTCAGGAGGTGTTTCTTTTGTTTCCCAAAGAGAATAGTCCCCGCCGCAGAGAGGTGCATAAACATCTTGGGATGTGATTGCACCAATACCCGTACCTCTGTAATGTTCTCTTGCCAATCCTCTTTCTTGAAAATTAATATTTCGTCTTCTTGGATATGCTCCCTCTAAAACATGACGATTTCTACTTTCATTTACTATAGAAACTAAATAACCGCCATCTTCTTCAATCATATGTACGGTTGGAGCTGCAATTTCCGATGAGAATTTATTTGCATTCATTGATGCTGACCATATCATGGCTGCAGCAGGTCCAGAAATCATACATTCAGGTAAACTCTCCCAGAGTTGTATGTTAAAAATCTCAAGTAATAGCGGTAAATATACTTGACTTTGTTGAAATAACCTTATTGATTCAGGGCTTCCTTTTTCTTTCCAAAAATTTTGAAAAGAGTGTAGCCAATCATGATGGCTAGGATGCAACGCAAATCTTATATGTGCTGGTATCGATTCCTCAGCTTCCTGTGAAAGTACATAAGTTGCATTAAAAATAATGTCAGCAGTTGTCTGATTATTAAACACTATTTCTTCGGGTGTAACAAATATGCTCCTTGGCTTCTCTATGATGAAGGCGCGTTGTACTAATTCATTAAATAGGTCGATTTGATCGGGACTAAAATATCCATCAGTATTGGTATATTTTTGTACTGAAAGAAGAAATTCTCCAAATTCACTACCAATGTCATGTGTTATTCTCCCCCGCTGGAATGTGGCCAGCGTTTGCACACTTGAGTAAAATGTATCGGGCATTTCTGCTGCATTTTTCATGCGAATATTATAACATAATGTTAAGCCTATAGTATTGTAGAGTAAGTCTATTTTACAATTGGATAGTCCTATAGTATACTTCGTAGAAGTTGTTGCACACTTGTTCGAAGTTTTCGAATAAGTCATAATTAAGACACGAATAAATATGAGTGAAGTACATATCTACACAGACGATGGGGACGCAGAAACTGGAGCAAGGCTTATTAGAAATGCCTTCGATAGATATGGTTACTTGCAAAATTTTGGTGAGGAGATTGTTGTTGCCGACTTGGGTTGCGGTGAGGGTACTCTATTGAAGTACTTAGGCATAGAGTTTCCACAAGCACAATTATTTGGGATAGACTTAAATGGCAATATTGTTGATAGAGCAAGATACATAGTTCCAACTGCTCAAATAAGCCATGGTTCATTTGTTGCTACACCCTGGGATGACGGAGCGGTACATGTAGCTGTTTCAAATTTAATCTTTGATTATTCCGAGATGAGTGCAATTATGCAAGATACTTATACGATTCAAGATTTATCAAGAGAGCTATTTAGAATTCTTGTTCCTGGGGGCATATTTATGCCATCTTTCGGAGATTGGAGTTTTACTTTTGAAGAAAGAGTGATCGAAGAATTTTTATCTACCGGATTTACTATAAGTGAGACGGGATTCATAAAACCGATAAGCTAATTGATAATAATTCGGCTCATAGATTCTGGTCGTTGGATTGAAATCCTTCGTATCAAAGAAGTTCTAGACGATCAGATTTTAGGAGAAAATATCTACAAACCCACATAAGAAGACTGTGATAAATACTTCCTACCGTTCAATTTTGTGGCAAGAAACATGTTAAAATAAGCTCATATGAAACTTGTAAATAACTCGATCACAAAAGCAGAACTTGCGGATATGTCTGCTAGAATGTTTTCCGGACTGGTAAAGGCAGTTGTTGATTTGGAGAAGAAAATTATGATGGTTGACGCCGCAATGCATGTTGATTTAGAAGCAGAGTTGCTTAAAAGTGGATCGAAACAAGAAAATCTTTGGGGAATCAATTTTTATCCAGAAGTAGAAGGTGAAGATTTCATTGAATTTGATTCGATGATTAATATTCGTCCTTCGCAAGGAAATTTATCTAGAAATATTGAGAGTGAAAGCGTTAAGAAAGAAATTAGATTATTAGTAAATACATTAGTTATTTGATTGTAAGATTTTATGTTTTATCAAGAAGTAGCTGATCGCTGGAGTAACTTTACAATATTTGAACAGATGGCAAATATTGGTGCCGAGGTCGGCAGAACGATCTCATGGAAAGAAAAAGGCAACGAAAAGATGTGGAAAAATGCTTTGTATCGGACGATTGAGCTTATCAATTTGACAGTTGCAGATCCGGAAAATTTAACTTCTATCAAAGAAATTCTCCGCATTAAAGAAGTTCTAGGTGATCAGATTTTAGGAGAAAATATCTACAAATCCACAAGAGAAGACTGGGATAAATACTTCCTTCCGTTCAATTTTGCGGCGAGAAACGTGTTACAATAAGGTATATGAAAACAATTCTCATCACTGGAGCAGGTGGATATATTGGCTCAGTTGCAACATCTGTTCTACTTTCAAAAGGTTATGCAGTAGTAGCGCTTGATAATTTCTCAACTGGCTTTATGCAAGCTCTAAAGTTGCTAAAAAAGAAGTACGGAGCTAAAATGCTTCGAGTTTACAAAGTTGATTTAGCAGGTGATTTAACAGAAGTTTTTGATAAAGAAAAAAAGATTGATGCAGTTCTCCACTACGCTGCAAAATGTAGTGTAAACGAGTCCATGGAGTACCCAGAAAAATACTTTGAAAACAATACATGCGCAACGACAAATTTCTTGGGTCAACTCTTAAAAAATAAAATCAAGAACCTTGTTTTTTCATCAACCTGTGCAGTGTACGGAGAGGCTGTTTATATGCCACTTGACGAGCGACATCCGACAGAGCCTGCAAATCCATATGGAGAATCAAAGTTGATGTCTGAGAAGATCATAGAATGGTACTCTAAAATCCATGATTTACATTATGTAATCCTTCGATATTTTAATGTTTGTGGTGCTACTGACGATGGTATGATTGGAGACAGTAAAAACCCTTCACCGCATCTAATGCAAAATGCAGTCCGCGGAGCGCTCGGAATTGAACCTTTTAATCTCACCTGTGGAAAGTTTGATACGACTGATGGTACGCCAATAAGGGATTATGTAAATGTTGTAGATTTAGCAGATGCCCACATTTTAGCCGTCGAGTATTTATTAAACGGTGGAGAAAATGAAATCATAAATATTGGTACCGGCGAGGGGAATTCAGTTCTTGAGATAGTAGATCAGGTCCAAGAAATTACTGGAGAATCATTTGAATTGGCCAAAACCGAGGCGCGGAAGGGTGAATATGCCAAGATGATTGCAGCAACAGACAAGGCAAAGAGAACTCTTGGGTGGGTGCCAAAACATACTTTGAAAGATAGCGTGCAATCACTTGTAAAATGGTATACAACAAATCCAAACGGTTGGAAAAAGTAAATTTGATATAATGCAGGATCAAATTGCGGAGTTAGTTCAGTTGGTAGAACGTCTCTTTTCCAAAGAGAAGGTCACGGGTTCGAGTCCCGTACTCCGCTCCAAATAAATTAAATTACTCCACCTTCGCGGATGTAGCAATTCCCACAAAGTGAATCATAGGTCACTTTATTCCCATCTATAGCCACCTGTTTTCCTTTAAATGTATATTTTCCATTAATTTTCCTCGTATTAAACTCTGCTTGTGAGCCGCAAAAACACATTGTGGGAAGTTTCTCGAGGTTGTCGGCTATTTCAAATAAACGCTTACTTCCTGGGAACATATCTGTCCGAAAATCTGCACGTAATCCAAAACAGATGACTGAAATGTTGTCAATTTTCGCAAACTGATATAGTTGACTTATTTGTATCTTAGTGAGAAATTGCGCCTCATCGACCAATACACAAGCAATATCTTTGTGAGTTCTTAATGCAGTTAAAAGATTTGTATTAATATCGGCAAGAATATTCACTTTACATCTGTGACCGCCACGCGCTACAACTGCATGCTCTCCTTTCGTATCTACTTTTGGTTTGATAACGAGTATTTTCAAACCACGCTCTTTGTAATTGTAGGCCGTCTTAATAAGAGTGTCGCTTTTCCCACTGTTCATTGCACCGTATTTGAAATGTAGCTTCGCCATTTATGTCATTAAACACAATAATATGCGAAAAATCAATTCGAGAATTTGATAATTTTTATTATTCTTCTAAGAAATTAAATTCTATTAAGCATTTCAGCACCAATCACAAATTTGAGAGAGTCGGGAGATCTAAACGTATTTGGTTGAATAGTCATTTGATTTACATAGGATAATTCAGGTAACATATACTCTGTATATGAAGTTTTTTCGAAATATATTTCCATCAAAATTTTCTCCCTACATCCTATTTATCTTAGCCATTTCTATTCCCATTACAATTATAGCAATTAGTTCAGGTAAATTCTTTTTGCAAAACAGAGCACAAGAAATTGACATTCCATTAAATAGCACAGATATTCTTAATTCTTCTGACTATATCCCCGGTGAGGTAATTATGAAGTTGAAACAGCCACTTTCCACAATTCAATCAAAACCCATAATCCGAGCTACAAATTTGAAAAATCTAAATAAAAATTCTCCAAGTATATTTTCCAATCTTCATAATGAGCTTAGAGAAGCCACAATTGAAAATGTTTTTAAAAGTACCAATTCAAAACCAAATTTAAATCGCTCCCCACAGAAAGAAATACAAATAAAAAAGACTCAGGAAGAGCTTAAAAGAGTATATAAATTAACTTTTGACAAATCTAAATCAGTACCAGAAATGATCGGACAATTAATGAATGATTCAAATGTAGAATATGCAGAACCAAACTATATACACACAATCGAGAGCGCACCTAATGATCCTTACTTCTTAGATAGTCAACCTGACAATGTCAGCAATAGAGATCCGAACTGGAATCCTCCTCACGATTATCAGTGGAACATTAAGGCCACCAATTCAGAAAATAATTGGCAAACAGATACATCAAACATTGTAGTCGCGGTTATTGATACTGGCGTAGACATAACACATCCTGAGTTAGGTAATGTGTGGACTAATAATAATGAAATTCCAAATGACAATATCGATAATGACAACAATGGATGCACGGATGATATTAACGGATGCAACACGCGCACTAATAACGGACATATCGCAGATGATAATAACCACGGCACTCATGTTGCGGGAGTTATTTCTGCAAGAACAAACAATAATATTGGGATTGCAGGCATTACAAATAATACTCAGATAATGGCATTAAAAGCTATGGATGAAAATGGGTCTGGCTCGACTAGTCATATTGTAAAAGCCATTGAGTATGCTGTAGACAATGGGTCAAATATTATAAGTATGAGTCTTGGAAGTTATTTTGAAAGTCAGACTGAAAAGGAAGTGGTAAATTATGCTACCTCATCAAATGTAATTGTAGTTGCAGCAGCAGGAAATGGCCATCAAAATACTAATAATCATTATCCCTCATCATATCCTTCAGTTATCTCAGTTGGCGCAGTTGATGAAAATCTGGCAAATTTAGAGTATTCAAATTACGGTAGTATGATTGATGTAGTTGCTCCGGGAGGTGGTTCACCCTGTTTGTATGCAGAAAAACCAAGCTACTGTTCAAATGTATTGTCTCTTAAATCTTCTCAAAATACAGAAGATGCTAGTTTTGTCGTTAATGAAAAGTATTTACGCATGTCTGGAACATCTATGGCAGCCCCCCACGTTTCAGGAATTGTCGCATTTCTTTTGGCACAACATCCAGAATGGCTTTCAGATGAGCTTCACTCACCAATTGATTATGTTGAAAATTACATACGATTCAATTCAACAAATATACACAACGGAGCACAAGACGAATATTATGGATGGGGTGTAATAAATAGTTCAGGAAGTGTTTTTGTTGAGCCAACTAATATTCAATTCGAAGTACGATACCCAGCAGAGAACAGTATCGTAGGAGATACGTTTAATGTTGCTGGAACAATTAGTGCAGACGACTTGGATTATTTTATCGTGGAATATAAGCGCGAGAATGAATCATCATGGCAAACAAGTGGGGTGACCTTAACCAATAATGGAACAAGTCCTATTATTCCAATGCCCGGTAAACAGCTTTACAATACAGCGGCAGAAATAGCACAAATAAAACTGCCACCAAGCTCCCAAAAAGGCGCTTATGAAGTTAGAACAACGTTATTTCTCAAATCTGGGGAAAAGCTAAGTTCGATTAAAAAAGTCATCTATCTCAAAAAGCCCGGATCTAAATGGTGGAATGTAAATGGCTTTCTTGGTTCGTCAAACGACTCTGTTTTTCCTTCAAGTGGAGAAATTTTAATTGACGATATCAACGAAGACGGAGATAAGGAAATTATTATTTACAACCAAAAGCATATCAATGATTCAAATTTTTATCTGAGTGTTTATGATAAAAATTACGAATTATTATGGGAAGTTCCACTGTTAGAGCACGAGGCTGTAATAGGTGATATTGATTCTACTAATCCCGGTAAAGAGATTATAGTTCAGACAAATCGGAGCATAACTTATAGTCATGACGAGAATATTTTTGTATTTGATAATTTAGGAAACAAAATAGAAGCAATGACTCAAAACGTTCCATCTTATGGTGGTTTTAAAGCAAATATCATGGTGACAGACGCTGATAATAATGGAAAAAATGAATTGTATTTCTATCAATACTATTATTCTTCACAGAGGCGCTTGAGAGTATTTGAACAAAATGATCAAAATGACTTTGTCAATAAATGGAATTATAATATTGATTCAACTTCGTATGGAAGAACATGGCCACTTTCGGGCGATGTGAATGGAGATGGGAAGGAGGAAATTATTATCATGTCTGGAGGACTTTTGGTGTTGGATAATACTGGGAAAATAATTGCACAAGGTGGATCAGCAGGAAACAAGATCGTACTCGCAGATTTAAACAATGATGGAAAAGAAGAAATTATAATAACTGTTGGCAAAACTATAAACGCATTACAAGTTTCTGGTTCAAATATTAATAATCTTTGGTCATATTCAAGCAACTTTCCAACCAGGAGTTTGGCAATTGCTGATTTCAACCACGATACATATCCTGACATATATGCGTATCTTCGAGATACTCGTACAGCGCTCATTATTAGTAATTCAGGTTCTCTAATTCTGCAAACACGATCATCACTATACAGTTCTAACGACTATTTATTTGAAAATATTGCATTAGCAGATAGGAACAATAATAATTTTATTGAAGCGTACTCAACTGGACTCTTTAATCTTGATCACCGCGGATACTATGACGTATTAGAATTTGACACTATACAAAACGAGGGCAAACCCATCGATGGAGAATGGCATTCATTGACACCAATATCTCTAGAAACGAGAATGGGAGTAGCAGATCTCGATAATAATGGAAAGCTAGATATTGTATTAACTGGCTTTGGGATAGTCGAATACGATTCTACAGGGACTATATATTGGCCACACAGATATGGAAACTCTCAACGTACAGGTTCTTATCAGCCTACTTCCACTTCGGTTAATCCTTCGCCATCGCCTACATCTTTTCCTACCGCAACTCCTAACCCTCCGCCACCATCGGACTTTGGACAAGCGCTAAAATTTGATCCTGAACTAATTAATGATCCTGCAGGCAGAATAGAATCTTTTATTTTGTTTCCAAAAGATACAAAACTAAAAATGGGTAAATATTTTACTATTGAATTCTGGATGAAGCCTGATCCAATATTTTGGAACAATCCTAATTTAGCCTCTAATAGAGGCTTTATTTTGAGCAAAGAAACTGAAAATAATAGCTTTGCTGAATACTCAGTTCAGATAGGTAGATTGTATGACAAGAATATCGTGGAGACACAAGCAATTTTATTTAATCCACAAGGAGTTAGAAGTAGGCCATGGATATTTGGTCCTGAAACAAACTCTAATGATTGGTCGTATGTAAAAGTAGTTAGAAATGATAATAAAATGTCACTTTACGTAAATGGATTACTGGAAGGACAAGAAATAATTTTGTCTGACGCAGTTGATGATTCTGATGATTTTTTGACTCTTGGATGTTTGAGAACTAAAGATTTTTCCAATTGTACAAATAGTTACTTTGGCCAAATAGATGACCTACGAATTTCTGATATTGCAAGAAATGATGCATTGATTCCATCTGGACCATTACCTGTAGATCAAAATACTATCGCTCTATGGAGATTTGATGGAAATCTTGATGATAGCAGTCAAAACAATCTTGATGGAACGGTTTATGGTAACGTCGACTATGTCGATTATACCTATTCTAGATCATCAGTAATAAATAATTCATTAGACTGTGAATTTGGCAATCTTGGCAACTCCAGCTGTGACAGTGAAGGAATAATTGATTTTATTGACTATTCATGTTGGAGGTATGAATATTTTCATACTATTCCATCAATAAATTGTAAAGGAAGTGATTTTAATTCGGACTCTAAAGTAGATCTACTGGATTTTGCAATTTGGAAATCTGGGTATCTAAGTCGATGATTCTATGTGGGTATATCAATGATTAAAGTCTAATCCAAAGAGCATCATTGTGAAGATATTCAGTATACTTTCAGTATGTGGCATAAATATAAACTTCATCTTCTTTTTATCTCTGCTTTTCTTATTCGGCTTATTTCACTCAATCAATCTCTCTGGCTTGATGAGGCAACGACTGCGATGACGATCAAAAATTATTCTTTTTGGCAAATTATCACTAAATTCTCCCCTACTGATTTTCATCCTCCACTTTACTATTTATTAATGGATATTTGGACAAATATATTTGGATATTCTGAAATTAGTCTACGAATGCCGAGCGTATTGTTTTCGTTGGGAACTGGTTTAGTAATCTATTTGATGTTTAAAAAAAGTTTTGGATTTTGGTCGGCAGCGTTTTTTCTTTTTAATCCTCTCATTATCTACTATTCCCAAGAAGCTAGGATGTACTCAATGGTAACTTTTCTTGTTTCAGTATCTTTTTACTATTTAGTTAAGTTACTTAATGATAATTCTTATAAGAATTTGATTTTACTAAATACATTTCTGATTCTGAGTTTTTATACATTTTATGCAAGTGTTTTCTTTATAACAACAGTCTTCCTATATTTATTAATCAAAAAAAAATATAAGGCATTGTTTATTTCATCGTTAGCTTTCATATTTTCAATTGTAATTATTTTCCCGCTTTTTTCATCACAGTACATAAATTCAAGAATTGCACTTGAGACAGTCCAAAATTGGTCCTTGGTTTTGGGAAATGTAACTTTGAAAAACATACTTCTTTTTCCAATAAAATTTACAAGTGGCAGGATTAGCTTCGAACCGAAGATGATATATTATATTTTATCTGGATTCTGGGTATTGTTAATTGGAATTATTTTAGGAATAAAATCTTATAGAAATTTGACCACCGAGATCAAAATATTATT
>Ga0210044_10002858_pt1 | contig 25149 bp, 23 predicted proteins | sample CryGey13umfilter_2_FD_183959 | JGI IMG/M metagenome (GOLD analysis project Ga0210044, IMG submission 183959) | Groundwater microbial communities from aquifer in Utah, USA - Crystal Geyser 4/9/14 3 um filter (SPAdes) (version 2) | ecosystem: Environmental > Aquatic > Deep subsurface >... | reverse complement strand
AAAAGGGCGTTACTGCTTTTGAAAAACCTTAACATTATGCTTCAACTCATCGCCCATTTTATCTTCTAGTACATCCAAATCATAGTAGGTTTGCAGATTAAGCCAGAATTTAGCGCTGCAACCTTAACAAAATACTTGGCAAGCCTTAAGGCTGTATCTGGATACTATCCTGCGCGCAAGCAAAATAAATAGACCTTAATCATAGTTGTCACATATTAAGAAATGATAAAAAGTTGTCCATGCTGATTGCTAAGGATTACTGGATATTGCAAGCCAATACTGGTACGCTTACCGTAATTTTATACAAATTATCGATATGAATTATTATAAAGAGCTCTTTACTGTCTTATCTGCATCCAACATTAAATATTTAATTGTTGGTGGCGTGGCTGTTAATTTATACGGCTACACAAGGTTTACCGGTGATATTGATATACTCATCGCCCTAGAAAAAGAAAATCTATCAAACCTTGATAAGGTAATGAAGGAACTGGGCTACGTAGAGCGCCTCCCTGTCAACATCTTGGAACTGGCTGATCAAAATAAACTTGATAAATATATAAAGGAAAAAGGACTTATGGCATATACATATTTATCGGGCAAAGGCTTGCGCCTAGCACTAGATATAATCGTGCAGGAATCACTTAATTTTGACAAATTTGTCGCCAACAGTAATATTGTTACAGCTTGGGATTTAGATTTACCGGTTATATCCCTGGATGACCTCATTGGCATGAAACGTACCGCTGGCAGAGATAAAGATTTGCTAGACTTAGAAGCCCTATTACAACTAAAAGAATATGAAGAAGACTAAACCAAATATTGATGCGGTTAATCTCAAATATGCCAGCCGCGCAAGTGCAGAGGAAAAGTTTTCCTGGCTACAATCAGCCCTTGAGTTTGCACAGGTAAAGAAGCGTATTAAAAAACGTTAGATTTTAAATGGCGGGACATGCTTTGGAGAATCTTTACATCGTTCGTTAGCTCCTTGCCAAGTTCGCGCTTAGTTATTTCTAAATCATAGTGGTTCTGGAGATTAAGCCAAAAGTTAGGATTTTGAATGGAAGTTTAGGACAATAATTTTCCTACTTCATCCATTTTGCTTTGTGTATCCTTATCACAGGCGACGCAAGGAGACGTGGCGTTCCCCTCTCCCAAAGCAAAAAATAAAATATTTAAAAACATTCTGCAGGCTACTTCAGTAGCCGAAGCCGTTTTAAAATATTTTACTTTTTTGCTTCCCTGGTGGGCCGGGAAGGACTCGAACCTTCGAAGGCGTAGCCAGCAGATTTACAGTCTGCCCCGTTTGACCACTTCGGTACCGACCCAAGTAAGAAAGCCTAGAAAGCATACTAATTTTATTGGAAAAGTAAAGAAACTTTTTACTATTACTTAAAGCTAATTAGTTAAGATAACTTTGTCACTGACCACCTAACTTGACGTACACGCCCTACATAAGATATTATATAGATAATATATATTCTCTTATATAACCTTTATGTTTAAATCTATGCCAAAAACGGCCTCATCTGGTGATATCCAAAGAAATTATCGATCTTTATTTAATGAAATAATGGTGAGTGGGGAGCCTTTATTTGTACTCAATAATAATAAGCCCGAAGTTGTTATTATCTCAATAAAAACTTTTGAAGCGCTTACACAATCACATAATGACTACGAACAAGCCATGGCGCAAAAGGCAATTGCAAATTACAAACATGAAAAACAAAGTGGCACACTCAAGGAACTTTCATCTCTTGCTGACCTAACTAAGTAAATGGAAATAGACAAAATTTACTATTCATCGCATTTTGGAAAAGCATTTAGGACCCTACCCTTAGTGGCTCAAAAGCAGGCTATTCAAAAAGAGAATATATTCCGAACAAATTGCTTCGATAAAAGCCTCAAAACGCATAAGCTAAAAGGCAAACTTGACAACTATTGGGCGTTTTCAATTAACTATTCCTACAGAATTCTTTTTGAATTTACAGCCAAAAATGAAGTTGCCTTCATCGACATCGGCACCCACTCTATTTACTAAAAAATATACTTCAGTAGCCGAAGCCGTTTTTTGAGTGAAAGAAACTTTTTATGATTAATTAAAGCCTATTCATTAAAATAGACTCCTGGTTGCATATTAAATTTTTATGTACTACAATTAATTATATAATTTATGCAATTTACATAATGATTAAACTTCTAAAACTATTTGGTACGGGCCAAATAACCTTACCTAAACAATGGCGTAATAAATTTAAAACAACTCACTTTATTGCCGAAGAAACTCCTCGAGGCCTTCTAATCAAACCCCTAACAGAAGTCCAATATTACGAAATTGATGAAGATAACTTTGGCATTAATTTCCCCACTGGCATTGCCGCAGAGGAGCTTTACAAAAAACTAAAACAAGCCAATGAAGAAATATCTTAAATTCTTAGCGCGACTACCCGTCCCACTAAGAGCCAAACTACTCCTCACAATTGCGGATATCGTCAATGGTAATCTGAAAAATCTCGATGTAATACCACTAACTGGAAGCGAAAATTACTACCGATGCAGAGTTGGCAAGTTGCGTATAATTTTTGAAAAAACCGATACCGAAACACGAATCCACAACATCGCCTTCCGTGGCACGGCCTACTAGCCGCTACGGCTCTTTAGACTAATCGGGTAAATCAGTCTCTTCTTACCATAACATCCACACGGCTTTTGTAATCGTTCCAATCTCTTTCGGGTTTTACACTCCAGAGGGCTGGCGCCTGTTCCTCGTTTTTTATCAATCCGGCATGGGCTATGTGATGATGATTTTTGCAAAGTGGCACAATATCTTCGTGTGATTTTTTGATGGCAAACCGCTGAGGGTGGTGGATTTCCTGGTAAGGCTTGTTGCAACCTGGAAAAGCACACTTACCATTATGTCTGTCGACTGCTTCACGTTTGGTTTGAGCCGGAATGTAGCGTGTGACTTTTTGTGACTCTCTGGTTTTTTTTGGTCTGACGACTTCTTGCTCAACCCCCTCCAATAACTTATTTAGCACCTTTCCAAGCGGCATTTTTATCTTTGTTTGTTTTTCTAGCTTTTGTTGGAATTTGCGAAGTTTGAGCGCGGTTTTGTGATCAACTTTAAAGGTAATAGTTTCCAATTCCCAACATGTTGGGTTTATTTTTTGGCTTTGTGTAGGCTCCTTCAGATTTTGCACGCACTCTGCTAATGCAGCTCTTGGTAAGGTTTTTACCATCTCGGCTAATTTGTCTTCTTTTACTGTATTTACTAGGGGTGTAATAACTCTAACCTTCGCCCAGCCAAATTGCTCAATTTGGGCCTTAAGTAGTGGTTTATCCTCAACCTTGCTGTATGTACGCAATACCTCTTCAACTGACTTACGCCCCATACCTGCCAACTTGGCTGCAAATTCAAAAATTGAATAAAAACCATGCTTACGATACAGCTGACGTTTTGCCACTTCTGGTAGCAAGGCCGCAAATTTGCGGCTCCACATCCGCGCATTAGAACCGTACTCCTGACACAACCGATATAATTCAGAATCATCCATGTTTGCGAGTCAAAGAATGTCTAAATTGTAGCAAATTCCGACCGTGAGAACAAGCCATTTATGGCTTACATATGCGATTATACCACATGTTTTGTGTGACCGAACATACACCTCGTAAAAAGCATTAAGCGTGGTAGGTATACGCTCACCCAAAACGCCTAAAAACTACTTTTGAACTCAAGTCTCGTAAATTTAAAAATCTCGCACTATATCAAAACCTCACCTCAAAAATCAACAACCACAAATCTCGTCAACTCAAACTTCCCAACATGTTGGGAACTCTCATCTCTTGCTGACCTAGATAACTAATCCCAGCCGTTTTTTTGAGTGTTGTATATTTTTTCCTGGAGCCACCTGTCGGATTCGAACCGACGACCTACTGTTTACAAGACAGTTGCTCTACCAGCTGAGCTAAGGTGGCGTAGCCTCATCAAGGCTTGGACATTGTAGCAAAAGTTTTTAACTCGTCCAGCTTTTTTATTTTATCATGTTTACCAGTTTGGCAAAAGTTTCCGGTAATTCCGTAAAACCAACCTTTGGTTGCCAGACTAAAATGCTGTTATTGAGGCTAAGTTGGCCGCCGACTGCGGCTGTTAAATCAGCTATATTCAACTGACCAACTTTATCACCAACTTGTATGTCTACTTGAAAAATTCTAACTTGGCCGGTAGGAACCAATGCATTATAAAGTCCGTAGATCCAATAGCTTACGGTAAATTCGATATTCTGCAACTTACCGTTAAGAGTCAATGGCTGCTGATCATTTAAAATCCAATCTTTTTGCCAAGCGGTCTGCCAACTTTCCATAATTTGTTGTTTGGCTTGCTCGGTTTTCTGACGACTAGTCACAGTCATTGTATGGTAAGTATAGTAGCCAATAACGACAAAGGCTGTCAGCAACACGCAAACAATTGCAATACTTAAAGCGTTGAGTGGCATAGTTTTAATTTATTTTAACTTAATCGCCGCTTGTGCTGCCGCTAAGCGGGCAACAGGAACTCGATATGGCGAACAACTTACATAGTTCAAACCAATTTTTTGACAAAACTCAATAGATTTGGGATCACCGCCTTGCTCGCCACAAATTCCCACTTCGAGGTCGGGCTTGTTTTCACGACCTAAAGTTACAGCAATATGCATCAACTTACCAACACCATCAACATCAATTGTTTCGGCAGGGTCACGCTCAATAATATTGTGATCAACATAGTAACTAATAAACTTACCGGCATCGTCACGAGAAATACCGAATGTAGTTTGGGTTAAATCGTTTGTACCAAATGAGAAGAAGTCAGCATGTTCGGCAATTTCATTGGCTGTTAAACAAGCACGGGGGATTTCGATCATGGTTCCAACTTTATAAATAAAATTAATTTGGCTGCCATATCCACTAACCACCGACTCAATCATTTGCCGCACATGCTTTAATTCACTAGCTGTAGCAATTAATGGTACTTCAATTTCGACAATGGCTGTTTCGCCGTGTTTAGAGACCTCAATGGCGGCTTCGGTTATTGCGCGTACTTGCATTTCGTAAATTTCGGGATAGGTAATACCCAAACGACAGCCGCGATGACCAAGCATGGGATTAACTTCGTGTAGATTCTCGGTGATTGTTTTTAACTCTTGAAAAGTCATGCCCATACCTTCGGCCAATTCCAAAATTTTAGCGTCGCTATTTGGCAAAAACTCATGCAACGGTGGATCAAGTAGCCGGATAGTCACAGGATGACCAGCCATAACTTTAAACAGACCGGCAAAATCTTCTTTTTGAAACGGCAATAACTCTTCCAAATATGCACGCCGTGTTTTTTCATCTGTAGACACAATCACTTTACGCATAATATCGATTCTGCTTTCATCAAAGAACATGTGCTCGGTACGGCACAAACCAATTCCTTGAGCACCAAATTTGCGGGCCACCTCGGCGTCGTGCGGAGTGTCGGCATTGGCGCGTACATGCATTTCCCTAAAATCATCTGCCCACTCCAAAATGGTTTGCAGGTCGCCGGAAATTTCACTCTCTATTTTTGGTACGTCACCAACTATCACTTCGCCGCTTGTACCGTCAAGTGTTAATATATCGCCTTCACGATAAATCTGGTCATGCGCTTTTATCGTTTTGGCTTTGGCATCAATTTGCAAATCGGCACAGCCGGCTATACAAGTTTTACCCATACCACGTGCTACAACGGCTGCGTGACTAGTCATACCACCGGTAGAAGTTAAAATCCCTTCGGCTACATGCATCCCGTGAATATCCTCGGGCGATGTCTCCCTACGTACTAAAATCACTTTCTCGCCTTGTTCAACTTCGTAAACGGCTTCATCGGCGGTAAAGACAATTTTACCGGTAGCGGCCCCGGGGGAGGCCGGTAAGCCACGGGCAATAACATTCTTTTGGGCTGTCGGATCTAGCTGTGGGTGTAATAGCTGCTCTAAAGCGTGAGGATCGACCTTCATTACAGCTGTTTCTTTGTTAATTAAGCCTTCTTCCACTAACTCAATGGCGATGCGCAGGGCGGCTCTGGCGGTCCGCTTGCCATTACGGGTTTGTAAAATGAACAAGCGACCTTCCTGAATGGTAAATTCAATATCTTGCATGTCGGCATAATGCTTTTCCAACTGATCTTTAATTTGGATTAATGTTGCATAGACTTCCGGCATTACTTGCTCTAACTCGGCAATTGGATTGGGTGTGCGAATCCCGGCAACAACGTCTTCGCCTTGGGCATTGCACAAAAACTCACCAAAAAACTCTCGATCGCCATTAGAAGGGTTCCGTGTAAAGGCAACACCGGTACCGGAAGTTTCGCCCATATTGCCATAAACCATGGCTTGGACATTTACAGCTGTGCCCAACAATCCATGAATATTATTAATCCGACGATATTTAATGGCGCGCTCATTATCCCATGAACCAAACACGGCTAAAATCGCTAAGTCCAACTGTCGCATTGGCTCACTAGGAAAAGCTTGTCCGGTTTCGGCCATTACAATTTGCTTATACATGTCGATTAACTCTTTCAGATCTTCGGCTGTTAACTGAGTGTCTTGCGTATAGCCACGCTTCTTTTTTGCTTCCTCCAAAATGTGCTCAAATTTCTCCATATCCAAACCTAAAACCACATTACTAAACATTTGAATAAAACGCCGATAAGCATCGTAAGCAAAGCGTGGATTTTGGGTTTTAGTCGCCAATCCCTCTACAGATTCATCATTTAAACCGAGATTCAAAATCGTATCCATCATCCCGGGCATCGAAACGGCAGCTCCAGACCTTACAGATACCAATAGTGGATCTGCCGGGTCACCAAATTTTTTTCCCATATCATTTTCCAATTGGCGGATTGCGGTACCGTGCTCTTCCTCAAAACTTTGTGGATAGCTATTGTTTTCTAAAAAATACCGACATGCCTCAGTAGTAATAATGTAACCGGGAGGAACGGGTAGACCTAAATTTGTCATTTCTGCCAAATTAGCCCCTTTACCGCCGAGCAGTTCCTGCATAGATCGAGAGCCCTCAGAAAAGTGATAAATTGCCTTCATAATGATATGATTATGGGATTTTCGCCAGTATGTTACTTGAAATAAACTTGATTAGTCAATTGAAAAGCCCCCTCAATACGAGGAGGCCAATATGCCATTTTAACAATGATTAACTTTACCAAAATTTATACCATCGGCTAGACTCACTGTCTGCCACTTTCATTTTTGTTTCCAAAGAAACTACCTTGTTTTGGAATGCTTCTACTAATTTAAAGAGATTCTCTTTTTCTTGTGCGTGTTGTTTAAGTAACATTTGCAAAGTGTTGTTGAATTCCTTAACAGGTGCGTACTCAACAATAATTTTATGATCACGATCCTTTAGAAGTTGTTGTACTTCTTTAACTTCGGTTTTAGCCTCGATTGGTTGTTCGGCAACTGCGGCTGCAGATGCTTCAAGATTATAAAATTCTACAATTGACTCTTTGCCGACCTCATAATTAAAACCTTGAGGGGTCTTGTATTTACGACAATCGATCTTCTTAGATTTGATTAGTCGTCGAATAGTCTGAGGAGATTTGTCAGTTAAGTCAGCTGCTTCCTTGATGGAGATATATTTGCTAGCCACAAGCAGGAGGGTTAGATTACTATATAAACTTTTATAACTTTTAGTTTGATTAATCAAGGAGGCTTTTCCTATTATCTGTTGCCATATATACTAGGCGTTGTTTTCCTCATCATGAATAGTTGCATTTTTGCCTAATAGCGAATTAGAATGGGTTTGATCTTGGTTGCAGCTTTAAACTTTTGTTTATATGAATATTGATCTTTCTTGGGACCTATTAATTATAGTGGTGTTTGCATTTGTCATTGGCTACAGCTTTATTGTTGGTATTAATCGAACTTTAAAAATTATTATTGGTGTGTACTTGGCAAGCCTAGCCGCTGACAGCATTGGCAATCTGGCTAATCACTATTTACTAAGCGCAAGTGGTTTTAGTCGTGCCTTAAGCTTATTTAATTTGGCAACTACTCAAGAGACCTTAATCTTGTTTAAAATTATGATTTTTTCGATAGCCACTGTTGTTATTGCCACCAAGGGTGCCTTTAATGTAGAAGTGGCTCGCCCGCTAAGAACAGGTCTGGCAACAAGTGTTAATGGTGTTTTTGGCTTTTTAAATGCCGGCTTGGTTGTAAGTATTTTACTAGTTTATGTGTCCGGCTTATCATTTGCGCAAACAGCCTCAGCTAATGCCGGCATTGCTGCAATGTATGCCGACTCCCCCTTAGTTAAGATTATGGTTAATAACCACGACCTATGGTTTAGTGTTCCGGTTATCGCCCTGATTATTTGGAGCATTTTTGCAAATCGTGTTGTGGAAGAAGATGAAATCTAAATTGACTTGCATTTGAGTACGTTATTGATAATATGTGCGGGCTTTTTGCACATTCTTTTACATATGGGTCGGTAGCTCAGTTGGTAGAGCAGTTGGCTTTTAACCAATTGGTCGAGAGTTCGAGTCTCTCCCGACCCACCAAAAATTATGCAAATTATAGAACACGCCGATTTAAATAAATTGTGTACTTTTAAAATTGGTGGTGCAGCCAGATTTTTAGTAAACTGGCAAGAAACATCCGAGATCGCCGAAATTATCAATTTTGCAAAGATACAGGGACTCCCCCTATTTGTTTTTGGCGGTGGCAGCAATTTACTATTCCCTGACACCCCCCTCAATGCCGTAGTCATAAGATGCATGACTAAAGTGATTAATCTAAATAATGGCGATTTGTACTGCGATGCCGGTGTAAGATGGCCACTCATGCAATCATTCTGCAAAAATAATCACCTCTATGGGCTGGAAAACTTTTATGGACTACCTGGCACAATTGGCGGCGCTGTAGCTGGGAATGCCGGCTGCCATGGTCAAGAAATCAAAGACGTACTCACCAAAGTTGACTACTTTGATATAACCGACCGTCAATTTAATACTTATATTTTCGACGAAGCCGATTTTGCTTACCGTCATTCAATCTTCAAAACAAATCCGTATTGGCTAATTACCGGTGCCTACTTCCGTATTAGCGACCAGCCTATTGGTGATCCTACCACATTTGCCGAATTTAGAGCAACCCACCAACCCCAAGGCCTAACAACTGGCTCCTTTTTTAAGAACCCCTACCCTCAACATGCCGGCAAACTACTGGATGAGGCCGGTTTAAAAGGCGTTAGCCGAGGCGGCGTTAGCTTGTCGGAGAAGCACGCCAACTTTGTTATTAACGATGGCACAGGTACCGCCAAGGACGTCATTTCACTAACAGAGTTTGCCAAAGAAACCGTAAAAATAAAATTTGGTATTGAGCTGGAGTCGGAAGTCAAAATAGTTACAGAAGCTGACTTGCTGAAAATTTAGTCGTCACCCTTGCACTTTAAAGAGTTATATGGTATTATTACTTGATAACTTTTATTTAACTTAAGCAAAAATGAAGACAAAAACCCTAAAGCAAGCGCTAATTACCTTTGGAGCTATGCTGGCTGCGTTATTGGTTTTTAACGTAGTATTTATGGTTCCTGCCCTAGCGCAAGGACTTACAGTCGGTAACGATCTACCAACTGCCCTAGCTGGCGCCCCAACTGACATTCGGGCACTGGCACAATTGTTACTTAATTACTTACTTGGATTTCTTGGCTTAATTGCTGTGATCTTCATTATTTATGCAGGTTTCCTATATGTTACTGCAGCTGGTGAGGATGATAATATTGGTAAAGCTAAAAAAATCATCATGTACTCAATCGTTGGTATTATTGTGATTTTGGCTTCTGCCGCAATCGTAAACTTTGCGCTTGGATCAACATCCGGAGCCAGTACAACACCAACAAGTAGTACAACAAGTACGCTCTAAAGTTAGATAAAAATAAAAAACTAATACAGTGTGACCTCTAAGGGTTGCACTGTATTAGTTATGGTGACTGCCTCCTCGTTATTTACAACCACCTTTTCATTGGTAATCTCGTAAATTTGGCTTTTGGAAATTAATCGATCTCTATTTTTGGCAAATGAAAAAAACCGCCAAGGCGACCTTACGGTAATCTGTGTGAGCAATAACTGATCTGTATCGATTTGATAGTCGGTAATTCTACCTAGGTAATGCCCCTCTTTTGTATAAACTTTTTTCTTAATAATGTCGCTTGGGGGGGTGGAGTACTTGATAATCTTCGCATCTTTTGTTAACTCGATTTTGTTCCAATCAATAATATTTGTGACCTCACAGGCTAAACTTCCAAAATATGCCACCTCAATTTTACCGGTAGCATTATCCATGCTAAATGACCTGAGGCGACCTAACTGACGCCCACCTTTGTAAACGGCCTGTCCACGTAATTGTGACTGGTAAAAGCGCATATTTGTATTTTGATGGTCGGGGCAGCAGGATTCGAACCTGCGGCCTCCTGGTCCCAAACCAGGCGCGCTAGCCAACTGCGCCATGCCCCGATAGCTGCCAAACTATAATTTTGAATGACCCCTAAAGTCAAGCAGATATTCCCTGAATAATCCGATCGGTCAATTGATCCATTTCGGCTTGTTGCCCCTCGTCCTGATGATCATAGCCCAACACATGCAATAAGCCATGCGCAAATAAATACTGTAGCTCGTATTCTAAAGGGTGATTTTTTTCATCAGCTTGCTTCATGGCAGTTTCAATTGAAATATAAACCTCGCCAATAAGCTCATGTTCAAATAAATTGCTCGTCTCTTGGTAAGCCCAGCTGAGCACATCTGTTGAGTAGTCGTTTTGAGCATATTTTTTGTTCAACTCTCTAATGGCTGCGTCATCAACAATAGTTAACTCAATTGCCCCCTTAAACCCGAGGATATTTTTGGTACTTTCGGATATTTGATTAAACAAACTCTCATCAACTTGGTGGGCGGTGGTGTTGTTAAAATTAATCATTGGTTTTGGTGAAGGGCTGACATTTCGGACAGTAATGACTGGACCGACCGGCAATCTTAATGCGACAAATTCTTGTCCGGTCACAAGTTTTGCATAATTCATCCTTACGTTTATACACTTTTAGATACTGCTTGAACACCCCAGGATTGCCATTAAGATCTAAGTAATCGGCAGCTGATGTACCGCGCTTTAAGATCGCCTCGCGCATAACCTCTTTAAGATGAGCAAAAATGGCTTGGTGCTGACTAGACAACAAGGTATTTGTGGGTGTGGATGGGTGGACACCGGCACGATGCAAGGCTTCGTCCGCATAGATATTCCCTGCTCCGCAAATAATTGACTGGTCTAAAATTGTACTTTTAATGGGTCGGTTTGAGTAATCAACTTTTGCCAAGTAGTGATCCAAGGCTAATTGTGGCTCGTTTGAATATAATTCCGGGGCTAGCTGTTTGGACTTAAAGTAGGCATCCAAATCTATGACTGCGGTCATGGTGCCAAATCGTCGTGGGTCATAAAAAACTAATTCCACGTTATTAAAAATAAGTTTCAGTCTAAGTTGTAAACTATTTGCTTTGATAATATTGTGCGGGATTTCTTTTGCGTCACTTAGAAGCATTTTGCCTGTCATTCTTAAATGCTGCACTAAATGGATATCGCCAAAATTGTAGACAATATACTTCCCTCTTCTGTCGACATGTCTAAGTTGTCGACCCGTAAAATACTTGGGCTGCAGCGAAGAATGAAACCAAACCTTTGGATCGTTTATGACAATTTTCTCTAGTGTTTGAGATGCGACCAATTCCTGCAAATCGCTAACAACAGTTTGGACTTCCGGTAGTTCTGGCATGCTATAAATAATTACGTTGGAGTTCATATACTACCATACTCACCACTGTTGCAACATTAAACGACGCTTTCTCCCCTTTCATGGGAATATAGACAGTCAAATCAGCGTTTTCTAGCCACAGCGGCGCCACGCCGCTTTTCTCCGCCCCAAAAACAAGAGCAATCTTGTTTTTGGGCTTTAGATTAATATCAACAAGCTTAATGGCAGACGCCGCCAACTCCACAGCGACAACCTCATAATGATTTTGCCGTAAATAGCCTAGAGCATCATCATTTGTACTAAAATAGCGCCAGGACACAAACTCCTCAGCTCTAATTGCAGTTTTAGTAATTTTGGGCTCCGGCGGATAGCCACTTTGCCCAACCAACACGATTTCGCGCACCCCCAGACCATCGGCAGTGCGAAAAATGCTACCAATGTTGTTTAAACTGCGAATATTGTCGGTGACAATAATAATGTCCATTTGTCCTGTCATTGTTGTCATTTTAAAAGACATGTCAAGCGACAGTCGTGTCGCCTAATTTACTTTATCTAGACAACAAAAAACTGCAATGGTAATTTGTCATAGACATATGTCATGACACTTTTGACAGGTGTCACAGACAATATGTAGTCAAATTACCCTACGTCTAGACACCATGGTGACCACTTACAATATAGACCGAAATACCGCTTCTAGACTACTAGATGTATCTGTAAGGACTGTAGACAGGTATTTAAAGAGCAACCGGCTGTCGTCAGCCAAGTCAGATGGAAGAATATGGCTTTCCAAAGAGGAAATACTTGACCTACTAAGAAATAAAGATAGCGGTAGACAGACACAAGGAAACGACACTAGACGTACACATGTCGAACCGGACATTATTGTCGATAATGGTGTCAATTTGTCGAATGAGCATCCACAAAGGCAAACTACGCATGTCGACATGGAAGAGCTGTATCAGGAACTAAGAGAAGAGATAGCGATTAAGGAGAAGCGATTAGCGCAGGCAAGTTACAAGCTTGGACAGCTAGAAGCACAAATTGCCTCAATGGTACCAATGCTGGAATTTGAAAAACAACAAAAATTACTGGCAGCCAGTAACGAAGAATACGAAAAAAAGCTGGCGGAATATTCAAGCTGGCTTGATCAAAAAGAAGAAGAAAAACAGCACCTAAACATGCTTATTAAGCAGCTGGATGAAGATTTGCACATGGAAAAAGTGAATAAATGGGTGTATGCAGTTATTTTGTATGTTTTAGTGATGGGATTTATTTTGATTTGGGTGGCGCTAAAATTCATCTAATTTACTCCCATTCGATGGTCCCGGGGGGTTTGTGTGTTAAGTCGTAGAAAACGCCGGAAATCGGCAGTTTGGCCTCTTTGAGTTGTTCTAGGTAGTCGGTAAGAAAGGCTTTTGGTAAGACAAAAGCATCGGCGGTCATGGCCTCGGTGGAAGCGACGGGGCGGAGGACGATTGATTCTGACTGAGTTCCGTCGAAAGTAACAGGAATTAAAACGACGGGTGCCTGCCAAACGGCTTGATACAAATCGTGTTTCTTGAGAGTGTCGTTAAAAATGGCGTCAGCTTCTTGCAAAACAGCAACACGTTCTGGCGTTAAATAGGTTGGATACACGGCATCAACGTTCTGAGACAGGGGAGTTAAGCTTAAGGTAACGCGATTAATTACGGCGAACTGGTTTGTGAGATCGGTGGCTAATTTTAGCAATTTTTGAGGCTCATACTGCGCAAGATGATCGTAAATTGCTAAAGGATGGCGATATGTACGACTATCGCCTTGAACACCAACGCTTTTAATCGGTAAAATTCGGGTTTGGAGCTGGTACCCCTTGGCCTCAATATAAGCTTGGATTTTGGCGGTTTCGGTGTCGTTATCTGTGGGTAGATCGGCTTTTTCGGCACATAAGACTCTAACGGCCAGGCCGGGGCCGGGGAAAGGGTGGCGGTTAATCAAATCGGCGGGAAGGCCTAGCAGCTTGCCGATTTCGCGAACTTCATCTTTGTATAAGTCGGATAGCGGTTCGATAACTTTGCCTTGGTTAATAAGCTCTTGAATGCGGTCGATACGGTTGTGGTGGGTTTTGATTTTATCAGCGTGCTTGGTGCCGCCGCTTTCGATTGTGTCGGGGTAAATGGTGCCTTGGCCAAGTAGCCATTTTGTGTCGTCTAGACCCATTTCGTCGGCTAGTTTATCCTTGATGTCGACAAAGATTTGGCCAATGATTTTGCGCTTTGTTTCGGGATCGTAGATGCCTTTTAGGGCAGTAAAGTACTCGTTATGGGCGTTGTAGACAGTCAAATTTTTGACGCCGATGCCTTTTAGGGCTGCGGTGACTTGTGTTACTTCGTTTTTGCGCATAAAGCCGGTGTCTACAAGAAGACCATGGACACGATCGGCACCAATTGCTTGGCTTAATAGAGCGAAAGCGACAGTTGAGTCGACACCGCCACTAATTAGGAGGAAGACATTTTTGCCTTCGGTTTGGGTTTTGATTTCGGCAATTTTATGATTTAGGTAGTCGGGAAGCTGCCAGTCGCGGTCACAGTTACAAACCTCTAAAAAGGCATCAATCATTTTGGATCCTTCAAGTGAATGATTTACTTCCGGATGGAACTGAATACCAAAAAGCTTACGGTTAAGATCGCCAATTACGGCATTTTTGCAGTCCAATGTGGAGGCTAATACTTCAAAACTGGGGGCGAGTTCGGTGACGGTGTCGCCGTGGCTCATCCAGACTTGGGTTTGCTGGCGGGGTTCAAAATTGCTTAATAGGCCTTTGTTTTGTACGATTGTAAGATCGGCTTTGCCGTACTCACGGGTTTCGCCTGGCTCAACTTTACCGCCTAGCATGCGGCTCATTAATTGATGGCCATAACAAATCCCTAAAACTGGTATACCTAAGTCAAAAACGGCTTGATCAATTTGGGGGGCATTTGGTTCGTAAACGGAATTGGGCCCGCCGGACAAGATGATACCTTTGTATTTTTCAAGCTGCTCTAGGGGAGTTTCCGGCTCTAAGATCTCAGAATAAACATCTAGCTGTCTAATGGCGCGGGCAAGGAGGTGAGTCACTTGGCTACCATAGTCTAAAATGGCGATTTGCGGATTTGTTAGAGCTGTGTGGGTCATAGAGAAAGGCCTTTCATAGCGTTAAGAGTAATTTCGATAAATTCGTCTAAAGTAATATCCAAATTGGTTTCACAGGTCATAATATGTTGGCGATCGCAACCGGCGGCAAAAGCTTTGTCTTTAAACTTCTTTTTTACTGATTTTACTTCAACGTCATTAATGTCTTTGCTGGGTCTAACCAGGGCAGTGGCAACAATTAATCCACACAGTTCATCAACGGCAAAGAGGGCTTTTTTAAGTGTTGTATCAAGCGGTAAACCGTGTGCCTGATTATGCGAACGGATTGCCTCAACAAAGTCGGGTGTGGCCTTTAGCTCATTAAGAATTTTGTCGAGGATTTCGCCACAATGCTTGGTTTTGTCTATTTCGTCTTGAGTAATTGACCAGTCAACATCGTGTAATAAGCCAACCAATCCCCAAGTTTCGCTTTGATCGGCAAACCCAAAGTGGTCGGCAAGGGCACGCATGGCGGCTTCTACATAGTACAAATGTGGCTGTAAGGCGGTATCAACATACTTTTCGACGGCTTTTACGGCTTGATCGCGGGTAAAATCGAGTTTAATTTCGGGTTCACCAGTTGGTTCGGAAGCGGTGGCACCTTCTGCCTTCTCTGGTTTTAACAAGGGAAATAGCACGACGTCTCTTAAGTTATCCTGCTTAGTTAACAAGGCGACTACCCGTTCAATACCCATACCCCAACCGGACATTGGCGGCATGCCGTGTTCCATGGCGCGGATGTAGGGTTCGTCCATCATCATGGCTTCTTCGTCACCGCCGGCTTTTAGGGAAGCCTGTTCTTCTAGACGTTGGCGTTGATCAATAGGGTCAATAAGCTCTGAATAGGCGTTTACAATCTCCCAACTGTTAACAACTAGTTGAAAACGATCGGTAATGGCGGGGTTTTCGTCGTTACGGCGGGCTAGGGGAGATAATTCGACCGGGTGACTAATCAAAAAGGTTGGTTGAATCATTTTAGGCCGAGAAACCTTTTTATAAAGGGAATCGATGAGATTACCACGGCCTAACTTTTCGTAATTGGCGACGTCGCTTAGGTCGATACCTTTGGCTTTAATGGCTTGGCGAAGTGCATCGGCGGTGGGATGTTCGTCTACGTCAATATCGGCATCTTTTAGGATTAGGCCCTGCAGAGTGGCGCGTGGCCACGGGGTGCTAAAATCGACCTTTTGGAGATTGCCTTCACGATCGGGGATTTCGACTTCTGTTGAGCCGACCAATTTTTCCAGTAAATACTTAAACATTTCTTCGGTAAAGCGCATGTTGTCTTCAAAATTCCAATAGGCGGCATAGTGTTCACACATGGTAAATTCTTGCAGATGGCTTGGATCCATTCCTTCGTTACGGAAAACCGGACCGATTTCGAAAGTGCGCTCAAAGCCGCCGACAATGGCTTCTTTTTGCGGTGTTTCTAAGGCGATACGGAGATAAATATCAATGTCGAGACTGTTGTGATGTGTTAAAAATGGCTTTGCCAAGGCTCCACTGGCTTTATTAACTAAAACTGGGGTTTGAATTTCGATAAAATCACTTTGATGGTAAAAATCACGCAAGGTGCGGATAAATTTTGATCGGAATAAAAAGCGATCAAAAGTTGTGCGGTCGGAAACCAAGTCTAAATAACGTTGGCGGTATTTGGCTTCCTGATCTTTAAGACCGTGCCATTTTTCCGGCAGAGGGCGAATGGTTTTGGATAACAACGTAAAGTCGGTAACCATAATCGTGAGTTCGCCGTGCTTGGTTGTAAACATTTCACCTTTAAGGCCCAGGTAGTCAGCAACGTCAATTTGATTAAGGAATTCAATCTTATTTTCGCCCAAGACATCTTGCATAAAGCAGATTTGAATGCGCCCGGTATGGTCTTGAAGATGCCCAAAATTAAGCTTGCCATGACTACGATAAGCGACTAGTCGCCCGGCCGTTTGCACTTGGTCAGCTGGATCTTGAATAATTGTGTCTGTATCACGTAATTCGGCTTCGCCCATTTTTAAAATTTGAGCGATATTTTGCTTTTTCTCGTATCTTTCGGGATACGGATTTACTTTTTGGCCCCGTAACTCTTTCAGTTTGGTAATACGATCTTGGCTTTCTTGTGAATATTGTAACATGGATTTACCTTTAAGTTTGGCTGGATTATAAGGAGCGATTGCATAAAAATCTAGTTTATCTTTGTGAGGAAGCATAACACTTGTTATGTGTTGGCTTTCTTGGTACAATGTTAAGATTTATTTAATTAATTGCACCACCATGCAAAGTCAATTCTTGCAAAAGCTGATTTCGGTCAAGCTGATAACGTGTTTACTGGTATCTTTAGTTGGAACATTAATAGTTGCGCCTGCAATTACTTTGGCGGCGGCGTGCCCTTCTGCAGATGCGACCATTACAATTAGCACTAATACAACCTGGACAACGAGTGATGCTAGTGGGTTTAACTGTGCTGGACAAAATATTGTGATCACTAATAACGCTACTTTAACTTTGACAGGTAATACCGCAACTGGCGATATACCGTATATTGATGCGGCTAATATTACCATTGATTCCGGTTCTGCGATTTCGGCAAATGGGAATGGGTGTGAACCGCTCAATGCGGACTTTAATGCTAATGGTAAGGCACCGAATGGTGACAATATTTGTATACAAACATCTGGGGGGTCTCCAGTTGGTGGTGGTGAAGGTAATGATGGTGGTTGGGGTGCCGCCGGTGGAGGTGGTTACGGTGGCGCCGGTGGTAACGGGGCGGGTACAGGAACAGGTGGATCGTTTTATGGAGATGCTGATGCACCTGAATTATTTGGTGCTGCCGGTGGTACTTCCGGTACGTTAGGTTTAGGGGGTAACGGTGGTGGTGTTGTAAAATTAAATGTTAATGGCACTTTAACTAACAATGGTGCGATTACGGCAAATGGCGCGAATGGTGTTGTGACTGGTGGTAGCACATTTGGTGAAGACAGTGCCGGTGCTGGCGGATCCGGTGGATCCATCTTCTTATCAATGTTACGCTATGTTTGCGCAACAGGTACGTTGACTACCAGCGGTGGTCAAGGTGAAACTTACACTACCGGTATGACAATTGGCTCAGGATCTGGTGGTGGTGGTCGGGTACGTGCCGGTTATGGAATTAGCGATAGCGGTGCGTGTGCCTTAAGCACGCTACTTGCAAGTACAGTAGCAGCTGGTGGTCCTGCGGGGCCTTTTCCCGGATCGAATGGTAGCCCCGGGTCCGCCGGTACTCTATCCGTAGCCGCATTAAAATTAATTACCTTTACAGCTGCAACCGCAAGCACAACCGAAGGTAACTCAGGAACAACAAATACAAACATAGAAATTACTTTGTCTTCTGCCTCTGTTGGGTCAACTACCGTTGACTACACAGTTACCGGTACAGCTACAGGGAGCGGAACTGATTACACACTTGCGAATGGTACAGCTACAATTACGGATGGGAATACCACAACTAACGTTACTTTATCAGTTGTAGGCGATACGGATGTTGAAGTTGATGAAACAGTAATTATCACTTTATCAAATGCAACTAATGGCAGCATTGTAAATACTGAAGGTAACTATATTCATACACATACAATCAGTAATGATGATGTGGCAAACGTGGCACCTACAGTAGGAAGCGAGACCGTAGACACGGTAGCGGTAGCGAGCCAAACTAGCTCAACGCTATTGCCATTAATTGGCTGGACTTATGCCGATGATGATTTGGATACACAGGCGAGTTATCAAGTGGTTATTGCTCCTAGTGGGGGATTATCAGTATATGACAGTGGGGTTGTTGCGTCTGCTTCAGCTTCACACCAAGTGGTAACTGGTAATTTTACAACTGGAACGGCTTTGGAGCCAAGCACTGTATACGATCTAACCGTAACGGTTAACGATGGTACAACCGATACAGCGGGTACGACCGTACAATTTACAACCAAAGCGGCCGGTGTAACAACTGACACTTCTGGCGGTATTGCTGTTACGGAAGGCTCCACAACTGACACGTTTACAATGGTTTTGGATACAATTCCAACTGGTGACGTGGTTCTAACATTTACGGACGATGGTGCGGTAAGTATGTCACCAACATCTTTAACTTTTACAAGTGCTAACTGGGATACTCCGCAAACTGTAACGGTTACGGCTGTTGACAATGCCGTAGTAGATGGATCAAGAACTAGTACGACTACGGTTGCGGCAACAAGTGCCGATGGTAGCTATAACGGTATTAGTGTTAGCAGTATTTCGGCAAGCGTTACGGACAATGATGTCGCCGCTACAGGTGGCGGCGGTGGCTCAATTTCATATCTATTAAACTTACCACCTCCAACCACTCCGGCTACAATCATGGATTTACCGCCAACAGATGTACCTGCGGATGTGCCTGAGGAACAAACACCTGCGGAACAAACACCAACGGTTGCTCCAACAGCTGACTTAGATCAACATGGCGCTACTGGTGATTTTGCACCAAGTGGAGTTAATGATGTTCCGTCGGGTTTTCGAGCGTTTATCTCACCGGCACCAATTTTACGAGTGCCCGTGTCGGTTGCTGACATAATTATACCCGAACCAATACAGCGAGAAGCAGACACAAAACTATTTGTAAGTTTGATGAACTTTGAACCGCCTGCGGCTGGTACAAAAATTGCTAGTGATAATGGCTTTGAAAATATGATTGGTGCTTTTAGAAAATTTAAATTAGAAAAAGAAAAAACAGGTACAAAAATGTCAATTATGGATATTGGTGATGATGACGGTGACGGTATCCAAAATGGTCTTGAACGACTACTTGGTACGAGTATTGCCGATAGAGACAGTGATGGTGATGGTGTGGACGATGGTACGGAAATTAACTTTTACGGTACAGACCCAATGGTAAAAAATGTAGGGATTATGGATATAATGAATGTTAACTATCCCAAAACATTATCTACCAGTGCGCAATTGCCCGTTGTGGCTCCTTCCGGAAGCAAGGTACGTGTGTATTATGTAACAAAAGATGGTAAAAAAGTCTTTTTAAATACAATAACTACAGGTCCAAATAACGTTGGACTAGTCGACTTGGTAGACTTACCGAATGGTGAAGTCGTCCAATTGCTAACAGAAATCGTCACTCCGGATAATCAATCTCGTGAAATTTTGTCTGATCCATTTAGGGTGAGACTAAGCCGCCTAACTGCGGAAACAGCCATTGTATATATTGATGGCAACCGCGTGCGTGACTTTAGCAAAACTTATATTATTAAGAACAGTCATGCGGTAATTGAAGGGCGAATTCCAACTTTTGCAGCTAGATGGAACATTGCCAGTTTAGTGTTTGGTTCAGTTATTTTGACAGACTCTAAGGCGGGGGCAGTTTCGACAGCTATTCCTGTAGAGATCTTAAAAGATCCAAGCGTGCATAAAGCAACGTTGTTAGCTTACGATCCAGAAACTAGTGAGTATAGTGATCCGGTTAGTATCTCGTTTGTTTATAAGCCAAATCGATTGTTTCCGAATTTAGCAAAAGGACAATTAAATATTTTTGATCCTGCCGTTACTTTCTTAATTTTGCTAGTACTTGCCGCTTTGGCTGCTTCGGCTGCCGGTGTGCTTAAGTATCAACATCGCAAAGAACATACTGAGTTACAAACTAAAAGTCGTAGTTAGCCATGCGCGGGTTGGGAACGGATGCCGATTCACTAGGTGGTGGCGCCATTTCTAACCCGCGATGTTGGTGGTCGATATCGTAAAAACGAAGCTTCTCTTTGTGGAACATAAGCTCTACCGAACCAATTGGACCGTTACGATGCTTGTTGATAATAACTTCGGTAATACCTTGGCGCTCGGAATCTTCTTCATAGTAGTCCTCACGATATAGCATCATGACGACATCGGCATCTTGCTCGATTGAACCAGACTCACGGAGATCAGATAGTTGCGGGTGTTTGTTGATACGGCTTTCGACCGCACGGGAAAGTTGTGATAAGGCGATAACAGGGATGTGAAGCTCACGAGCTAGCGCTTTTAAGGAACGCGAAATTTCCGAAATTTCTTGTACACGGTTGGCAATCATTGTGCCACCGGAATTGGCGTGCATTAGTTGCAGGTAATCAATAAAGAGACAGTCGAGCCCATGCTCCATTTGTAGGCGACGTGCTTTTGCTCTGAGTTCTACAATTGAACTACCGAGTGAGTCATCAATAAAAATCTTGTAGGAATTAAGTTGATCCATAACAGGCCCGATGCGCGCAAAATCACTGTCATTAAGTTTACCGGTTTTAATTTTCCATGAATCGACTTCAAGTAAAGAACAGAACATACGTTCGACCAATTGCTCTTTGGACATTTCTAAGGAGATAATGCCGACACTGCGACCATTTTGAGCGACATTTTGAGCGATATTGAGAGCGAAAGCGGTTTTACCCATAGAAGGACGGGCGGCAAGGATAACCAAATCGGAAGGCTGCATACCTGTTAACAGGTTGTCTAAGGCTTTAAAGCCAGTTTGGAGACCTTGGTATTTTTCGCGCTGTTCTGGATCGTGCAGTTCGGCAATTTTTTCGTAAGTGTTGGCAAGGATGTCTTTAATATGGACAAACTTGTCTTTAATAAAGTTTCCGGAAACGTGGAATAGGGTTTGTTCGGCTTTTTCGAGGAGGTTGTTGATTTCCTGATCTTCTTCGTAACCAAAACCTGTAATTTGTTGGCCGGCACCAATTAAGCGGCGTAATGTGGCCTTATGAACAACAATGCTGGCGTACTGAAAAATATGGCTGGCCGTTGGCACTTCACCCGGTAGTTGTGCCAGATAGGTACTGCCGCCAATTTGCTGTAGTAAACCATTGTCTTCGAGATGAGTAGTCAACGTTAATACGTCTAGGGGAGTGTGTTTATTAAACAAATCCATCATGGCACGGTAAATGGTGCCGTTGCCATCGTGGTAAAAATCTTCGGGCTTGAGAATGTCGACAATTTTGATAATCGCTTCTTTGTCTAACATTAATGAACCTAACACACTGCGTTCCGCCTCTAGGCTATGTGGTGGAATGTGAGTTGGTTTATTATTATTCATAAAAACATAAAAAATTTTTGCCGAGGCTTCCTATTTTTGCATATTATGATGAAAAATCTAGGAAGAATTATGCGAATCAAACTATTCAACTTGCCAGACGCCAAAGATCCTTACGCTTTAGGTAAATTAGGCGAGCGGCTAGTGGCACTACTCCTTACAAAACAAGGGTTTTTGCTTTTGGGTAGCAATTTTAGAGGCGTTGGTTACGAAGTGGATTTGATTACTCAAAAGGATAAGCTGATTGTTGTTTTTGAAATTAAAACGACGCTTTCGGGGAACATGGACTACTTATATGAATCAATTCGACCCGCACAAGTTAGACGACTAACCAAGGGCGCTCAGATTTTTTGCCAACAACATCAAATTAATTATCCAATTAGTATTTACGCTGGTCTTGTTGATTTATCGGGAAATGAGCCGAAGATTGAAATTTTAGAGATTTTGTGAGAGATTCTTAATGCTTAATCATTATTACATGGATTTTAATAAAATGCGGCCGGGGCTTGTTTTGCTACTAACTGGTGTTTTGGCTGTGGGAATCAGCTATTGGGGACTTGCGTATAATCAAGGGAGTTTGCAGATAACAAGTCCCGTGCTGCCTGTTACAATTAGTGGGATGTACGATATGCCGGTTGAGTGTGATCAAACTCTTTGCACTTACAAGGTTAAGCCGCGTGTATATAACTTAAATTTATCTGCAAATGGATACACGTCCACCACGGCAGCAGCCAGTGTAAAAAGAGGAAAAACAACCAAAACTACCTACGAGCCACTACCAGTGCCTAAATTCACAAAAGACCAGACCGAAAGCACCTATGACGACTTAATCTACGTAACGACAACGGGTCAAGAAACAACATTATGGCAACGTGATTTAATTAGTGATCAACAAATTACAACTTTGGCAGATGCTGAAATTACGCAAATTTATGCGGAAACGGCTAACCCCATTGTTTTAATTAAAACGGATGGTGGGACTTTGATTGAAATAAATTTATTATCGGCACGTAAAAAAGAAGTCAAACTGCCGTTTGCTAAAGATCATTTTAAATTATTGGGCAAAAAATGGATGACATGGAACGAGGATACCCAATTTTACTATGCACCATTTGGTTATACGTTGGATAACCGCTTAAGTTTACCAATTAAATCGTCTGACCATATTGTTTCTAAAAATGACCAAATGGCTTACTTTATTAGTCAAATACCGCTAGCGGAAGCTAACACCGAGGCAAATAATGCGCTTGTTGAACTTTTTAATATTACGAGTGATTCAGCCGAGATTGATGCTTCCAAAGTGGACGATGACCAACCTTATTTGCTTTATCAAATTGATTTATTAGCTGATAAAATCACATATTTGGACAAGTTAGAGTGGACAGGCAAAGATGAGCTCACCTTAATAAAATCGTATACACGCAGCGACTTGGCGCCGGTGATTCTTGTTAAGGTTAATAAGGATATATATAAATTTGAAGAATAATTTATCTTTTCTTAAAGTGGGTAGGTTAAGGTAATTATCCTTAACCTTGCTTATTGTGTCAGTTTGTTTACATAGTGCGGCGCTGCTGGGACTAGACTGTACGAAAGTTTCGGTGGAGGTGGATGTTTTCCGCGGTTTGTCGGAGTTTACAATTGTGGGGCTGGGCGGCACGGCAATTCAAGAAGCCAAAAAACGGGTTTACAGTGCCATTAAAAATGCGGCTTTTACTTATCCACCAACTCGTAAAATTGTAAATTTAAGTCCGGCCCATGTACGTAAACAAGGGACTATTTACGATGTGCCAATTGCAGTCGGTTTATTGGCGGCAACTAAGCAGGTTAGTACAGCGTTGTTTGCCGACTCTTTCTTTTTTGGGGAGTTGTCGTTGTCCGGTCAAATTAAGCCGGTTTTGGGGGCGGCGGTATTGGTAAATTTTGCCAAGCAGTGTGGCTATAAATATATATTTGTACCTAAGGATAATTTAGAGGAGCTGGATTTAATTGAGAATGTCAAATTAATCGCTGTAGAAAATTTGCCGCAGCTGGTTGCCTACCTCAATCAAAAGTGCAAACCGGTGTATTATATTCCGCAATTGAGGGAGAAGGGGAGTACCCGGGTTTTTGCGCACAGGCTAGAGCTAATTAATGGGCATGAACAGGCTAAACGGGCCTTAAAGTTGGTGGCGGCGGGTGGTCATAATATTTTATTAAATGGGCCGCCGGGTAGTGGTAAGACGATGCTAGCTAAGTGTTTACCGAGTTTATTGCCGGCATTAACTACTCAAGAGCAACTGGAATTAACCAAAATTCATTCTGTAGCTGGTATTTTTACCAATACAATTAGTAGGCCGATTCAGACTGTGCATCATAGTTGTACAATCAAAAACTTGTTAGGAACCAACTTGCAACCGGGGGAAATTACGTTGGCGCATTTGGGGATTTTGTTTTTGGATGAACTCCTAGAATTCCCCAAACATAATTTAGAAAGTTTACGGCAGCCGCTGGAGGACCACCAAATCACATTATTTTGGCATGGCATGAAGGTTGTGTATCCAGCGCACTTTATTTTGTTGGCGGCAACTAATCCTTGCCCGTGTGGGTATAGTACCGATCCCGGTAAGGAATGTAAGTGCTCACCTTATCAAATTAGACAGTACCAAAGCCGATTGTCGGGACCGTTATTAGATCGTATTGATTTGCAGGTAGAAATGCCGCGGCTAAAGGCGGAAGAATTGGATTTTAAGAGCACGGGAGAGACATCGCTGCAGGTGCGGAAGGAGGTTGATTTAATTAGAAGGCTGCAGCAGACGCGTTATCAACATACTGATGTAAATTTAAATTCGGAATTGCGGCGAGATCACATTGCACAATTTTGTGCCCTAACAAGAACTGCTAAAAACACCCTAAATTTGGCCACGGATAAATTGGCGTTGTCGGGTCGGGCGCACTTTAAAATCATTAAAATTGCACGGACGATTGCCGATTTTGAAGACAGCGCTGTGCTTAGGGAGGCACATGTTTTGGAGGCGCTGCAGTTTAGGCTGGGGATGTAAACACGTTACACGCACACACTGAATTTAGCCTGTCAAAATCACCTAATCCATGCTACAATTACCAGATAGAATCTA
>Ga0210044_10002853_pt1 | contig 25177 bp, 22 predicted proteins | sample CryGey13umfilter_2_FD_183959 | JGI IMG/M metagenome (GOLD analysis project Ga0210044, IMG submission 183959) | Groundwater microbial communities from aquifer in Utah, USA - Crystal Geyser 4/9/14 3 um filter (SPAdes) (version 2) | ecosystem: Environmental > Aquatic > Deep subsurface >... | reverse complement strand
GCCAAGGGTGTTTGGGCATATCTTAAAGATTTTCACACTGGTAGCGGCGCCTATACTGCCCGTCGGAAACACATTACCTCGCAGTTCCAGCCACTCCTAGATTTTGTGTCCCAGGCTGACGTGCCATCCGATGCTGATGTCACAGCTTCACTTGCGCGATACGATGCCGATGGTGTGTCAGCCGTTTGGCAAAAGGCTTTGAACCGTCGAAAAGCGGACCCCGAGGGGGCAATTACAGCTGCCAGAACCTTGATGGAAGCTGTGTGCAAGCATATCCTTGAGGACGCCGGTAAACTGCCAACTGAACAACTGGATTTGCCGAAACTATACAGTGCGGCTGGTAAAATAATGAATCTTGCCCCCTCTCAACACACTGAAGATGCATTTAAGCGCATTCTGGGCGGATGCCAAAACGTAATTGAAAACTTAGGGAGCTTGCGGAACAAGATAAGTGATGCGCATGGCGGTGGGCGACAAAAGGTAAAGCCCTCAGAGCGACACGCCGCGCTGGCCGTCAATCTTGCAGGTTCGATGGCTATGTTTCTCGTAGAGACGTGGACCGTTCAACAAGCAAAGCTCAAAGCCAACGAGGCGAAAAAAGGGGTGAAGCAAGACCCAATCACTTACAAAGGTGTCCACCTTTCAAGCCGCAGCGACCTCGCATTTGAAATTGTCGGCATGAAGCGGATAGTTGATGCGCTGACGCCCGATATGTCGCGGCGACTTGAGGCAATTTGGTGCGACTCAAAGGCGTGCGCCGTCTATAGCGTGACCGTCCGAGACGGGTTGTGGGTGCCAGAATTGCAATGGGCTATCGCTGACGCTGGGCGTCAAGAGGGCGGGTACAATGGTGTATTCTTTGATGGCGATGCACCGGCTGGCGTGGACTTAGACCCATACTGGCCGGAGGACGATCCGGAAATCGACTAAGCGCAAGTAGGAAAACATCGCGCTTAAGTGATCGGCAGAAACCGGCGCATCGCCACAATCGCGCCGGACCCAACCATCCCGCTCCAACCGCCACGCCCCGGATGGCGCCCCCGCGCCGCCCGGATGCGCCCCTTCTCACGCCGCCAGCGCCCCCGGCCCCGGCACGGCGCCGGGGGGGCACTTGCCGAGGATGATCATGCCGAGGACCTCGTCCTTGGTCATGTCCTCGACCCGGCCCGAGCCGACCAGCTGGCCGTTCTTCATCACGCTGACGCGGTCGGCGAGGTCGAACACGTCGTGGATGTCGTGGGAGATCAGGAAGATGCCGATGCCCTCCTGCTTGAGCTGCTTGGTCAGCTCGCCCACCTGCGCCGTCTCCTGCGGCCCCAGCGCCGCCGTCGGCTCGTCCATGATCAGGATGCGGGCGTTGAAGTGGATCGCGCGGGCGATGGCGACCGACTGGCGCTGACCGCCCGACAGCGCCTTCACCGGCTCCTTGAACCGCTGGAAGTTGGGGTTGAGCCGCCCCATCACCTCGCGGCAGGCGGCCTCCATCGAGGCGTCGTCGAGCGTGCCCCAGCGGGTGACCAGCTCACGCCCCAGAAACAGGTTGGCGGCGGCGTCCACGTTGTCGGCCAGCGCCAGCGACTGATAGATCGTCTCGATGCCGTATTTCTTGGCGTCGCGCGGGTTGTTGATCTCCGCCGCCTCGCCATTGACGAAGATCGCACCCGAATCGCGCGGATAGGCGCCCGACAGGATCTTGATCAGCGTCGATTTGCCGGCGCCGTTGTGGCCCAGCAGGGCCACCACCTCGCCCGGATAGAGATCGACGCTCACATCGTCCACGGCCTTGATGCCGCCAAACGCGATGGAGACGTCGCGCATCTCCACCAGCGGGGTTCCCTTCCGGCTCATAGCGTCTTCCCCCGATACATCGTGTCCACCCAGACCGCGAGCACCAGCACCAGGCCGACGACGATGTTCTGCAACGGCGTGTCCAGCCCCATCAGCACCATGCCCGACTGCAGCGACTGCATCACCAGCGCGCCGAGCATGGCGCCGTAGATGGTGCCCGCGCCGCCCGCCAGCGAGGTGCCGCCGATCACCGCCGCCGCGATCACATAAAGCTCGTCCAGCGTGCCTTGCGCGTTGGTGGCGGCGTTCAGCCGCGCGGTCGAGATCGCGGCGCCGATCGAGACCAGCGCCCCCATCAGCATGAAGATCTTCATCTTCACCCAGCGCACGTCCACGCCCGCCAGCTCGGCCGCCTCGGGGTTGCCGCCGATGGCGAACACGTAACGGCCAAAGCGGGTGCGGGTGGTGAGAAACGTCATCGCCAGCCCCACCGCCAGCGCCACCAGCACCGGAATCGCGAGGCCGTGGGCGATCAGCAGCCCGCCTTCGGGCACGGGGATGTTGTTGGCTTCGGCGTAGCGCGCCGCGACGCGCGAGGGCCAGGGATAGGAATTGGCCACCGCCACCGCCGCCAGCGTCAGGCCGCAACCAAGGCTCCCCAGCACGCCCTCGGCCCACAAGGGGCGCAGCGGAAAGTTGAAGCGCCGACGCCGGGCGCGGCCCGAGACCAGCCCCGCGACGATCGCCGCGCAGACCACCAGCGCGATCGCCCAGCTCGCCGTGGCGCCGATGGCGCCCTCGGTGCCGCCGCCGATCAGGCCGAAGGTTCCATCCATCGGCGCGACGGTGCGCCCCGAGGTCACCCACCACGCGCCGCCGCGCCACGCCAGCAGCCCGCCCAGCGTCACGATGAAGGCCGGCACGCCGAGATAGGCGATGATATAGCCGTGCACGCCGCCGATCAGCACGCCGACGGCGGCGCCGAACAGCAGCGTGACGATCCACGTCAGCGGATGGTCATAGCCCCAGATCGAGGGCAGCCAGTCCGCCTGCATCACCCCCATCATCATGCCGATGAAGCCGAGCATCGAGCCGACCGACAGATCGATGTTGCGGGTGACGATGATCAGCACCATGCCGGTGGACATGACCGCGATAGACGAGGTCTGCACCGACAGGTTCCACAGGTTGCGCGCGGTCAGGAACGTGCCGCCCGAGGCGACGTGGAACCCGATCCAGATGATCGCCAGCGCGCCGACCATCCCCAGCATCCGGGTGTCGATCTCGGTGGCCTTGAGAAAGCGCGCGACCGGGCCAAGCTGCACGGAAGCGGCGCCCCTCGGCGGGGCGGCTGCTGTCTGGTCCGCCATCGCGGCGTTCTCCCCAACGTGTTGTGGGCCGGGGGTCTTGCGCCCCCGATCCCCGCCTTGTGGTGGCCTGACGTCAGATCAGGCCTGGTCCCGGCGTCAGTTGCAGACCGACACGGCGCCGTTGGGCACGCCCTGGCACACGACGGCCTTGCTCACCCAACCGGCCTCGATCACGTCGAACAGGTTGGCGCGCGTCACCGGCACCGGCGGCAGAAAGAACGCGTTCATCTTCACGCCCTTCGGCCCGCCGTCGAAGGTGACGACGCCGGGGATGTCGGCCATCTTGGCGCCTTCCGCCATCATCGCGGCGATCTCGGCGGCCTTGGCGCCCAGCACGCGGGCGTCCTTCCAGACGCTGACGGTCTGGGTGCCCAGCGCGACGCGGTTCAGCGCGGCGTGGTCGCCGTCCTGCCCCGAGACCGGCACTTCGCCCGCCAGCCCCTGCGCCGTCAGCGCCGCGACCACGCCGCCTGCGGTGCCGTCGTTGGAGGCGACCACCGCATCGACCTTGTTGTCGTTGGCGGTCAGGATCTGCTCCATGTTCTTCTGCGCGTTGGCGGGCAGCCAGGCGTCGGTATAGGCCTCGCCCACGTTCTTGATCGCGCCGCTGTCGAGCGCGGCCTGAAGCACCTCGATCTGGCCGGAGAACAGGAAGTCGGCGTTCGGGTCGGCCGAGGAGCCCTTGATGAACACGTAGTTGCCGGTCGGCTGCGCCTCGAACACCGCGCGGGCCTGCATCCGGCCGACTTCCTTGTTGTCGAAGGTGATGTAGAAGGCGTGCGGATCCTCGATCAGCCGGTCATAGCCGACCACGGGAATGCCCTCGTCGGCGGCCTTCTTGACCGCCGGTCCGATGGCGTCGCTGTCCTGCGCCAGGATGATCAGCGCGTCGGCGCCCTGCGAGATCAGGCTCTCGACATCGGTCAGCTGCTTGGCCGCCGAGGACTGCGCGTCGGCGGAGATGTAGCTGTGCCCCATCTCGGTCAGCTTGGCGACGATGGCGGCCTCGTCGGTCTTCCAGCGCTCTTCCTGAAAATTCGACCACGACACGCCGACCACCAGCGCCGACGCCTGACCGGCGAACAAGGCGATCGCCGACGCGCCCGCGAGCGCGCTCAGAAATTTTTTCATCGCTTCCTCCCCATGGCCGCCTGCGGGCGACCGGATGCCCCATGACCGCCGACAGGCGGCCGGATCAAGGTTGTCGCCGCGACTCACGCGGCGGCGGGTTCTTTTTTTCGAACCTCGAAGAAAATGAGTGACTCAAGCGCGCGGCGGCGTCAACATGTTTCTCCAAAGACGCGCGTCGGCGCGCAAGGATCGGTCGGAAACGTTCGGATGGCGGGAAAATCCCGGATAGACGCGGTGCGCGCGCGCAACCGCGCGGCGCTGCTGGCGGCGCTGCGGCGCGGCGGCGCGCGGTCGCGCACCGCGCTGGCGGCGGATACCGGCCTCAGCGGCGCCACCGTCTCCGCCATCGGCGCGCAGATGCTGGCCGAAGGGCTGATCGCGCCGGCCGAGATCGTCGCCGATCCCGCCGAGGCCGCCGCCGCCGCCGAATCACCCGCGCGCGGCAGGCCGCAGGCGCCGCTGGGGCTGAACCCCGCGCGCGCCTCGGTGGTGGCGGCGGTGATCTCGGCGCGCGCCGTCACCGTGGCGCTGGCCGATTACGCCGGGCGCCTGGTGGCGCGCGCCGAAGGCCCGCCGCTGCCGCGCGACGCCTGCGCCGCCGCGCTGACGGCGGCGCTGATCGCGCGCATCGACGCGCTGCGGCTGCATGCCGCCACCATTGGTTCTGGCGATCCGCCGCTGCGCGCGCTCACGGTTGCGGTGCAGGGCGTCACCGACGCCGAGGCGCGCCGCGTCCTGTGGTCGCCGGTGCTCGACGCGCAGGGCGTGGACTTCGCCGCGCCGCTGGGCGCGCGCTACGGCGCCCCTGTCGCGGTGGTGAACGACTGCGCCATGAGCGCGACGGCGCTGGCGCGGCGCCAGCCCGCGCTCGGCCCCGATTTCGCGGTGATCCTGGTCGGCCCCGGCGTCGGCATGGGTCTGGTGCTCGGCGGCGCGCTGGTGGAGGGGCGGCGCTCCTCCGCCATGGAGTTCGGCCACATGACGCACCAGCCCGGCGGCGCGCCCTGCGCCTGCGGGCGGCTCGGCTGCGTCGAGGCCTACGCCGCCGACTACGCCATCCTGCGCGCGGCGGGGCGCCAAGCCTGCGGCGACGCCGACGCGCTGGCCGCCGAGGCGCGGGCGGGCGACGGCGCGGCGCGCGCGGCGTTCTCAGTGGCGGGCGCGGCGCTGGGCTATGGGCTGGGGCGGCTGTTCGCGCTGGTCGGGCCGGTCAAGGTGGCGCTGATCGGCCCCGGCGCCCGCGCGGCGGACCTGATCGAGCCCGCGATGCGCGCCGCGCTGGAGGCGGCGCTGGCCCCGGCGCTGTCGGCGCCGCTGTCGCTGACGCTGGCGCCCGACGAGACCGCGCTGGCGCTGGAGGGCGCGGCGCTGCACGCCTTGCAGGGGCTGGACGCGGGATATAGCGCAGGCGCACCGGCGCCGAAAGCGGCGGCGGGCAAGCCCGGGGCGCGCAAGGCGACGATGCAGGGAGCGGCAAAGTGATGAAACGCATGGCGCTGGCGGCGCTGCTGGCCTTCCCGGCGCTGGCCCAGGCGCCGAACGTCGCGCCATGGGAGGAAGGCGCGGTCGGCGCGCCCTGGACCTGGGCCGACGCGCAGGCCGCAGGGTCGGGCGCAGGGTCAGCCGCAGGGTCGGGCGCGCTGATCGCGCGGGGGCGGGCGCTGTTTGTCGCCCGCTTCACCGACGCCGAGGGCGCAGGGCGGCCGATGGCCACGCAGGCCGACATCCCCACCCCGCGCCGCCGCCCCGCCGCGCAGGCGCATCAGCGGCTGTCCGGCCCCGACGCCACTTCCTGCGCCGACTGCCACCACCAGCCGGTGATCGGCGGCGCGGGCGGCTTCGCCACCAACGCCTTCACCGCCGAGGGCGCGCGCAACGCCGAGTTCGACATCCTCGACCCGCAGTTCTCCAGCGAGCGCGGCACGACGCACCTGTTCGGCGCCGGGCTGATCGAGCTTCTGGCGCGCGAGATGACCCGCGATCTGCGCGGCCTGCGCGCGCAGGCGGCGGCTGAGGCGCGCGCGACCGGCGCGCCAGTGACCGTGGCGCTTGAGACCAAGGGCGTGCGCTTCGGCGCGCTGACCGCGCTGCCCGATGGCGCGCTCGATACAGGCAAGGTGGAAGGGATCGACCCCGACCTCACCCTGCGCCCGTTCGGTCAGAAGGGCGTGGTCGGCACGCTGCGCCGCTTCACCGTCACCGCGCTCAACGCCCATCACGGGATGCAGGCGGCGGAGCGTTTTGGCGCGCGCTGGACGGGAAGCGCGGATTTCGACGCCGACGGCGTGGCGGATGAGCTGGACGCGGGCGACATCTCCGCCCTTGTGGCGTTTCAGGCCAGCCTGCCGCCGCCGGTCCCTTCGGCGCCCGACGATCCGCAATGGGCGGCGCTGGCGGCTGACGGCGCGCAGGCGTTCGACGCGCTGGGCTGCGCCGCCTGCCACATCCCCGCGCTGCCGCTCGACAGCCTGACGTTCACCGACCCCAGCCCGTTCGAGGGCGCCGGAACCCTGCGCGAAGCCGACGTGGCCGCGCCGATCGCGCTGGATCTGGCGACGCAGGACTGGGCCGCGCGCCTGCCCCGAGACGCCGAAGGCCGCGCGCTGGTCCCGCTCTACGGCGATCTGAAGCGTCACGCGATGGTCGATGCGCAGGTGGCGGGGTTCGGCGGCGAACTGCTGAGCCAGGGCTTTGTCGAGCGCGACGTGTTCCTGACCGCCGAATTGTGGGGCGCGGGCGACACCGCGCCCTATGGCCATCGCGGCGACATGACCACGCTGGACGCCGCGATCCGCGCCCATGGCGGGGCGGGGCGGGCGGCGCGCGACGCCTATGTCGATGCGGAAGCGCCGACCCGCGCGGCGGTGATCGCGTTCCTCAAGGCGCTGAGGGCGCCGCAATGACGCGACGGCGCGCCTGTTCGCCGCGCCGGGACCGCGCCCCGCAGGCGCGGCGCATGATCCCCGCGCGCGCCGCCGCGCCTGCGGCCGCAATGGCGCCCACCCCCCTCGCCGCGCCGCCCCCGCGACGGGGTCTCCCGCCAGAAGCGCGCCGCATGACCCGCCCGCACCCCGCCGCGCCGCAGCGCCCGGCCCCCTCCCCTCGCCGCCCCGGCCTCCGCGCCGGGGCCTCTCTGCGCAGGCGGGACGCATGAACCGCCTGCACACCGCCGCCGCGCCGCGTCGCCTGTGGCGCACGCTGCGCGCCGCCTGCGCGGCCCTCGCGCTCGCCGCGCCCGCGCACGCCGCGCCTCCCGCGCCGCCCGCCCCGCGCTTCGCCGAGCAGGCCGCGCAGGCGGGAATCGTCCACCGCTACGACGGGCCGTGGGAGCATTTCGTCGGCGGCGGCGCGGCGGCGTTCGACTGCGACGGCGACCGCCGCCCCGATCTGTTCCTCGCGGGCGGGAGCAACCCGGCGCAGCTGTTCGTCAACCGCTCGGCGCCGGGGGCCGCGCTGGCGTTCGAGCGCCGCGCGCTCGACATTCCTGAACGGCTGCTCAAGGGCGTGATCGGCGCCTATCCGCTCGACATCGACGACGACGGTCATGCCGACCTCGCAGTGCTGCGCGTCGGCGAGAACCTTGTCCTGAAGGGCGGGCCGGACTGCGCCTTCACGCTGGCCAACCGCGCCTTCGGGGTGGACGGCGGCGCCGACTGGACCACCGCCTTCGCCGCCGCCTGGGAGGAGGGCGCCGCGCACCCCACGCTGGCCTTCGGCGGCTATGTGGACCGGAGCGCGCCCGGCGCGCCGTGGCGCACCTGCCATGACAACTGGCTGTTTCGCCCCAAAGCCGACGCCGCCGGAGGGCCGCTCTACGACGCGCCGCAGGCGCTGTCGCCGGGCTATTGCGCGCTGTCGATGCTGTTCACCGACTGGGCGGGCGACGGGCGGCTGAGCCTTCGCGTCTCCAACGACCGCCAGTATCACATCGACGGGCAGGAGCAGTTGTGGCGCATCGAGCCGGGCCGCCCCGCCCGCCCCTACACCGCCGCCGACGGCTGGCGGCGGATGTCGATCTGGGGCATGGGCGTCGCCGAGGCCGATCTGGACGGCGACGGCGCGCCGGAATACGCGCTGACCTCGATGGGCGACGTCAAGCTGCAGACGCTCGACCGCGCGGAAAGCGACGGCCCCACCTATCGCGACATCGCGCTGGAGCGCGGCGCCACCGCGCACCGTCCCCACGCGGGCGGCGACATCCGCCCCTCGACCAGCTGGCACGCCGCCTTCGCCGACTTCGACAACGACAGCCTGCTCGACCTCTACATCGCCAAGGGCAACGTCGAGGAGATGCCCGATTTCGCCGCCTTCGACCCCGACAGCCTGTTGCTGGGCGGCTGGGAGGGCGTGTTCCGCGAGGCGGGCGAGGCGGCGGGGCTGGCGCTGCCCACGCGCGGGCGCGGCGGCGCGGTGGCGGATTTCAACAGCGACGGGATGCTCGACCTGCTGGTGATCAACCGGGACGCGCCCGCCAGCCTGTTTCGCAACCTGGGCTGGCAACGCGAGGCGGACTTCGGCCCGATGGGAAACTGGCTGGCGCTGGCGCTGCGCCAGCCGCCGCCGAACCGCGACGCGGTGGGCGCGAAGGTTCAAGTGCGCGTCGGCGACCGGGTGCTGACCCGCACGGTGCAGATCGGCGGCGGCCACGCCTCCGGGGGCTTGGGCTGGGTGCATGTCGGCCTGGGCACCGCGCCGCGCGCGGAGGTGCGGGTGCGCTGGCCGGATGGGGCCTGGAGCCACCCGGTGCGCGTGCTCGCCAACCAGTTCGCGGTGATCGGGCGCGGCGCGGCGGAGGCGCGCACCTGGCTGCCGCCGCAATGACCCCCCCTGCGACCGCGCTTCCCGTCGAGGCGGCGCTGCCCGAGTTGCTGCGCGCCCTGCGCGACGGCCGCAACGCGGTGCTGCAGGCCCCGCCCGGCGCGGGCAAGACCACGCGGGTTCCGCTCGCGCTGCTGGGCGCGCCTTGGGCGAATGGCCGCATCGTGATGCTGGAGCCGCGCCGTCTGGCCGCGCGCGGCGCGGCGGCGCGGATGGCCGGGACGCTGGGCGAGGCGGTGGGCGCACGGGTGGGCTTTCGCATCCGGGGCGAGAGCGTCACCTCCCGCGCCACGCGGATCGAGGTGGTGACCGAGGGGATTCTCACCCGGATGCTGCAGGCCGACCCCGCGCTTGAGGGCGTGGCGGCGGTGATCTTCGACGAGATCCACGAGCGCTCGATCAACGCCGATCTGGGCCTTGCGCTGTGCCTTGAGTCGCAGGAGGCGCTGCGCCCCGACCTGCGGCTGCTGGCGATGTCGGCGACGCTCGACGCGGGGCCGGTGGCGGCGCTGATGGGCGCGCCGGTGCTGACCGCCGAGGGCCGCGCCTGGCCGGTCGAGACCCGCTGGGCCGAGGCGGCGCTGGCGGCGCGGCGGCTGGAGGACGCCATGGCCGAGGCGATCCTGAGCGCGCTGGCGGACGCGCCGGGCGACGCGCTGGCCTTCCTGCCTGGCGCGGGCGAGATCGGGCGCACGGCGGCGCGGCTGGCGGGGCGCCTGCCGTCGGATGTGGATGTGCATGAAATCTATGGCGATCTGCCCTTCGCCCGCCAGCAGGCCGCGCTGGCGCCCGCGCCGCCGGGTCGCCGCAAGGTGGTGCTGGCCACCGCCATCGCCGAGACCTCGCTGACCGTGGAGGGGGTGCGCATCGTCATCGACGGCGGGCGCGCGCGGCGGGCGCGGTTCGACCCCGGTTCCGGCATGACGCGGCTGGTGACGGAGCGCGCGTCGCGCGCCGAGGCCGATCAGCGCCGCGGTCGCGCGGGCCGCACCGCGCCCGGCTTGTGCCTGCGGCTCTGGACCAGGGGCGAGGAGGGCGCCATGCCCGCCTTCGCGCCGCCCGAGATCGCCACCGCCGATCTCGCAAGCCTGGCGCTGGAGATCGCCGCCTGGGGCGCAGCCGGGCCGGAAGCCCTGCGCTTCATCGACCAGCCCCCGGCGGGCGCCCATGCGGAGGCGCGCGCGCTGCTGGCCGCGCTTGGCGCGCTCGACGCAGCCGGGCGGATCACCGCGCATGGCCGCGCGCTGGCCGCCCTGCCGCTGCACCCGCGTCTGGGACACATGATGCTGGCCTGCCCGCCCGCCGAGGCCGCCACCGCCCGCGCCCTGGCGGCGCTGCTGTCAGAGCGCGACCCGCTGCGCGTTCCCGGCGCCGCCATCCCGCTCGACGCGGGGCTGCGGCTGGAGGCGCTGGCCGATGCGCGCCGCTTCGCCGCCGCGCGCGCCCTGCCGCTCGACCGCGCCGCGCTGGCGCGCGCGGCGGAGACGGCGCGCAGGCTGGGGCGCAGATTGGGGAACCGACTGGCGCCGGGGCGGATCGACCCTGCGGCGGCTGGCCGCCTGCTGGCGCTGGCCTACCCCGACCGCATCGCGCAGCGGCGCCCCGGCGACGCGCCGCGCTATCTGCTGTCGGGCGGCAAGGGCGCGCATGTCGATCCAGCCGACGCGCTGGCGGGCGCGCCATGGCTGGTGGCGGCCGATCTGGACGGCGACCCGCGCGAGGCGCGCATCCGGCTGGCCGCGCCGCTGAGCCGCGACGAGATCGAGCGCCTGTTCGCCGACCGGATCCAGACCGTCCGCGCGGTGCGCTGGTCGCGCCGCCTGCGCGCCGTGACGGCGCAGACCGAGCGGCGGCTGGGCGCGCTGACGCTGGAGGCGCGCCCGCTGCGCGACGCCGACACCGGCGAGATCGCGCGCGCGATGGCAGACGGCGTGCGCGCGCTGGGGCTCGCCGCGCTGCCGTGGAGCAAGGCGGCGCAAGCGTTGCGCGCCCGCGTGCTCTGGCTGCGCGGGCGCGATCTTGTCGGCGGCGGCGACGCTCTGCCGGACTGGAGCGACGACGGCCTTCTGGCGACGCTGGACGCCTGGCTGACGCCGCATCTTTCGGGGATGCGCCGCGCCGAGGATCTCGCGCGGCTCGACCTCGCCGCCGCGTTGCGCAGCGCGCTGGGGTGGGAGCGGGCGCAGCGGCTGGACCGCGACGCCCCCGCCGCGCTCGCCACGCCCGCCGGAATGCAGGCGGCCATCGACTACGCCCGCGCCCAGCCCACGGCGTCGGCGCGCGCGCAGGCGTTCTACGGCCTCGACCGCCACCCCGCGCCCGGCGTGACGCTGGAGCTTTTGTCTCCCGCCGGCCGCCCGATCGCGACCACCGCCGATCTGCCCGCCTTCTGGCGCGGCGCCTGGGCGGACGCGCGCCGCGACATGCGCGGCCAGTATCCTCGCCACGATTGGCCGGAGCGCCCGTGGGAGGCTCAAGCCACCCTGCGCGCCAAGCCGAGGGGGTGAGGCGCGCCGCCGCCCCCTCACCCCGACCCTCTCCCAAGCGGGGAGAGGGGGCGAGAACGGCGCCGCCTGCGCCTGCTCATCGACCCTTGGCGCCGTCCGCGCCGCCAGCGCCCCCTCTCACCCCGATGGGGGGAGAGGGTCGGGGTGAGGGGGGCGCGCCGACGCTTCCCATCCGGCGCCCGACGCGCTACGCCTCGCGGCCATGCGCATCGTCACCGCCGAAGCCGTCGCCGCCGCCACGCCGTGGCCCGCCCTGATCGACGCCCTTGCGGCGGCGTTCGCCGACCCCGCGTCGGTGACGGCCCCGCCGCGCGCGCACCACACCGTGCAGGCGCAGGGCGACCCCGACCGCACCCTGCTGATCATGCCGGCATGGGACGCGCGCGGCGCGACCGTGGTCAAGCTGGTCAGCGTGGTCCCCGGCAACGGCGCGCGCGGCCTGCCCGCGATCCAGGGTCAGGTTCTGGTGAGCGACGCCGAGACCGGCGCCTGGACCGCGCTGATCGACGGCGGCGCGCTGACCGAGCGGCGCACGGCGGCGGCCTCGGCGCTGGCGGCGCGCCATCTGGCGCGGGCCGACGCGCGCACGCTGTTCATGGTGGGAACCGGGCGGCTGTCGCGCGCGCTGATCGCCGCGCACGCCAGCGTGCGGCCGATCGCGCGGGTGCTGGTCTGGGGCCGGTCGCCCGACAAGGCCGAAGCCGTCGCGGCATGGGCGCGCGCGCAGGGCCTCGACGCGGCGACGGCGACGCTGGAGCACGGCGCGCAGGCGGCGGATGTGGTCAGTTGCGCCACGCTCTCGACCGCGCCGCTGATCCGGGGCGCGTGGCTGCGGCCCGGCGTCCACCTCGATCTGGTCGGCGCCTTCCGGCCCGCGATGCGTGAGACCGACGCCGGGGCGGTCGCCCGCGCCGCCGTTTTCGTGGACACTTACGCCGGCGCGCGCGGCGAGGCGGGCGATCTGTTGCTGGCGGCGGCGGAGGGCGCCTTCACGCTCGACGCGATCCGCGCCGACCTGCACGCGCTGTGCGCGGGCGCGCATCCGGGGCGCGAGAGCGCCGGGCAGATCACCCTGTTCAAGTCGGTGGGCGCGTCGCTAGAGGATTTCGTCGCCGCGACCATGGTCGCACGGGCGGCGCCGTGAGGGGCGCGCTCTGGATCGGGCGCGCACTGGCGCTGGGCGTGGTCGCGCTCGCCGCGTGGCTCAGCCTCACGCCCAAGCCGCCGATGATCGAGGGTCTGCCGCAGGACAGCGACCTCGTCGCGCATTTCCTGATGCACACGGGCGTCGCCGGGGCGCTGTTGCTGGCGTGGCCGCCGCGCCGGGGGGTGGCGCTGGCGATTCTCACGCTCGCCGTGGCGCTGGAGGTTGGGCAGCTTGCGGTGACGGGCCGGGTGTTTTCGCTCGCCGACATGGCGGCGAACCTCGTCGGCGCCGGGATGGGCGCGACAGGCGCGGCTGTGCTGCGTCGATACGCGCGGCGGCTGACGGGCGCCGCCGCGCAGGCGCGCGACGGCGCCTAGCGGCCAAACGGCCTTGCGCGGCGCAGGCACGCCCGGTTCAGGCGACCGGACGCAACAGGCCCTGCGTCGCCGCCAGATCGCGCATTCTGCGTTGCAGCTTCTCGAAGGCGCGCGCCTCGATCTGGCGGATGCGCTCGCGGCTGACGCCATAGACCTCCGAAAGGCCCTCCAGCGTCACCGGCTCGTCCTTGAGCTTACGCTCGGTCAGGATGTGGCGCTCGCGCTCGTTCAGCGCGCCCATCGCCTGGATCAGCAGGTCGCGGCGCTGGTCCATCTCCTGCTGCTCGGCATAGTTGGCGGCCTGGTCGGCGTCGTCGTCGGTCAGCCAGTCCTGCCACTCCGCCGCGCCTTCGCCATCGGCGGAGACCTGCGCGTTCAGCGAGGCGTCGCCGCCGCCGCCCAGCCGCCGGTTCATCGAGATCACCTCCGCCTGAGTCACCCCCAGATCGGTGGCGATGCGCTCGACGTTCTCGGGGCGCAGGTCGCCCTCCTCCAGCGCGCCGATCTTGTTCTTGGCCTTGCGCAGGTTGAAGAACAGCTTCTTCTGCGCCGCCGTGGTGCCCATCTTCACAAGGGACCACGAGCGCAGGATGTATTCCTGGATCGCGGCGCGGATCCACCACATCGCATAGGTCGCCAGCCGAAAGCCTTTTTCGGGGTCGAACCGCTTGACCGCCTGCATCAGCCCGACGTTGGCCTCCGAGATCACCTCCGCCGTCGGCAGGCCGTAGCCGCGATAGCCCATCGCCAGCTTGGCGGCGAGGCGCAGGTGCGAGGTGACCATCTTGTGCGCGGCCTCGGTGTCGCCGTGGTCAACCCAGGCCTTGGCGAGCATGTATTCCTCCTGCGGCTCCAGCATCGGGAACTTGCGGATCTCCGAGAGATACCGGCTGAGGCCCTGTTCCGGCGACGGCGCCGGGAGATTTGCGTAAGCCATGTCATCCCCTCCTGTCGGTCTGCATCCGCGCCTGTCCGGCGCGACTGTTGCATGTTCATCTATGAATACGCCGCAACCGCGACAATGGTTCTCAACTCTGGCTCAATTTCGCGATCAGGCCCGTGAAGTCGGGCGGCGGCTGGCGCTCGAAGCGCACCATGCGGCCATCGTCGGGGTGGCGAAAGCCCAGCGTCTGCGCGTGCAGCGCCTGCCGCGCAAAGCCCGCCGCCGCCGGATGGCCGCGCGCCCGGCCATAGACCGGATCGCCGATCAGCGGATGGCCGACATGCGCCAGATGGACGCGGATCTGATGGGTGCGCCCGGTCTCCAGCCGACAGCGGATCAACGCGGCCACAGGTTTCTCAACCGGGCCGAATCGCTGCTCCACCCTGAACCGCGTCACCGCGCGCCTGCCGCCCGCGACGACGCCCATGCGCTTGCGGTCGGTCTTGTGGCGCGCCAGCGGCGCCTCGACGCGCACCCAGCCGTCGGCCTCGAAGCTGACGCCGGGCAGACCGGCGAGCCTGGGATCGGCGCGGTCGGGCGCGCCCCAGACCACGGCGAGATAGGCGCGCTCCAGATCGTGCGCGGCGAACTGCGCCGACAGCGCGGCGTGGGCGGCGTCGGTCTTGGCGACCACCAGCAGCCCCGACGTATCCTTGTCGATGCGGTGCACGATCCCCGGCCGCGCCACGCCGCCGACGCCCGACAGGCTGGCGCCGCAATGGTGCAGCAGCGCCGCGACCAGCGTGCCGCGCAGCGCGCCGGGGGCGGGATGCACCACCATCCCCGCAGGCTTGTTCACCACGATCAGCGCGGCGTCCTCGAACACGATGTCGAGCGGTATCGCCTCCGGCGCCGCGAAAGCGGGGATCGGCGCGGGAACCAGCACCGCGAACGCCTGGCCCGGCTTGACTTTGAGCGCGCCGTCCGTGACGACAGCGCCGGTCTGGCCGCCGTCCGCGCGCCGCACCGCGCCCGCCGCGATCAGCGCGCCGAGGCGCGAGCGGCTGAGCGCGGGGCATGCCTCGGCCAGCGCCTTGTCGAGCCGCCCCGCCGTTTGCGCCTCAAGCCGCAGCGGCGGCGGGGCGTCCTCGTCGTCATCGGGATCGTGCTCCATGGTCGCTCAACGCCCTCCCAGCCTCCCGCCCCCCGGCCCGCCGCCGGGGGACGAGGATTTTCCCGAACCGCCGCGCATCCGCGCGCTGCGCCGTCTGGTGACGCTGCTCACCATGTCGGCGATCATCGGCGTGCTCGTGGTCGCCGCGACGCTTGTCATCCGCCTTGGCCAGCCGCTTACCGTATCCGTGGCGCCGCCGCTCGACCTGCGCGCCGTCGCCGCCGGCAGCATCGCGGCGCCTGAGGGCGAGGCGATCGTCGCGGCGGGGGCGGCGCAGGGCGCGCTGATCCTCGTCACCCGCGACGCGGAGGGCGCGGAGCGGCTGCATCTCTACGACGCGGCCTCCGGCGCGCTGATCCGCACGGTGCGGATCGCCCGCGAGCCGTAAAAGCCGCCCGATGCGCGCCGCCGCCGCTTGACAGGCCCCGCCCGCGCGCACTATGACCCCTCTCACTGACCGGGTCCCCTTCGTCTAGTGGCCTAGGACACCACCCTCTCACGGTGGGAACAGGGGTTCGAGTCCCCTAGGGGATACCAATCCATACCGGGATTGGCGTCAGGTCAGGCTCTCTCAAATCGCCGTCTCGAACGTCGCTGTCGCCGACATGCAGAGATCGCCCTGCGGATCGTAGGCGCCCAGCTCAACCGATTTGCCGTCCTCCGACGGCGCGCCGATCAGGTGAATCGGGTTGATGTCAAACAGCGGCTTGCGCGCCCGGAACGCCCAGGTGGCGAACAGCGCGCGGCCCGCGTGGCGGCGGCAGAGGTCGGCCAGCAGCGTCGCGGTCAGCGGCCCGTGCACCACCAGACCGGGATAACCCTCCTCCTCGGTGACATAGCGACGGTCATAGTGGATGCGGTGGCCGTTGAAGGTCAGCGCGGAATAGCGAAACAGCGTCACCGGATCGGGGTCGTAGCGCTCCGACCACGGGGCCTGAGGCGCGGGCTTCGGCGCGCCCGGCGCAGGCGGCGCTTCGCCCGGCGCGGCGGCCTCGCGATAGACGATGTCCTGCTCCTCCTCCATCCGCGTCACGCCGTCCACCACGAATCGCTGCGCCACCGTCACCAGCACCATCAGCCCGGCGGCGCCGCGCTTGGGCGCGACCGAGGCGACGCGCTGCACGCGGGTGATCTCCGCCCCGCAGGGCAGCGGCGCCAGAAAGCGATAGCGCGCGCCGCCGAACATGCGGCGCGGCAGGGCGACCGGCGGCAGGAAGTCGCCGCGCGCGGGGTGGCCGTCCGGTCCGATGCGGCTGCGCCGCGCATGGGGGCGAAAGCCCATCCAGCTCCACATCACCGGCAGCGGGTCGCCGGATCGCGCGGGCGGATCGTCGCGGTCGAGCGTCGCGGCCATCAGGTCGCAACTTTCCGGCGCGATCACGCAGGCGTCCCGCGCCTCGCGTCCGACCCAGTCCTGATAGCGGGCCAGTTCAGCATCGGAGAGGCTCATGCGGGCGGTCCTTGGCGTAACAAAAAGCTGCGCCCGGCCTGCGCCGGGCGCGATGGAGGCTAACGCCGCCTGCGCGGGATTACTGGGCGCAGACCCGCGCCAGCACGGCGCTGCGGTCGCGCGCCTCGACAAGGCGCAGCGCGCAGCCGTCGTCCAGCGCCAGCGCCCCGGCGCTGTCGCCGACGCTCGCCGGGCCGCGCCCCACGACCACGACAAAGGCCTCGCGCGCCGCGACATCGACGCGCGACAGGAACACCGGGATCTCGCCGAACGTCGCGGTCTGCCCCACCGACAGCGTCACGTCGTCCGGGGAGGGCGCCGCGGGCGCCGCAGCGGCGGGGGCGGGAGCGGCGCTCTCGGCGGCGGGCGTCTCGGCGGCGGGCGTCTGGGCGGCGGGCGTTTCTGCGGCGACGTCGGTCAGCGCCTGAAGCTGGCTGACCATCACCGCCATCTGCTCCGCCAGCACCGTCACGCGGTCGTCGATCACGGCGACGCGCGCAAGCTGCCCGCCCAGCGTCGCGGCCTGCGCGTCGAGCGCGTCGATGCGGGCGCCCAGCGCCTCGACGCGCGGGTCCTCAGCCTGCGGCGCTTCGGCGGGCGCGGCATCGGCGGGCGCGGCTTCGGCGGGCGCGGCTTCGGCGGGCGCGGCTTCGGCGCCCAGCGCGGCGAAGCGCGCATCCACCGCCGCCGCCTGCTCGGCGATCTGCGCCTCAAGGCGCTTGGACGCCAGCGCGATCTTGTCGCCGCTGCGCGCGCCCAGCGCCGCGCCGACGACCAGGGCCGCCGCGATCGCGACGCCCAGCGTCAGTGTCGAATGATTCTCCGCCATGGTCAGCTTCCTCTCAGAGTCCCTGTCGGCGACGCCACGCAAGCCATGCCGCCGGTGGCGCGACTCGCCTTATGAATTAAGCGTCAGTGTTCACATCACGGCGAAAACATAAAGCCCAATCCCCGCACCGTCTCGATTCGCGCGCCCGACCCCAGCGCGGTGAGCTTGCGCCGCAGATAGCCGACATAGACATCGACGCTGTTCTCGGTCACCTGCCCGGCGCGGCCCCAGGCGCGGGCGATCAGCTCCTCACGGCTGACCGGGCGGTCGGGATTGTCGGCCAGATAGACCATCAGCGGCCATTCGCGCGGCGTCAGCCGCACGCGGCGCTGTCCGGCGAACACCGACCGGGTCTCGGCGTCGAGCCTGATCTCCGCAACCCGCGCCGGACGCCTGCGACGCAGCGCCGCGAGCCGCGCCAGCAACTCCTCGAACTCGAACGGCTTGGTGAGGTAGTCGTCGGCGCCCGCGTCGAAACCGCGCAGCTTGTCCTCCAGCGTCTCGCGCGCCGTCAGCATCAGCACCGGCGCGGTGGCGCCCGCGCGGCGCAGCGCGGCGCAGAACGCGGCGCCGTCGCCGTCGGGCAGCATCCGGTCGAGCACCACCAGATCGGGCGGCGCGACGCGCGCGCTGTCGGCGGCGGCGCGCAGGTCGCGCGCCCAGGTCACGGCGTAGCCCTCCGCGCTCAGGCCCCGCTCCAGCAGCCGCCCGATGCCGGTGTCGTCCTCCACCAGCAGCAACGTCATCGCGCCGTCCTTCACAGCGTCGGGCATGGCGTCGGGCATTGCGTCTCTCCCAGCGTGAAGCGCATCAGCGCGCCGCCCTCGGAGCGGTTCTGCGCGCGCACCGCGCCGCCGTGCTGCTCGGCGATCCAGCGCACGATCGCCAGCCCCAGCCCGGCGCCGCCCGCGCGCCGCCCGTCCGCCGCCTGCGCGTAAGGCTCGAACAGCGCCGCCACATCCGCGTCGCCGAACCCCGGCCCCTGATCGGCGACGCAAAAGCCCGGCGGCGCCTGCGTGACGCGCACCGCCACGCGCCCGCCCGGCGGCGAGAATTTCACCGCGTTGTCGATCAGCGCCAGCGCCGCCTGCCGCAGCGCGCCCGCGTCTCCCCGCGCCGCCACCGTCTGCGGCGCGGGGGTGAAGTCGAGCGCGATCTCGCTGGCCTGCGCATAGCCGCGCGCCGCATCGACCGCCGCGCCCACCACGCCGTTCAGCTCCACGGCGGCAAAGGTCAGCGTCAGCGCGCCGTCCTCCGAGCGCGCGAGACTCATCAGATCGTCCAGCCTGCGCCGCAGATAGCCGCCCGAGGCCGCGATCCGCTCGAGCGCGCCGCGCAAGGCGGGCGCCTCGCCGGGGGCGCGCAGCGCCACCTGCGCCTCGCCCAGCAGCACCGTGACCGGGGTGCGCAATTCGTGGCTGACGTTGGCGAAGAACCGCCGCCGCGTCGCGTCCACCCGCGTCAGCTCCGCGTTCGCGCGCTCCAGCGCGGCGGTGCGCGCGGCGACCTGCCGCTCCAGACGTTCGCGCTCCGAGCCGATGCGGTCCGCCATGGCGTTGAAGCGCTGCGCCAGCGCGCTGAACGCGCCGGGCAGATCGCGCGGCGCGCGGGCGTCGCGGGCGCCGGCGCCGAACGCCTCGGCGACCGCCGCCAGACCCCGGATCGGCCGCATCAGCCCGCGATAGAACAGCGCGCCGAACAGCGTCGCCGCAGACAGGACCGCCAGCGCCAGCCCCGCCCCGCCCAGGGCGAGCGTCCGGCGCAGGGCTTCGAGCGCGGCGTAGGCCTCCGCCGCCTCGGCCCGTTCGGCCTCCAGCGCCTCCGAGACGATGCTGCGGAACACGCCGTCGCGTTCGCCCGCGATGCGCGCCAGATACCCGCGCGCCGCGCCGCCGCCGCTGCGGTCGAGCATCGACTCGGTCTCGATCGCCTCGAACAGCGACATCAGGCTGCGCGCGCGGATCAGCTCCGCGCGCGCGGCGCCGATCTCGGCGGGGCGGGCGGCGGCGATGCGCTCGGCCACCGCGCGGCGGTAAAGCCGCAACGCGCCGCGCAGCACGGCGGCCTCCTGCGATTCCGCCGCATCGGTCTCGCCGTCCAGCCGCCGCCCGATCTCGCGCAGCAGATAGCGGTTGAACGCGGCCTCCATGGCGCGCACGTTCTCCAGCCGGTTGAGGCTGGCTTCGGCGCGCACGATCTCGCGCGTCGTCTCGCGCGCACCCCACAGCGCCAGCGCCCCCAGCGCGACGAAGGCCAGCACCAGCGCCGCCAGCGCGCCGAGCAGGCGCGCGGCGATGGGATCGCGCAGGATGGGGCGGGAGAGCGGGACGTCGGGCGTCATCATGGCGGCACCCTAGGCGGCGGCCGGGGCGCTGTCACGCACGGCGCGGCGCCCCCTTGCGCGGCGTCGGGCCGACAGGCACGGTATGGAGATACATAGGGGAGACGCTCACCATGACAGCACGTCACGTCACGATATTCGGCGCGGCGCTGGCGGCGGGCTTCGCCGCCGCCGCGATGGCGCAGGCGCCGGACACCCGGCTTCAGGCGGCCTTCGCGGCGGCGGACGCCGACGGCGACGGCTATGTCGATGTCAACGAATACGTCGCGCATTTCGTCGGCCTTTACGCCTCGGTCGATCAGAACCGCGACGGCAAGGTCAGCCAGGCCGACGTGCCGAAGGTGGACGCCGCGCGCTTCGCGGCGGCGGACCGCGACGGCGACGGCATGGTGTCGCTGGGCGAGGCGGTGGCCGAACGCATGATCCTGTTCTTCGAGATCGACACGAACCGCGACGGCGCGATCTCGCTCGACGAGCTGAGCGCGTTCGAAGCGACGCTGGGCAAGTGAGGGAGACGACGCGATGACGCGCAGCATGACGCGATTGATCTTTCTTGGCGCCGCCGCGCTGACGCTGGCGGCTTGCGAGGGGCAAAGCCCCGAGGCGCAGCGCCGCACCGGGCAGGTGGTGGGCGGCGTGACCGGCGCCGTGGTCGGCTCGACCTTCGGCGGCGGCACGGGGCGGGTGCTCGCCACCGGCGCGGGCGCGGTGCTGGGCGCGGTGGCGGGCGGCGAGATCGCCGACCGGATAAACTGACGCGCGGGCCGTTGGCCGCTGCGGCGGACAAGGAGATGGACTGCGGCGGCACGGGCGGCGGCGAAGCAGGCGCGCTGCGTGACGGCGAGGCGCTGGACGCCGCGCGGCTGGAGGCGCACTTGCGCGCGCATGTCCCCGATCTGCCCGCGTCCAGCCGCTCGGCGCCGATGCGGCTGGCGCAGTTTCACGGCGGCTACGCCAACCTGACCTACGAGGCGCGTTTCGGCGACCGCGCGCTGGTGGTGCGCCGCCCGCCGCTCGGGCCCCTGCCCAGGGGCGCGCACGACATGGCGCGCGAGCACCGGGTGCTGTCGGCGCTGGCGCCGCACTATGACCGCGCGCCGCGCGCGCTGCATTATTGCGCCGACGCAGGCGTGATCGGCGCGCCGTTTCTGGTGATGGAGCGGCGCGAGGGCGTGGTGATCCGCCGCGCCTTTCCGCCCGAATTGCAAGGCTGCGACGCCGTGGAGCGGCGCGCGGCCTTCGCGCTGATGGACGCCTTGGCCGATCTGCACCGGCTGGATCCCGGCGCCGTCGGACTGGGCGATCTGGGTCGCCCGGAGGGCTTCGCCGCGCGGCAGGTCGAGGGCTGGACGCGGCGCTGGGCGGCGGCGAGGGACCGCGACGACCCGCTTTTCGACCGTCTCGCGCGCGACCTCGCCGCCCGCGTCCCCGCGCCGCTGGCGGTCTCGGTGATCCACAACGACCCCAAGCTCGACAACTGCATGGTCGCGCCGGGCGATCCCGACCGGGTGACGACGGTTTTCGACTGGGACATGGCGACCATCGGCGATCCGCTGGTCGATCTGGGCGTCGCGCTGGCCTATTTCGCCGCCGACCGGGGCGCGTGGGGCGGCATGTTCTCGGCGGCGACCGTCGCGGGCGACTATCCCGCGCAGGAGGAGCTCGCCGGGCGGTATCTGTCGCGCAGCGGTTTTCGCGGCGCCGATGTCGCATGGGCGACCGCGTTCGGGCTGTGGAAGACGGCGGTGGTTCTCCAGCAGATCCACATCCGCTATCTGCGCGGCCAGACGACCGACGCGCGCTTCGCCGCGCTGGGGCCGCGTGTGCCGGAGCTGATCGCCAAGGCGGCGGCGGCGCTGGGCTGACGGGAGACTGGGACCATGGACATCGTGCGCACCGTCGCATCCCTGCGCGCGCGCGTCGCCGCGTGGCGCGCGCGCGGCGAGAGCGTGGCGCTGACCCCCACCATGGGCGCGCTGCACGACGGCCACCTGACGCTGGTGCGGCTGGGGCGCGAGAGCGCGGGGCGCGTGGTCGCCACCATCTTCGTCAACCCCACACAGTTCGGCCCCGGCGAGGATCTGGCCAGCTATCCGCGCGACGAGGCCCGCGACGCGGCGATGCTGGCGGGCGCGGGGTGCGACCTGCTGTTCGCGCCGGATGCGGCGGAGATGTATCCGCCGGGCTTTGCGACCGAGGTGCGGGTGCGCGGCCTGACCGACGTGCTGTGCGGCGCGGCGCGGCCCGGCCATTTCGACGGCGTGGCGCAGGTGGTGACCAAGCTGCTCAACCAGGCGCAAGCGGACGTGGCGATCTTTGGCGAGAAGGACTGGCAGCAACTGGCGGTGATCCGCCGCCTGGCGCGCGACCTCGACATCCCCACCCGCATCCTCGGCGCGCCGATCGCGCGCGAGGCCGACGGGCTGGCGATGTCGTCGCGCAACCGCTACCTCACGCCGCCCGAGCGCGCCGCCGCGCCCGCGCTGTTCGCCGCGCTGACCCGCGCGGCGGCGCGCATCGCGGCGGGCGGGCCGGTGGCCGCGGCGGCGGCCGAGGCGGCGGCGGCGCTGGTCGCCGCAGGCTTTGCGGCGCCGGATTACGTCGAAGCGCGCGACGCCGAGACGCTGGCGGCGCTGGAGACGTTCGACCCGGCGCGGCCCGCGCGCGTGTTCGCGGCGGCCCGGCTGGGGCGCGCGCGGCTGATCGACAACGTGGCGGTGGCTGGGGCGTAACGGGCGGTCAGCCCTTGGGCGTGTAGGCGCCGCCATGCGCGGCGGACCAGCCGAGCGGATCGTTCAGGAACGCCTCCACCGCGTCGAGCGTCGCGGCGTCGAAGGCGCCGGTTTCGCGGCACAGCGCCAGCACGTCCCACCACGTCGCCAGATAGTGCAGCGTCAGCCCGTGGTCGGCCAGCGTCTGCGGCGTCTGCCTGAAGATGTCGTAGTAGAACACCACGAAGGTGTGCGCGCACTCCGCGCCCGCGCGGCGGATCGCCTCGGCGAAGGTCAGCTTCGAGCCGCCGTCGGTGGTGAGATCCTCCACCAGCAGCACGCGCTGACCCTCGGCGATGCGCCCCTCGATCTGCGCGTCGCGGCCAAAGCCCTTGGGCTTCTTGCGGACATACTGCATCGGCAGCGCCAGCCGGTCGGCGATCCAGGCGGCGAAGGGGATGCCCGCCGTCTCGCCGCCCGCCACCGCGTCGAACCGCTCGAAGCCCGCGTCGCGCGCCAGCGTCGAAACCGCGAAATCCATCAGCGTCGCGCGGATGCGCGGGTAAGAGATCAGCTTGCGGCAGTCGATATAGACCGGCGAGGCCAGCCCGGAGGTGAACGTGTAGGGCTGGTCGGCGCGGAAATGCACCGCCTCGATCTCCAGCAGCATCTTCGCGGTGATCCGCGCCATCAGCGCGCGGTCGGGGAAAGATGGGGAGAACATCGGCGGCTCCTGCTGTTGGTGCGTGGCGTTGCGATAGGCGAGAACGCGCGCCGCGCCAAGACGGCGCGTCAGACCACGCGCCAGAAGGTCGCGAAACCGGGGTCGAACACCGTCACCGGCCCGGCGCCGGTCTCGATCCGCGCCGGATAGGGGGCCGGTTCCGCCTGCTTCTCCAGCGTCAGCGTCCCGGCGTTGGGCGCCAGACCATAGAACGCGGCGCCATGCAGCGACGCGAAACCCTCCAGCCGCGCGAGCGCGCCCTCCTGCTCGAACACATGCGCCAGCAGGCCCATGGCGACCGGCGCGGTGAAGCAGCCCGCGCAGCCGCAGGCGGTCTCCTTGGCGGCGTCGGTATGCGGCGCGCTGTCGGCGCCCAGGAAAAACCGCGCGTCGCCCGAGGTCGCCGCCGCCAGCAGCGCGCGGCGGTGCGTCTCGCGCTTGACCACCGGCAGGCAATAGTAATGCGGCCTGATCCCGCCCGCGAGCAGATGGTTGCGGTTCAGGATCAGGTGATGGACGGTCAGCGTCGCCGCCAGCCCCTCGCCGCCCTGCCGCACATAGGCGACCCCCTCCGCCGTGGTGACGTGCTCCATCACCACCCGCAGGCCCGGCGTCGCGCGGCGCAGCGGGTCGAGCACGCGGTCGATGAACACCGCCTCGCGGTCGAAGATGTCCACCGCCGGGTCGGTCACCTCGCCATGCACGCACAGCGGCAGGCCGATCTCGGCCATCCGCTCCAGCACGCCGCGCACCTTGTCGAAATCGCGCACGCCGGAGGCCGAGTTGGTGGTGGCGCCCGCCGGATACAGCTTGACCGCGCGCACCAGCCCCGAGGCCGCCGCCGCCGCCACGTCCGCCGGGTCTGTGGTCTCGGTGAGGTAGAGCGTCATCAGCGGGGTGAAGTCGGCGCCGGGCGGGATCGCGGCCAGGATGCGCGCGCGATAGCGTTCCGCGTCGGCGCCGCGCGCCACCGGCGGCACGAGGTTCGGCATCACCAGCGCGCGGCCGAAATGCGCGGCGGAGGCGGGCGTCACCGCCGCCAGCATCGCCCCGTCGCGCAGGTGCAGGTGCCAGTCGTCGGGGCGGCGGATGGTCAAGCGGTCGGTCATCGCGGGGTCTCCGGCGTCATGCGCGCCCCTTCAGTAGAGCACGCCGGGCAGCCACGTCGAGACCACGGGCGCCAACCCCAGCAGCGCCATGCCGACGATCTGCAAGCCGATGAACGGCGCCACGCCCGCATAGATGTGCCCGGTGGTGATCTCGGGCGGCGCCGCGCCGCGCAGGTAGAACAGCGAGAATCCGAACGGCGGCGTCAGAAAACTGGTCTGGAGGTTCACCGCGATCAGCACCGCCAGCCAGATCGGATCATGCCCCATGGTGATCAGCACCGGCGCCACCAGCGGCAGCACGATCACGGTGATCTCGACGAAATCCAGAAAGAACCCCAGCACGAAGATCAGCGCCATGCAGAAGATCAGCGCGCCGACCGGCCCGCCGGGCATCGCGGTCAGGATCGCCTCGATCCGCTCCTCGCCGCCCAGGCCGATGAACACCAGCGAGAACATGCTGGCGGTCAGGATGGTGGCGAAGATCATCGCGGTGACGGTCATCGTCGCGGTCATCGCCGGGCGCAGCATCGCGCGCGCCTGCGCCTTGGCCAGCGACGCGGCGATCGTCGCCGCCCCCAGCAGCGCCAGCGCCGCATAGACGCCGCCGCGCGCCCAGTCCAGCGCGCCCGCGTCGCTGCGTTGCAGCCGCACCGGCGCCACCCCCGCCGCCACCGCCAGCAGCAGCAGCGCCACGGTTCCCGCCACGATCAGCCGGGCGGAGACGCCCAGCCGCCAGCCCGCCATCAGCACCGCGCCGCCCGCGCCGATCGCCGCCGCCTCGCCCGGCGTCGCCACCCCGCCCAGGATCGCGCCCAGCA